>Ga0316204_10004864_pt1 | contig 23380 bp, 14 predicted proteins | sample 6monrhotite_MG_2_FD_205661 | JGI IMG/M metagenome (GOLD analysis project Ga0316204, IMG submission 205661) | Microbial mat bacterial communities from mineral coupon in-situ incubated in ocean water Damariscotta River, Maine, United States -... | ecosystem: Environmental > Aquatic > Marine >... | reverse complement strand
CTCAATACTAATTGTAGTTGTTGGTACTCACTTTGTTGTGATGATGACCTATTCTCTTGGTGATTTTCTAGGTGCGGCTAGTGCCGGAATGAAAGTTCTTAATTTTAAACCAACGGATAATGAAGAGTTAATTACTCAAATTGTTGAACTAGCTGACATGGCTCGGAAAAGCGGCTTACTTGCCTTAGAAGGAGCGGAAATAGAGGATGAATTTTTAACTAAAGGAATAGGGTTATTAGTCGATGGGCATGATGGCGATGTCGTCAAAAATATCCTAGAAAAAGAGGTTAGGATGGCTAAGGAACGGCACACTCAAGCTGCTTCAGTATTTAAAACAATGGCAGATGTTGCACCAGCAATGGGAATGATAGGGACTTTGATTGGGTTAGTCGCAATGCTGTCTAATATGGATGACCCAAAATCGATCGGTCCAGCAATGGCGGTGGCTCTTTTAACAACCTTGTATGGTGCTATTATGGCTAATATGGTTGGTATTCCAATAGCTTCCAAATTAAATATGCGTGACAAAGAAGACACCCTATCGAGAACTTTGATGATCGACGGTTTACTCGGTATTCAAGCGGGACAAAATCCACGAGTTATTGAACAAGTGTTACATGGTTACCTTAAAGAAGGTAAGCGTCCAACGGCTGAAGATTAAGAGATGAGTGATGAAGCTGAATGTGACTGCCCCCCCGAGGGTTTACCTGCCTATATGGGAACATTTGCCGACCTAATGGCATTGTTAATGTGCTTCTTTGTATTATTGTTATCTTTCGCTGAAATGGATGTTTTAAAATTTAAACAGATCGCTGGTTCAATGAGTATGGCTTTTGGTGTACAAAGCGAAGTCCGTGTTCGTGATATTCCGAAAGGAACGAGTATCATCGCCAAAGAATTTTCTCCAGGCAAACCTCAACCTACCGTTATTGAAGCGGTTATGCAGCAAACTATTGATATCACCAAAGAAACCATTGAATTTGATGAATCAGATGATGAGCCAGACGAGGGACGAGGTGCAGAAACAGGTGAAGGCACCGACAATGATAAGGATAAAGCACCTGACGATAATACAGAGGTAGCCAAAGAAGAAAAAAGCGACGCTGAAATAATTAAAGAAGCACAGCAAGCGGCCAAAGCAGAAAAAGAAGCTGAGGAGGCTGCGGAAGCTCTCGCCCAAGAAATTGCGATGAAAATGTCTTCTGAAATATTAGATGGACAGGTGGAGCTTCTTGCTAAAGGTTCTTATGTGGTTATTCGGATCCGAGAGAAAGGTTCGTTTGCTTCAGCATCTGACACGATAGAAGAACAGTTCTTACCTGTTATCGGGAAAATTGAATTAATATTAGCTGATACTGAAGGTGAAATACGGGTGGCGGGGCATACCGACAATTTACCGATTGATAATGAATACTTCCGCTCTAATTGGGAACTATCTGGTGGTCGGGCGGGATCAGTTACCCGAGAATTACTTAAAAGTGGTCGTTTAGATAAAGGTCGTTTTGTAATCACTGGATATGCAGATACTAAGCCGATTGCTGATAACACTACGATGGAAGGGCGAGCAACTAATCGACGAGTTGAAGTTATTATTGTTCAAGGTGAGCAACCCGACGGTGAAGTTGTTGGGGTAGGTGTTGATACGCCAGAAGAAGCTGATACAGTCAGTGAAGATGTTTTAGAAAATGAGCCGGTAGTCGAATCCGAGCCTACTGGTGAGTAAATTATTAGATCTAATTTTTATGAGCCGAGATTTATTATTAATACTAAAAATTTTCAATTTTCCACTTTTTTACCTGCTCTAAGTTAAAAAACCACTCTTGAGTCTGGCTACCCCTTTGCTCAACGGGCATTCCATCTCTAATCCAACGCTCAACACTTGTGATTGTGACATCCATGATGCTCGCTAACGTATCTTTACCCACGATTTGATCATTGCTAGAAAAATGAGTCGAATCATCAATAATCGAGCGGTGATGCTTGCGTTTGGCTCGGCGTAAATAATTTGAGCTTTTCATCTGGTTACCTCTCCTATTATACCCGTGCTTGTTATAACTATAGACGAATTAACGGCAGGAAATGTTGCAAATAAGTTGATTTTTTTAATAAGACTAATTTTGTGCAAAAAACCAAAGCTTAGAAATTACTTGGTAAAGCTGTTTCATGTTGCAGAGTTTGTTTTTATCGATCGCATTATTAGAAGCTTGAGAGTAGCTTTGTATTAACAGGGATTCTTGCTGCTTATTCAATTGACAGTTTAATATTAAACTAGCTAAGTCCATCACAGGGTCGCTGTAGCAAGCGTATTCCCAATCAATGATTTTTAGTTTATGTTGTTGATTACAGAGCAAATTACCATAACTTAAATCATTGTGACAAAGTCCAGAGACATTAAATTTAGAGCTATATTGGATAGCTGATTTATAAAGTACTTCTATCTCTTTTTGTTTGTTAGAGGATTTAATTAAAGCTTGCCGTTTATAATTCGACAAGTAGTCTTTTATATCTATGGCTATAATTCTTGTGTTTTCACAAATGGGGGTTTGGTGGAGGTTAACTAAAAAATTGATTAAGGATTCAATAAAAATAGGTTTATTAAATAGCGCATTATTAACAATATCATTTTCAAACCAAGAATAAACTCTAAGATTATCAGTTGCTAAATGACAATCAACCAACCAAGGAGATAGGTTTGATTGAGAAAAATTGTGGTGAAAATTTCTAATTGTTTGAAGTGAAGGTAAAAGAGGATGGTTATGGGAATTGATTACCTGAATAAAGAAAAATTCTTTCTGAATTTTTAATTGATAATTGGTATTCGATTGACCGTTAGATATTGAAAGCCAATTGCCTTGGTAAGTAATCGCCCTATTATCAAAGTGATTGGTCAGCTGAGTCCAAGGCTCTACGGAGTGTTTCCACCATTTAGGAGGAACAAACATTTTGTTGTTCATAATGCTTCTTCCACGTTCGCCATCCGACAATAGCTAATAGAATATAACTAAAGAATAACACAGCAGTTAATGCGAATCCTTTTGAAACAAAAATATAGATGGCTAAAGCATCAATTATTATCCAATAGAGCCAGTTTTCTAATATTTTTTGTGTCAACATATAAGTCGCTAGGATTGCAAACCAGGTCGTAAAAGAATCTAATAGAGCAAACTCTTGATTGGTATAATTTGATAGTAAATAATAAGATAAAAAAATCAAACTAGAAGTAATAAAAGAAAACAATACATGTTTTTGTAATGGCCAAACTATGATGCTCTTTCGCTTCTCAGAAACACCCTTGTTGTTCCACTGTTGAAAGCCATAAATGGCCATGATCAAATAATAAAAATTGAGAAATGACTCCATATAAAGATTAGCATCAAAGAATAAATAAATATAAATTCCAGTACTAAAAAAAGCCGCTGGCCAACACCAAAGGCTTTCTTTAATCGCTAACAACAAATAGGCAATGGCTAACAATACTGCCAACCACTCTAATAGAGAAGTTGCTAAAAGCTGTTGAACAAACTGTTGAATAAAGTCATTCATAAAATCATTTAGATTAGGTGTGTCATTAGTAAAATTCAGTTGTTAACGAAATACCAACAACTTTTGGAGAGCCTAGTTGGTAATAAGGTTCGGTAGTATAGAAATTTCTAGGATCATTTCCAAAACTACCAAATGCGCGAGTTTGAATTTTCTCATCTGTTATGTTGTTCGCGTAAAACTGTAAACGCCAGTCGTCTTGTTGATAAATCAAACGTAAATTCAGAAGCTGATAAGATTTTGACTGTTCATCGTGTCGATCAGAAAAATAGAAATCATCTTTCGATTCCAATTCTAAGTTTATGCTCCACTGATCAGAAATAAAATAATCGGCGCCTAAAGTTGTTTGGTAATCTGGTGCTTGTGCTAAATTTCTTCCACTTAAATCCTTAGCAATAGGTGGGTTCGCTTCTAGAACAGCGTCGACATGGTTATAACTATCAAACTCTGTATAACGAGTTTGCATGATTCCTAAATTCAAATAATACTGAAGGTCGTCTTGAGCTTGCCAACGAGTTTCTATTTCAATGCCGTAACTTAGTCCAGAAGCAGCATTTCCAGTTTTATCGGTAAAGCTGTATGGGGCAAGCCCTCCCTGCTGAATCAGTAACCCTGATTCAATCGAGCGAACCAGTGACTCTTTGGTCTGAATATCTTTTCGGTCTTGATAAAATAGTGAAGCCTGAAGCACTAACGCATCGTCTAACCATGTTCCCTTGATTCCCGCTTCATAATTCCACATGGTTTCAGTTTTAAACAATCGACTTTCTTCAGGAATATCAGGGTTTGCATTAACGCCTCCTGCTTTATAGCCACGAGATACTAGTCCATAAATCATCCTATTGTTTTGATATTGGTATTCAAGCGATAAACGACCACCCCATAGGTTTTCTGAGGGGCTAAATTGAGCGCGGGAGTTATCGTAATAATCGGCATCTCTTTGTTCTATTCGCAATCCGGTTGATAGATTAAATTTACTGGAAAGCGAATGGTTTACCTGACCGTAGATAGCGATATTTGTCGTATCAAATTGGCTATTGAAATTATCTGCGTAAGTATAGGTTCGGTTTAAAGAGATTTGTTGATCTCTCAGGTAAAGCCCTGCAACCCAATTAAAGTTTTGATTTAGATCTGATGAAATTAATTTAAGGTCTAAACTACTATTGTCATTATTTCTGGCGTAATTATCAAAAGATGAATACCACCAATCAAATCCGAAAAGAGAAGAGTCACAATCTGTAGCATCACAAATCGTTGGATTACTCCAATCTTCATCGTATCCATATTCAAGTTCTGAATTTGCATGACTGATTGATGTTTCCAGTTGATATTGTTGATTGATTTCCCAATCTATATTGATAGATAGCGCGTTGGTTTTTTGCTTGTCGTGCCCCGGTTGATCCGAAAGCGTATTGCGGTTCGAATCTAAGCTGAATGCATCGTATCCGTTATTGATATCGGCAAAAAATAAATTAGTTGTGAGGATTAAATCGTTATTGGGTTGATAAACTAATTTTCCTCGTAAGCTAAGTTCATCTAGATTATTGGTATCTTGTCGATTTAGATATTGATTATTGATATACCCATCACTAGTAAATTTTTTAACTGCAAATCGATAACCAAAATCATCGTTAACAGAGTCACTGATAACCGCGGTTAAATCTCTACCAGAATAACTTTCAACTGACGCAGATAGTTTTGTATAAAATTCATCACTCGGTTTATTAGAAACTAAATTAATTAATCCCGCTAGTCCATTCGCACCGTAAAGTGTTCCTTGAGGCCCTCTAAGAATTTCTACCTGCTGTAAATCAAGTGTTGTCGCCGCGTTAGAAATGCCTGTTAAGTCAATTCCATCTAAAACGACACCGACAGAATAATTAACCGGTTCAACAAATTCGCTGCGTTCGCCAATCCCGCGAATTTGGATAAAACGACCTCTTGATGCGCCGGTCGCAAAATTTACATTTGGAGCGAGATTCAGTAAGTCAGTTAATTGTTGTGCATTTCTTTTCTGAATAATTGATTCATCAATTAAAGTGATGCTGCTCGGAAGCTCAAGAACATTTTTATCTTCCAATTCGGCGGTTACAATTAACAAGGATTCTTTTTGTTGCTTCTCAGATTTGTCTTCCGAGAAAACATTAAACGATTGAAGGCCACCAAAGACAAGAACAATGGAACAGGGGTATAGCAAAAACTTCATTTTAATAATCACCAAATGTATTAAACTTAAATAAGCATTGCAAAATGCAAAACTAGAAAAAATTAGTGATCCGAAAAGACGATGGTCGAGAAGATAAGTTTTAGATATTGATTAGTAAGTAAACTTACCACCTGTCCCTACGCCGGAATTAACCGGATCAGGTTCAAAGGGTACAAATCTCAGGCTTAAGATATAAATCTTATAACCGCCCCTCAGGTCGAGGCGGGATTATAAGGGATATGTGTTTGATTAGCAAAATAGTTGGCGGAACAAATAATTGGTGGACAAAAGGATGCTCTATTGATAATTATCGAGTATTTTATTCTTTAACCAGATTGTTCTTTAATTAAACAGTCGAATTTCTCAATGACTGACTCTACTGAAATTAATTTCATTAAGTTCTCACCTTTTACTCGCTTACCCCAAGGGTTTTCATGGATCGTTTTTCCGGTTTGCTTAATAAGCAATGATTCATAAATCGAAACCGTTGTATCTTGAGAATTATACGGTCCGGTGCGTTTTGGGTTGCTATGGGCATATAAACCGATCACCGGTGTATTAACAGTGCTTGCCATGTGTGAAGGGCCAGAATCTGGTGCAAGTACTAGCTTTGCATTGGCAAGTAAGGCGAGTAATTGAGTTAACGTGGTTTTACCAATTAAATTAGTTATTGATGATTGTGTGGTTTGTAATATCGCTTTTAGTATTTCCTCACCTAGTTGCTCTTCCATTTCTGTTGAACCACCAGATAAGATCACGTTGAGACCGTTTTTTATTGCATAATCAGCCACGGCCGCATAGTTTTCCGGTAACCAGTTACGTTCAGCCTTACTGGCCGCGGGGGATATCACTATATAAGCTTTTGAGCCAGTCTGTTCTATACACCATTTTTCATCATCATCAGCGATAGGCATTTTCCAGACGGGTGTTAAATCACTTGAAACACCAATAGCCTTCGCAAACCCCCAGAAACCATCGACGACATGAGGTTCTATTTGAGGGGCTATTCGACGGTTAGTAAAAAGCCATTGTCCTTCTTTTGCTCGCGACTGATCAAACCCCCATTTTTCTTTTGCGCGAATACAAAGAGCCACTAAACTAGCCCTAAATGCCACTTGCATATGTAAAAGAATATCAAATTCACGATTTTTTAATTGCTGTCGAAGATCTTGGTAGCCTTTTAATCCTGCCTTTTTATCAAAAATAATAAATTCAATATTTGGTAAATTTTGCAAAAGCAAAGCTTCTACTTTACCAATAACCCAAGTGATTTTTGCTTCAGGATGTCTGTTTTGAATAGCCTGAACCGCTGCTACCGCATGGCAAACATCTCCGATTGCCGACAGTCGGAGAATACAAATGGATTTTGGGTGAAGGATCGAAAGCTGCATTAAATTGGATAAAAAGTGTGGCTGGTTAGGTATTGTAATCTAGTCTCAAAAGGAACTCTATGAATTCGCTATGAATAGTCATTACTTAATTCTAATTGTGCAGATTAAGGTAAATTTAGTGAAAAAACGTGAGAACTTTGTTTCTAGAATACTTATATTATTCTCCTGTCATAGGATAACTTAGGAGTATTATTTTTTTCTTCTTTGTTAATCCTAGATTAATAGGTGTTATCTATACCCATCCCACTGAAATCTGCATCTTGAAGTGGAATGGGTATAAATATAGTTGTATTAAATGTAATAGTTTTTTTGCTTGTTTAGTCAAACAAACTTTTACAAAATCGGCGAAGTAAAAAACAATTTTTCACAGCAAAAACAGAATAAATTCGTAGTATATACCCCGAAATTACATTGCGAACTTGGCAATAAGAGAAAGTTGTCGTTTAGCCAAATTTGTACTTTTAAATAATCTATCACTTTTGGGGTAAGTATTTTGAAAATAAATAAACTTGTCGCGACCTCTGTTGCCGCACTTTATGTATGGGGGGTTGGTACGGCGGTTGCTGAGATTGATGATAAAACATCTAATCCACAACTTATTAATCTAGAACCGTTAGTTATAAAACAAAACAAATTAGAGCAGTTAACGAAGCAACCTCTTAATACCAATAACTTAGGTAAAGGTTTTAATTCTTCAGGCATTGTCAATCAACATTTCAAACAAAACTATTCAACAAAAAAATTCCAACCTGAATCTAACATTTCGGGTGTTCATACTTACCTTGTTCAGTTAAAAGATGCCCCTATATCGACTTATTTGGGAGGGGTGAAAGGATATGACCCTACTTCATTGAAAAGTAAAGATATGAAATCGAAGAGCATTAATCGCTTATTTTCAAAAGGGAAAGCAGCCACTCGCAGTGTAGAAAAATATGAATCTCTTTTGATATCTAGGCAGGAAGACTTTTTGGTGAGTATACAAACGCAGGGGATCAATTCAATTCCTAGACATCGATATACCAGTGCCATTAATGGTGTTTCTTTTGACATGACTCAAGAGCAGGCGAAAGATTTGGCGTTGCGGAGCGATGTCTTACGAATCACGCGTGTCAGAAATTTGGATCTATTAACTGATGTTGGGTCAGAGCATGTAGGTGCTACCCAAATTTGGGATGGCAACACTCAAACTGGCGGTCGTTATATGGGTGAAGGTGTAATCGTCGCTATCATTGATACAGGTATCAATAGTGACCACATTTCGTTCGCTGATATTAGTGGTGACGGTTTCGATCACTCTAATCCATGGGGAGAAGGAAACTACGTTGGGGATTGTGAAAGTAAGTTTGTTGAGCTGTGTAATGATAAGCTCATTGGTATACGTAGTTACCCTGAAATTACAGCGACATACCAAACATCATCGAATGATATTGGTAACGGAGAGTTAAGACCGAACGACATTATATCTCCGCCTCCTGGTGGGGGCAACGAAGTTCCTGAAAATGGTGAGGATTACAATGGTCATGGAAGTCATGTAGCGAGTACCGCTGTTGGTAACATAATATTTGATGCACCGCTACAAGGTTCAGTCCCCGGAGATGGCGATGGTATTAATACAGGGTTTACTTTTGATCGTGTTTCTGGGGTTGCACCAAGAGCTAATCTAGTTGCTTATCAAGCGTGTTTCCCAGGTGGTGAAAATGCAGGATGCCCTTTGGACACATTGGTTGCAGCGATTGATGATGCGATTAAAGATGGTGTTGATGTCATTAATTTTTCCATTGGAGGGCATGAAGCGTTTCCATGGGACGATCCCGTTGAAATGGCTTTTCTTGCCGCTAGAGAGTCAGGAATATCTGTGGCGGCAGCGGCAGGTAATAGTGGTCTTTTTTATACAGCCGATCATGCATCGCCTTGGCTTTTATCTGTTGCGGCCACAACCCATGGACGTAGTATAGAGATTTCCCCAAAAATACTAAATAATTTTGCTGGTGGTAGTTTTCCCCCGTCTGAAATTAGCGGGAGTGGGATATCGGAAGGGATAACAGGCAAAATTGTAAATGCTGCCAATTTTGGCGATGAAATGTGCTTGAATGAATTTTTTCCTGGCACTTTTACTTCAGATCAAATAGTCGTCTGCTTAAGAGGAAATAATCCTCGATTAGAAAAAGCTAATAATGTTGTTGCAGGAGGTGCAGGTGGTTTTATTTTAACTAACGCAGGTTCTGAAGAAGCGTTAGTAGCAGATGTTTACCCAATTCCAGGGATCCATGTTGATTATTTTTCGGGAGTACAACTGTATAACTGGTTGGCTTCGGGAGAGAATCATAGTGCAACAATTAGTGCGACTAATATTTCTCGTAATGTCGATCCTATGCTGGCTGATAAATTAGCAGGGTTTTCATCAAGAGGACCTAGCAAAACAAATCCTAATCATCTGATACCATCTATATCAGCACCGGGAGTAAATATTTTTGCAGCGTGGGCCGATCAACACCCTTTCACCGATGCAGGATCTTCCGATTGGTCCATAATTAGTGGAACCTCTATGTCATCTCCTCATATAGCAGGTGCTTTGGCATTAATGAAACAAGCCCATCCCGATTGGAGTGCGGCGGAAATTCAGTCAGCACTCCAAATGACAGCAAGAAACGTGGTAACAGAGGGCGGATTTAATCCTAATCTTGAACCGCAAATACTCGGCACTTTCTTTTCTGGGGCGGGTGTTGTTGATCTTGTGGCAGCGACTGATGCAGGGTTGGTTATGGATGAATCTTATGAAGATTTCATTTTAGCCAATCCAGAAAATGGTGGAGATACTAGGAACTTAAATCTGCCAGAATTAGTTGATTGGACAAGTCCAGGTAAAAGTAACTGGATCAGAGAAGTAACGGCGACTAGAGATGGAAGTTGGACGATAGAAGCATCAGGTGACACCGCTGGTATTAAAGTGACGGTTATTCCACAAAGTTTCTCGCTAAAGGCGGGAGAAACTCAAGCCGTTTATGTTAGTACTGAAATTGTTGATACGATCTCTCCAACTAATGAATTAAGTGTAAGGTACGCGGAAGTTCTTTTGAAGTCTCCGGATAATACCATTCCAATGTCAAGGTGGCCGGTAGTTGTTAATAAAGTAGTGAACGATTTGCCTAAAAATCTTAATATCGTATCCCACAGAGATAAAGATAGCTTCCTACTCAAGGGTTTGCATATTGATGCAGCTAACGATTTGACTGCTGTGGTTTATCAGCCAGAATTAGTCGAGCCGATAACTGTAAAGTTGGAGCAAGATGATGATTTTATTACCAGTCTGTTTGATGGCGAAATCGAAGGTGGTGCGTTTTTAATTGATTTTGTTCAAGTTCCAGAAAATAGTTCAAGAATAATAATAGAAATGCTTACGAATCTTGAATCATCTTTATCAGACAAATCTAAACGAGGTAATTTGGAGATATATGTTGGGATAGATTCAAATCAGGATGGAATAGTACAGATTAAAGATGAAGTTCTATGTATTTCTCATAGTGTTGCAGAAAATAATTACTGCTCAATTACAAAACCAGAAGCTGGCAGTTATTGGGTATTAATGAGAAATGCCCCAGGAGATTTTTGGTGGGAAGATTCATCAGAATCACCAACAGACACATACCAAGTTGCAACTGTGATTGTCGGTAATGAAGTCGCCTCAAATATGGAAATTAATACGGCTGATTCTTCAGACGGAATTGAGTTAGTTGATATGGAGATTACATGGGATTTCAATGAGCTAAATGAAGGAGAGGTGTTTTATACGGGAGTAGAGATCGGCACAGATTCTGGGAATGTTGGTGATTTAGGTTTTATTCCTGTAAAACTGACCAGAGGCAGTAACGAAATCTTTTTTAAAGATGTCAAAGGTACGGTTAGAGTTGGTGAATGGATGAACATTAGTTTACAAATGCTAGCCAATTATAGCGGTTTTGATCGTGATTTTGATTTTTCATTAAACTTACCGCCTGGGTTAAGATTAATTGAGGATAGCGTTTATATTTCAGATGTTGCCAAACAGCAAATTGAAGTGACTGACAATGTTATTCAAGTTCAAGGTGTCCAAAAAAATACTCGAGACGTTAGTCGGGATTATTTGATAACCACCAATTTAGATAATGAGCTTTGTCGAACGCCAGATCTAGGAGTCGATTTATTTGGAGACCCTTCTGATGGGGGATATATTAACCTTGTGAACTATGGTTTTGGTGCTCAATTTGGCGGTGTGTGGAATGAATTGATGGATATACCATTTAATCAAATTTGGACAGATGTTGATCAATATGCTTTGTATCATAATGAAGAACATATTCCTTATTCATCGGTTAAAATAAGCCCTCAAGGTTGGGTTCAATTAGATAACTGGGGTATGTTCTTTCCTTTCCCACGGGTTTTTCCTTACCATGATTTTCCCGATCAGTTAATTGCACCTTTATGGAAAGGTGAACAATTTGGTGGCACCGTTCAGACACCCTTCTATAGAGGGTTCGATAGAAATTTTGATTCGGGTGTAACCGTTGCTGCAACAACTGAAAAGCATTTAATCATTGAATGGGATAAAGCGCGAACTCAAGATGCAATATTTGATGAGTTTGGTTTAAGGCTTCAAGACAGGGATGATTCTTACGATTTCGAATTGATATTGAATGTTGGTGACTACAACCATGATGCAGGTAAATTTGAAATTATGATGGCATATGATAATTTGGATTTTGGTTCTCAGGACGACACGGGGTCGATAGGTTTACAAGGTTTTTATGGACCACGAACGGCAATAGCACCCCTGTATGGCTATTCGGGTGTGAAATATACATGGGGAGATCTTAAAAACAAAATTTCCGATGATCTCGTTATTTGTTATGACTATACGGGACCGGAAATAAGTGAAATTAACTTAAGTTTTCAAGTTAGAGTGATGGAAAATGCGGTAGGTAAGACAATACCCATCAATCTTTTGAGTAAAGTTGAAGGGGCATCGGACATTGCGATTACGCATAATGTTCAAGTTAGTTCGAATATTGAACTTGGTTCGATAAACAATTATGAAATAGATGAAAATATAACACTTTCAGATATTTTAGTTGTCTATTCTGATTCAGTTGGTGGAGATAATACAATTTCTGTCAGTGGTGATTTTATAACGGCGACAGTGCATGGACATGAGTCAGGTAGTCTAGTTGACATAAAACCGATCACTGATTTTTCTGGTGAAACAGAAGTAACCATATCGGTTAGCGATAATAATTATCCTAGTGATATGGATTCGACGAGTTTTATATTGACTGTTGTTGGTGACAATCACGCACCTAGGGTTGTCGTTAATAGTGAGATAAATATAACAGAGGGTGAATCAGTTCAATTAGATGCAAGTGAAAGTTGGGATCCTGAAGGTGACCAACTAACCTTCAATTGGGAGCAAATTGCCGGTGAGACATTGACATTAGATGATTCAACAATTGCCACTCCATCTATTTCAAATTTGTCTGCAGGAAGTTTTAAATTTAAAATAACGGTTGGTGATGGTGAACTTGATGCTAGTCAAGAAGTGAGTATTCAAGTCGCCGCTAAAGATGAACCAAAATCTAAAAGTGGTAGTGGAGCGACAAGTTATCTGCTAGCCCTTTTATTATTTTTCTTGATGGGACGTCGCAAGGTTAATCATTAAACTTATCATTAGATGAAACATTAATGGTACTTGTTTAAACAAGTGCCATTTTTTTATTTCATTAGAAAATTCCGGATTATTTATATCCCCGGATTTCCATCATTATATTTTCGGTTTTTGGGCCATTGTTCTGACAAAATCGTTTGTTTATAGCCATGCCATGTTGAGTAACCGAGCAATGGCATGGTGATGATCATACTAATAAAACCCGTTGTTATATTGATAATGGCAAATATAAAAATTACACCTGCCCAAATGAGACAAGCTCCCTTATTTTTTCTTACTGCACTAACACTCGATAAAACAGCGGTAACTGCATCAGTTTTTCGATCCAACATCATAGGTAACGAAAAAGCAGCAGCGCAAAAAACAATAAACGCAAAAATGGAGCCTACGGCACTTCCAACCACAAAGAAGGTGACCATTTCTGAAAGGTGAGGGTCTTTACTCAATGGAAAAAATATATGAATTGCCGATCCAGCCCTAACCCATACTAGTAAAATAATGAGTAATAACAGAGAAAAAATGGCGACATTACCCATGTGGCGCTTTCCTTCTCGAAACGAATACATAAGTTTGGGTTCAAAGCCAGAACTCAATTGACAACTTATTGAATATAGCCCTAACGCTAAGATTGGCGCAACAAATACGAAGCCTGACAATAAACTGAAAAGCAAAACGGCACCTCCCCATTGCCAACTTAGAATAGTTAAAATATAACTAGCAATTACAAAAGCAGCGCCAATAGTAAGACTTAATCTTTGAGCTTTTCTGAAGTCTTGCCATCCCAAAGAAAGCCATTCTTTAGCAGCAAACAGCGGTAATTTATTACAAGAGGCAACAAAAGGTAATTCATCAGTTTTTGTGTTAATTACTTGTTTATTCTCGGAGTGATTCATTATATTTCTCCTTCGACACTTGTTGATTATTATTAAAGTTGGCTGAAAAGAGTTTTATTGTGAATATAGGTTTTTATTTTATATCCAAGTGTTTATTTGATAAAAGTTGTAGCAACTATAACGCGAAATGTTTAGAAGTACAAAAGTGTTACCAATTCTGTGTTTGAAAGAAGATAGTTAGTACAGAGAATAAATTAGAAATATTTCTCAATTATTTCGAATAGTTTTACTCTATTAATCGGTTTGCCAATGTAATCATTCATACCGTGTTCCAAACATTTTTCTCTATCTCCTTTCATTACATTTGCGGTCATTGCAATAATAGGCAGTTGTGCGTTAGTATTTTCAGCTCGAATAACCTCAGATGCTCGATATCCATCCATGACAGGCATTTGCATATCCATTAAAACCATATCGAATTGATTTTCACTACAGGCAGCGACGGCTAAAGAACCATTTTCAACAATCGTGACGATTGCGCCAGCCTGTTGGAGTATTTCTCTTGCGATTTGTTGATTAATAATATTATCTTCGGCTAGTAGGATTGTTTTGCCAATTAATTTTTTCCTTAATCTTGATTTTTTAGGATCCTCTCTCTTAGTCGGCGCAATATTTATCCCGCTCTTACCGAGTAGTTCTAGAATACCTTTCATTTTTGTTGGTTTGCCGATTAAAGGAATATCTTTAAATATTTTTGATTGTTGATATAAGTTAGCGGATGGCTGGCACAAGATAAAGTTATTTTCAGATTGAGAAAATAGGGGCTTCAATCGACTGTATCCTTTACTTTGGGCGATTTCATCATCAAGAAAAAGGTGTGTTACATTTTTAAGCTGGCTAGCCAGTTTTTCAGTATTTAATTCGGAATTTTCTGAAAGTAATATCGTTAAGGGAAGTTGGTACCTTCTACAAAAATTTCTCCATGATTCTGTTTGAAGTTTATTATTAGATAGCAAGGCGATGTTGTGGTTGTCAAACTTTGTTGTATATTCATTGTTTAAAGATGTTTGGGGTAATTTAATATGAAATGAGAAGCAACTACCAACGCCGTATTCACTGCAAACCTTTAGTTCGCCATCCATCATTGAAACCAGCTTTAAACAAATACTTAAACCTAAACCAGAGCCGCCGAAATTACGAGTGGTTGTTCCGTCGGCTTGAGAGAAGGAATCAAAAACCTTCTCAATTTGCTCGTCTTTAATACCGATACCAGTGTCTTTGACTTGAAAGGATAAATAGCCTTCTTTCTCGGTATTAATAATAAGAGAAATGATACCTTTAGATGTAAATTTAATTGCATTGCCAATTAAGTTAATGAGTATTTGAGATAGCCGTAAAGGGTCACCAATTAGAACAGAACTGACATCTGGCGCGATGTCAATATTGAAGGTAAGACTCTTCTCTATAATAGATGCGGAAAAAATATCGACTAGATTGTCGAGAGTTTCGATTAAATCAAATTCTATCGATTCAAGTTCTAATTTTCCTTCTTCTATTTTTGAAAAGTCTAATATATCGTTAATTATACCGAGTAAAGAATTGGCAGAAATAGATATTTTATTAGCGTAATCTTTTTGAGTTTCATCTAGGTTTGTGTCGGAGAGAAGAGATAGTAATCCAAGAATGCCATTCATTGGTGTTCTGATTTCGTGACTCATGGTTGCGAGAAAAGACGACTTGGCTTCGTTTGCAGCCTCCGCTTTTTTTGATTTTTTTGCGAGTGAGCGGTATGCGTCCTTAAGGTGTGTATCAGCCCTTTTTCTTTCTAAAGCTTCTGCAATATTGGTAGAGACAAAATTAAGAATTTCAATGTCTTGCTTATTATAAGTATATTCTTCATCGTAACTTTGTAGAATTAATATACCAAATAAACTATTTTTGACCATCAGTGGGACACCAACCCAATTATGAGGGTGTTTACCGATGATTTTTAATTTCCCTTGTTTTTCTAATTCTGCTAACTCTGAGTAATTAAGGTGAACCGTTTCTCGTCGTCGATAGACATAGCTGGCAATTGAATTACCAAAGGGAATTAATCTTGGAAATTCAAGATCGTATTCATCAACTATGTAGTCAAAAACCAGATTCTCGTTCTTTTCGTCAATAAGCGCTATTCGAAGATTTTTAGCATGCATTAAATGGGAAATTATCTGATGAAGTTTTACATACAACTCTTGTGTCGTTTTGCATTTTTGAGGCGTTTTAGATATTTTATAAAGAGCGGTCTGCAATTCTTCAGATTTTTTTCGCTGGACGATTTGATGCTCGAGTTGGCTATTAGTTTCGGTTAGTTCGTGGGTTCGTTTTTCTACTAAAAAATGTAAGTAGTCTTTGCTCTTTTTTCGCTCGATTGCAGAAGCAACATGTTGACCAACAAACTGCATGACATCCTTATCATCTTGAGTAAAGGTAATTTCAGGGATATAACTTTGTATAGTCATTACGCCAATAACATTACCTTCGATAACTAATGGGATTCCAAGCCAAGACTTTGTTTCTTCTCCAATAACTTCTAGTCCAGCTTTCAGAGTGAGCTCTTCCATTTCTGATTCGGATACTAACAAGGATTTTCCGGAGTTCATCACATAGACAGTAATAGAGTTTTTTAAAGACTCAATCGGAAGCGCCGAAATAGATTCCAGATCCAAGCTATCCACGGTGTCAACATAATAAACTACGTTAATGGTGTCCTTGCTAGAGTCCTTAAGGACAATGTAAAAATTCTCGGAATAGATTAATGAACCAACGATTCTGTGAATTTCTTGATAGAAATCTGAAAGTGGTATTTCGGTACTTGCCAGATTGGCGATTTGGTATAGAGCCGATTGGGTTTCTTGGCTTTTTTTATGTTCTTCTACTTCACGTTTTAACTTTTCGGTTCGTTCCGCAATTTGGAATTCTAGTTCCTCTCTAGCACTTTTGCGTTGAAAAGTGATAGCAAGTTGTTGTGAAATATATTCAAGTAGCTCTGAATGCCATAGATCGTAAGTAATATCTGGGCTGTAACTTTGAATAACAATGATACCAATTGGCTTCCCATTGAGTATGAGAGGTGCTCCGAGCCAAGAATGAGCCGCTGTGCCTTGTCGAGAGATTAATCCCTGCTCTTCAAGTTGTCGTATTTGCTTTTCATTAAATAAAGAGCTTTTTTTCATCTTAAATGCGTGGCTTGATAAAGACTTATTGCTAAGTGCTAGGTTTCCAATCCCCTTTTCATCATAGGCATCGACAAAATAGACTAACTCCAACTGGTTATTGTCCTGATTGGTTAATGCGATATAAAAATTATCGGCATACAGAAGTTGAGAGATAATATTGTGAATAGACAGATAGAAAGAATTTAGCTCTTCTGCGCCAGATGCGAGTTCAGATATTTTAAAAAGTGCTTGTTGAAGCTTTTGAGATTGTTCTGCTCCATTGATTTGCATTGTAAGCTTTTGTTTTAGCTCTAAAATTTCACGGTCTTTATAATCTAAGTCGTTTTTATTGTTTAATTTCATTGAAAAAAGTACCCAATAAAAAAGCCTATACGGCTAAAATATAAGACTAGGTCTGTTTGAGAGGGCATAGGTGACAAAGGGCTCGTTATTATTATTTTAATTGTAGTGAATTAGTATGGTACAGGTCTGTCATTATTTCCAATTATTGTTCCCGATTTTAATTTTTTGGTTAACAGCCTTTATGATTGAGAATTTAGTCACATCCAATTGAAATTATTAAGGGATCCAAAGAACAGCAAATAAATATTTCGGAAATCTATTTGAATAAGGTTGGAATGACTATTATTAATCTCTATCATGTAAAATTAGCGTAAGAATTCATTGTTAGGTATTAGCCTTGCCAATATCAAAAGATTATAAAATTGAACTAAAGACTGATAACAATTCTATTTTGTTATTTATCGAAGATAAAAAGAGGCTTTTGAAGCGAGTAAAACCCGCTTGGTTTACCCCTGAATTTTGGCGACAGAGTGATGCCGTTATAGGTCAGTCTCAAGGGCGACATATCACTTGGTTTATTCAGCCACCTAGTGATATTTCAGGCCTACCTTGGGTTTTACGTCACTATTATCGTGGAGGCTTGGTTTCTAAGATAACTCATGACCAATTTGTGTTCACTGGCTTAATCAATACTCGACCTTATCGAGAACTTGGATTGTTAAACTGGATGGTAGAAACTAATCTTCCGGTTCCTAAACCTATAGCGGCAAGAATTGATAGGAAAGGTTTTTTTTATCGCGCTGATCTGTTAATGGAAAAAATTGACGGAAAAGATCTAGTTGCACACCTGACCAGAAAAGAACTTAGTGAACTTCAGTGGTCAAAAATTGGTGAATTGATTGCTAAATTTCATTTAGCTGGAATTTATCACGCCGATCTCAACGCCCATAATATTTTGTTAAATGGTACAGATAACCTTTGGTTAATTGATTTTGATCGTTGTGAGAGAAGGGTTATTAAAGAGGTTTGGAAAATGCAAAATATTGAGCGATTAAAGCGGTCATTTTTAAAAGAAAAAGAACAACTCTCTATTTTTTATTTTGATGAAAATTGTTGGCGTTATTTGCTTAATGGATATCAGGCTAAAATGGAAAAACCTTAATCTATTTTGATAAAATAGATTAATTTATGAGCTGGGAAGCATTTTGGATAATTTTTTCAACAGTTCCCTTATTGGATTCTAATACTTTTGTTGATGCTTCAGATTTTTCATTTAATAATTTTGGGTTAGACAGAATTTGTTCTATAACGTCAGTTAAATCATTCTCATTGGATATGATCTCCAGTGAATTAGTTTGTTGCATTTTAAGAGTTACATCTGAAAAATTAAAATAGCTATTGCCGGTTATTACAGGTAAACCACACGCAGCAGCTTCTATCGGGTTGTGCCCTCCTCTTGGGATCAAGCTACCTCCAATAAAAGCGATATCTGCGGCACCATAAAACAATAAGAGCTCGCCCATGGTATCTCCAACAACTAGGGAGTGTTCACTTGTTGGTGATTGGTTATCTGTTCGACTAATATAATTTAATTGGTGTTGTTGACATGCTTTTTTAAAATCGTCAAACCTTTCAGGGTGTCTTGGTACGCCAATTAATAACAGGCTTGGTATCTTTTTAACTAATCTCTTATGGGCATTTAAAATTGAATCAAATTCGCCTGGATGAATGCTGGCCGCTATCCAACAAGGTCTGTTATGAACCCAATCTTGCTTGAGTCTTTCCTGTTGATCGATTAGCTTGGAATTAATTTGAATATCAAATTTAATATTGCCAGTTAATTTTACCTTATCTTTATCTGCACCAAGGGTTTGAAAATTTAAACCATCGGATTCATATTGAGCGGCGATAAGTGAAATGGTAGAAAAAATTTCGGTACTTAATTTAGGGTGTTTCTGGTACTTTTTTAATGATGAATCAGACATCCTAGCATTGGCTAATAGAACGGGTATTTGCTCTTTATGTAGTTCATTTAACAAATTAGGCCAAAGTTCAGTTTCCATTAAAATAGTGAGTTTCGGCTGGATTTGTCGGATAAAGCGCTTACAAGAGCCAATCCAATCAACCGGTAAGTAACAGTGTTGAATATTGGTAAGCTTGTGCTTTTTAATTAACTTTAACGCTTCGGCTTTTCCTGTCGGCGTGGTTGAACTAATCGTAATTGAAAGCTCGGGGTATTTTTTTACAAGCTGTAGAATAAGCGGAGCTGCCGCTAGTGTTTCACCCATTGATGCACAATGAAGGTGAATCCCTTTAGTGGTTACTTGAGAACGAATTAGCCCTAGTCGTTGTTTCAAGTCTTGTAGATAACGGTGATCTTTGAAGCCTCGCCAGATTAAATATAACCAAATGACCGGAGATAATAGATAAAGCAGTAGAGTATATCGTTTACGATCCATTTCGTTTAGTTCATTCGTCGGTAGCGATTACAAGTTACCTTTTAGGGATAGCGATTTTCGCTTCTTTGCTTTGTTTGTAGATGACCAGTTTTCCGCCAATTGTTTGAACCTTTGTTGATTGAGTTTTGTTAATGATTTTCTCAATGATGTTGTTTCGGTCTTCTCGATCTTCGGCTCGGATGTTGATTTTAATCAGCTCGTGGCTGTCTAATGCGATTTTGATTTCATCCATAACGGTTTGAGAAAGCCCTTTATCACCAATCATAACCACTGGTTTTATATTGTGGGCAAGGCCTTTCAGGTGCCGAATTTGGGAATTAGATAATTTACTCATGCTTTTAAGTCTAACAATTTAATAATTTCGCGCATTTTAGCACTTTTTGTCTAAATCTAAGACACTAAATATTGTATTATGCAAAATTAGGCGATTGAAATAGCGTCATTGGTCATTTTATTTAAAGATTAATCGCTTCAAGGTGTATAAAAGTGGCAAAAAGTAAAAGTAGTAAAGGTTGGTTAAAAGAGCATTTTGATGATCCTTACGTCAAAATGTCGCAGGAAGACGGCGTTCGCTCAAGAGCTGTTTATAAATTAAAAGAAATGGACGAAAAAGATGGCCTGTTAAAGCCGGGTCTTAATATCGTTGATCTTGGTGCTGCTCCTGGTGGATGGTCTGAATTTGCGGCTAAAAAAATTGCTGGAAAAGGGAATATTATAGCGACTGATATATTATCAATGGACTTTCTAGATGGTGTTACTTTTATTCAGGGAGATTTTAGAGAGGATGAGGTATTAGAGTCGATATTAAAGCAACTCGAAAATAATCCAGTAGACCTTGTTTTATCCGATATGGCACCCAATATAAGCGGGGTAGACTCTATCGATCAGCCAGCTTCCATGTATTTGGTAGAATTAGCGTTGGATTTTGCCGAACAGACCTTGAGTAAAAACGGACGATTTCTCGTTAAAGTTTTTCAAGGAAGTGGTTTTGAAGAGTATTTAAAGCTCGTCAGAAATACTTTTAAACAAGTGAAGACTCGTAAACCAAAAGCTTCTAGAGCGCGTTCTAGAGAAGTCTATATCCTAGCGGAAGGTTTAAAGAACTAGTTTGAAACAGTGTTGAACTTGTTTTTGAGTTCAATAGATAAACATTGATTGAAATATTGCGATACACTTAAACCGTCGATAACTGCTGTTTTTATAGATACATTTTGACGATATAGATTAAAATACCCGTGTATAAAATACGGGTAGAAAATATAGGAATACGAGGACAATCCTTTGAACGATACAACTAAACACCTTTTTCTTTGGTTAGCCATTGGCTTTGTGCTAGTGATGACTTTTAATAATTTTGATACGGCAAAGCAAAAGTCCAGTGAGATTGAGTATTCTCAATTGATGACAGATATTGAACGTGGAAAAGTTAAAAGCGTCAAAGTCGCGATGTTAAAAGCTGAAGCTGAAATGAATAATGGCGATAAAGTAACCACCAATATTCCTCTAGGTGGAAGTGAGGCTTTAACTAACAAAGCGTTAGATAATGGTATTCTATTTTCTGGTGAAGAAGAAAAAGGTAACGGCTTGTTATATACCATTTTTTTCCAGTTTGGCCCGATATTGCTATTGGTGGCAGTTTGGATTTTCTTTATGCGCCAAATGCAAGGTGGCGGTAAAGGCGGCGCGATGAGTTTTGGTAAAAGCAAAGCAAAATTATTAAGTGAAGATCAAATCAAAACTACTTTTGCTGATGTAGCAGGGTGTGAAGAAGCAAAAGAAGAAGTCTCCGAGCTGGTTGACTTCTTAAAGGAGCCTGCCAAATTTCAAAAGTTAGGTGGAAAGATACCGCGTGGCATTTTGATGGTTGGCCCTCCAGGAACCGGTAAAACCTTATTAGCGAAAGCAATTTCAGGCGAAGCGAAAGTCCCATTTTTTACCATTTCTGGTTCAGATTTTGTTGAAATGTTTGTTGGTGTCGGTGCATCACGTGTTCGAGATATGTTCGTAGAAGCGAAAAAACAAGCACCATGTATTATTTTTATCGATGAGATTGATGCGGTCGGTCGCCATCGTGGTGCTGGATTAGGCGGCGGTCATGATGAAAGAGAGCAAACTTTAAATCAGTTGTTGGTTGAAATGGATGGATTTGAAGGTGATGAAGGGGTAATAATTATTGCCGCAACTAATCGCCCTGACGTGCTTGATCCTGCTTTATTAAGACCTGGACGATTCGATCGTCAAGTAACGGTTGGTTTACCTGATATTAAAGGCCGTGAGCAAATCTTAAAAGTTCATATGCGTAAAGTGCCTTTAGGGGATGATGTTAAGCCAGGCCTGATCGCTCGTGGAACGCCAGGGTTTTCTGGTGCAGATTTAGCTAATTTAGTGAATGAAGCTGCATTATTTGCGGCTAAGGCTAGCGCTCGAACGGTCGAACAAGAATTTTTTGAAAAAGCCAAAGATAAAATTCTGATGGGAGCAGAGCGTCGTTCCATGGTAATGGATGAAGAAGAAAAACTTAACACCGCATGGCATGAAGCGGGTCACGCGATTGTTGGTAAGTTAACACCTAGCTCAGATCCGGTTTATAAAGTAACCATTATTCCTCGTGGTCGAGCGTTAGGTGTTACCATGCAATTACCGGAAAAGGATCGTTACAGCCATACTAAAGAATACTTGGAAAGTCGTTTATCGATACTTTATGGCGGAAGAATTGCCGAAGAAATGCTAAATGGTGCAGAAAAAGTTACCACGGGTGCGTCCAACGATATTAAAGTAGCAACCTCGATTGCTCGTAATATGATTACTCAATGGGGATTTTCAGAGAAACTTGGACCATTAATGTATGCCGAAGATGAAGGTGAAGTCTTCCTTGGTCGTTCAGTAACACAAACTAAGCATGTTTCAGATGACACAGCAAAAATCATTGATGATGAAGTTAAATTTCTAATTTCTAAAAATTATGACCGTGCCGAGGAAATCTTACATGGTAATCGAGATAAACTTGAAGCAATGGCTAAAGCTTTAATGAAGTTTGAGACAATTGATGCGAGTCAAATTGATGAAATTATGGACGGTAAGCCGCCAAGCCCTCCTAAAGGTTGGGATGATATTTTAGATGATGATGAGCCAAAAAATAAATCAACGAAAAAAGCGGATGAACAAGGTGATAGTAAAATTGGCGGGCCAGCATCGCAGCCATAGAAATTTGATATTATATCCATCCCACCTCAAGGTGCAGGATGGGTATATACCCGCTCTAGCTCAAAATGCGTGTTTCAGCAAGGCCACACTTTTAGTGGCCTTTTTTATTAGAAGATAATTCGGTTATGAATCTAGAAGAAGTCAGACGAGAATATTTGAAACAAGGGTTATGTCGTAGTGAATTGGATACTAATCCAATTACTCAGTTAGAGCTGTGGCTTTCACAAGCTACTAAAGTTGAACTAATCGATGCTACTGCTATGACGCTTTCGACAGTTGATCCATCTGGGCAGCCGAGTCAACGAGTGGTTCTCCTTAAAAATTTGGATGAAAAAGGACTTGTTTTTTATACTAATTTAAAAAGCCGAAAAGCTTTAGATATCAAATTCAATAATAAAGTAAGTATTCACTTTGGTTGGTTGCCGCTTGAAAGACAGGTTAAAATTCAGGGTGTTGCTGAAAAAATGTCAGTAGCAGAAAATATTGCCTATTTTTCATCGCGACCTAAAAGTAGCCAGCTGGCTGCTTGGGCATCAAAACAAAGCCAGCCGA
>Ga0316204_10004863_pt1 | contig 23388 bp, 15 predicted proteins | sample 6monrhotite_MG_2_FD_205661 | JGI IMG/M metagenome (GOLD analysis project Ga0316204, IMG submission 205661) | Microbial mat bacterial communities from mineral coupon in-situ incubated in ocean water Damariscotta River, Maine, United States -... | ecosystem: Environmental > Aquatic > Marine >... | reverse complement strand
TAGTGCCTATTTTTATAGTAAAGAGAATCTATGAAAAAACTACTCCCATTACTTGTGTTTTGCATCAGCTTTTTTGCTGTCGCCCAAAATATTGAACGCGTAAATGTTGATGGAAAAATCATTGTGGAAGGCAATGATATTGAAGGTATCTCTATTTATAATTCTTCTTCGGAAGTAGGTACGGTCACGAATGAAAAGGGTGAGTTTACCATTGCAGTTGCGTCTCAAGATCTCCTGAAAATTAGAGCCTTAGAATATCAAAACTTTGATGTTAGAATCAATGACGCTATTTTAGAGTCAAAAAAGCTAAGCATCTTTTTAATTGAAGAAATCAACAAATTAGACGAAGTTATTATCACCACCAGAGGACTCTCAGGTATTCTAGAAGCAGATATTAATAGTATTAAAACCTTTAACCCAAAACTTAATGCGCTCTATTTCGGAATGAAAGACAACGACGGAGCAGGAATTGGCGATTTTGCAGGGCAAATTGAAAACACCGGTATGATTTCACAAGGTCAATCCCTGGTAAATGGCTTGAATGTCGTTAACATCGTTGATCAATTATTGATACCGCTTTTCAGATCTAAAGTGAAAGATAAAGAAGCTGCTGGAGTGCCAGAAGTACCTTCAACATCTGTTAAACACTATTTAGGCTCCACTTTTTTAGTCGAAAATTTTGAAATCCCAGAGCATCGTGTCGAAGAATTTATTCGCTATGTGGAAGACGAAACGTTTAATCTTGACTACTTAAACTATGGTAATGAAATAGAATTTCTTGAACTGCTCAATAAAAAAAGCGAGGTGTTTTTAAACCCTAAAAGTGATAAGGACTAACAAACGACTGCTTGGTTCGGTGGGTTGACTGAGGACGATTCCGTTTCCTAATGTTTGGCAATTACTCTATTTTGTGATGATTCTATCCTTTATACTGAATGCCTAAGAAGAAGCGCAGCGTAGCTTTTTGGGCTGTGAAAAATAGGATTCTGTGACCAATCATTAAACTTTTTAACGTATTTTCCATGCTCAACCTTTCCATAGCATGAATCGATCTCTACTAATTTCCCTGTTTTTTTTATTTCTGAATACTTCCGTGTATTGCCAACAAAAGGTTACGGCTGAATTTGGCAAACCGGACAGTTATGAGCTACAGCTTACTTCCTATCCAAAGGATCCTGATGCCGCTGGCGTCGTCCTCTTCGAAAAAGGAAAAAATTATGTGAAACTTGTTGAAAACAATAGCTATATAAAACTTATCAAAGAAGTGCATCGAAAAATCAAAGTGATTGATGCCAAAAACTTTGAGGAATCTGTCGTTTATATTCCCTATTATCAATCGGGCAATGATCGCGAAAAAGTAACGTCGATAAAGGCAATCACTCATAACGGCGCCTTACAAATGTTCGTGAATAGTGCCGATATCTACGAAACTAAAGAAACCGAAAACTGGTATTACAAGCGTTTTACCTTTCCTAATGTGAAGGATGGTTCCATATTGGAGTATTCCTATGTAATTGAAAGTCCTTTCTATTTTAACTTTGGAACCTGGGAATTTCAAGGCAACATGCCAAAGGTGTATAGTGAGTTTGTTTCTGAAATGCCTGGCAACTATGTCTACAAAAAGTCGCTGATAGGCTATGAAAGCCTTTATATCAATGAAGTTTCCCTTTTAGAGAATTGTTTCTCGTTACCAGGACATGTTCAAAACGCAGACTGCGAAGTGGCCACCTACGCCATGCAAGATATCCCGGCTTTTAAAGAAGAGGACCATATGTTAAGCTCGAGCAACTACCGAGCTGGGGTCAAATTTGAGCTCGTCGAATTTACCAATTTTAAAGGAATCAAGACAAAGTATACCAAAGAATGGCGAGACGTGGATAAGCAGTTTCGCACCGACAAAGACATGGGCGGGCAACTGAAGTTTGAAAACTTTTTTGAAGAACAAATCCCTAGCAAAATACGGAGCATTCCCGACGATTTAGAACGAGCCAAAGCGGTGTATTATTTCATTCAGCAGCATTTCAATTGGAATGGTAAATACAACATGGCGCAGGTACGTGTGAAAGATGCTTTTGAAGAGGGTGGCGCGAACAACAGTGAAATCAATTTAGCCTTGGTCAACGCATTAAACGCAGCCAATATTGACTCGCACATGGTGTTGCTATCCACAAGATCGCATGGCTTACCTACTCAATTGTATCCTGTCTTAACCGACTTCAATCATGTGATTGCAGCTGTCAACATTAATGGCACCAACCATTTATTAGATGCCACATCTAAAGAAGCGCCCTTCGGAATTCTTCCGTTTGCCGATTTGAATGGACAGGGAAGATTGATGGATTTTAAAGAGGGAAGCTCTTGGATTCCTATTGAGCCCTATGCTAGAAACACATGGTATATCAGTGGTCAATTTAAAATAGATGAAAACAATCTTCTTATAGGCGAGGTTGCTGAAACCTTTACAGGATATAAGGCGATGGAAAAACGAACCATCCTTAAACAAAAGACAAAAAATGACTACTTAAAAAGTTGGGAGAAATCAAATATGGAATTGGAAGTAGCCGATTATCAACACGAAAATAAAAATGATCTCGAACAAAACTTAAAGGAAATCTATCAGGCAAAACTTGAGCTTCCTGAAGCAAATCAATTATTCCTATACCCTTTCTTTTTGAGAAAAAGTTTTGATGAAAATCCGTTTAAACTGGCAGAACGCAGCTACCCAGTTGATTTTGGGCATGCTACCAATGAAACCTTTTTAATTTCTATAGACCTCAACAATCAATATGAAATTACCGAGTTGCCAGAAAATAAAATCATTAAAATCCCTGGGGGTGCCGGAGAGTGCTCAGTGATATATGGGGGCGCCAATGGCGAACTAACCTTGCGCTACAGCTATAAGTTAAACCATCATTATTTTGAAGCAGAAGCCTACAACAGCTTAAAAGAGTTTTTTGCCAATGTGGTTTCCTTGCAGAACAAAGAGGTCGTAGTTCTCAGCAAACTCTAGGCTTCAGTGCCATCTACATAATCTTGTAAATAACTAAAACGCTCCGTAAGCGTCCCTTGATGGGTAGTCATTCGGGCTCTATCTAAAATTCCATCCGCATCCCCATTGAAAAAAGCAGGAATGACGTTTTCTAAAAACATAGCACCAAATCCATCACTCGCATCTTTTGGTAATTCACAAGGTAAATTGTCCACGGCCATCACGCCAATAGAATTTGGTGTTCCAAATGGCACTTCCCTTTCTGTGGCAGCGTCGTAGCCATAAAACGGATCTGCAATGGTAGAAGCTCTCAATGTGCTGGCCACGGGACCATCCACATCACATGAGATATCAGCCACCAAATTGATGTTAAAATCTGGGTGCTTTGCATCCTCTCTCGTAAATAAATAAGGTGCTCCGTTCCCGTAAAAATGTCCTGCGATAAAGAAGTCGCTCACCTTGGCGTAGCGCATAAAATCACTTACGTGTCCAGATGGGTCCTGATAAAACACATGTTTCACCACCGGCAGTCCATCCATCCGCTTGTTGTATTCGGTTACATCAATTAAACAATAGACGGGTTCTGCAAAGGACTCAGACAAATATGCGGCGTCGGTTACTTCCTTGATTTTTAAATGATCTAATATTTCTTTTGCCCCATGCGTTACTTTCCCATTACCAGAAAGAATGATTCGCAAGTTTTTAGGCAGCGTAATTTGGTCCAACTCGTGCTTCACCGCATCCAAATCGGCCAAATGCTCCACTATAGGCAGTTTAAACAAACCATCTCGAATGCCAAGGGCTCTAAACCCATTGTAAGCGCCTACCAAACCAGCATAGCGACCAAAACCAATTAAGCGTGCTCCATTTTCTTTAACGATGGTTTCGTGGTCGTATAATTCGATTTTCTTGTCAAGAATGGCAAGCAACAACTTTCGATTGTACGGCTGTTTTTTAATGGTATGACTGAAGAAAAAGTATTTTTTCTTCGGAAGTAGTGCCTCGACGGGCACTTCTTTTACGCCCAACAGCACATCGGCCTCGGCAACATCATCGGTTACGGTACAACCAGCATTAGTATAAGCAATATCCGGAAAGATCCGTATATCCGATTGTTCCACTAAAAACAGCGCCTCAGGGAATGCTTTAATGACATCTTGGCACTTTTGAGGTGAAAAAACGACCCTTCTATCGGGCGGATCCTTACGTTCTTTGATTATAGCGAATTTCACTGGCATTTGGAATAGTTTTTGATTTGTATAATGGGACGGCAAAGATAGTGTTTTTGGTGTATCTTTGTCGGCTCTTTCAATAGTGAAGACGAAAGAAAGAGGATTCCTCCAGCGCCTTAGCGATGGAGTGCGTAAGGGATAGAGCAAGCTACCGTGTAGCAGTGATAGCCCGACCTGCTGAAGCGATTCGCGACAGTAGGGCACGCCCAAAAAACGATCATTGACAACAATGGGGCCGACTGGTTTTGACAGCGGGTCTAACGGTACTATAAGCATGTCGAGCGCTGGGATACAGCTCGTAAATATCATATTTCACACTTTTTAAACGGCGAGAATAACTACGCCCTAGCTGCATAATCCGAATTATAGTAGGATGTGCCTAGTCCGCCAAGGGCGGAAAGCAGGAAGTCACTCAAACACCTTGGTTTACGGTTTTTGATATAGTGACTTCGTAAAAGTAAACCTAGCTTCCACAGGGCTTTGATGTGGTCGCGAAGCTTAATTGAAGCTAAGCTGTGCGTTGGTAGTTTTCGACCGGCAAGCGGACTAAAATTCAAATGAAAACTAAACATGTAGAAAGTAGTATGGTTGCTTGTTTGGACGAGGGTTCGAATCCCTCCGGCTCCACAATCACTCATAACTGCGTTGTGGATGAAAACATAATAAACCCATCAAGTTCACTTGTATGGGTTTTGTTGTTTTTAGACACCAATTTTGCAAAAATTGGCAGTTGTAATTGCATCATGAGAAGTAATAGGGAACTCCAATCCCTCCGGCTCCACAACACTCAAGAAACCACGCTCGAAAGAGTGTGGTTCTTTTTTTTAGAGAAAGTTTGAGCGTTGCTCTAAAACTTGAAATAAAAAAAGAACGAGCAGTGAAAACTGCGTTGTTTCTTATTTGCACCAACGGAAAGGTGGGATCATCGCAGATACTCCCTCGTTTCACCTCGGGGCGTCGATGACTAGTGCGCCAGCTGGCCCCTTCGCTAAATATGTGCACTGGACATTTTCTTTACGCTCGGTCCTCTCCGGCTCCACATGACTCTAGCTTTGCTATCTATTGAGCAAAAAACTAGAGACGGCAGCATTATTATTGCCAAGTAGAATCATTGGGCGTTTTTCCTCCCCCAATTCTATTAAACAAACATCTTTGACGTTGCCACTTGCCATAATACCCGTTTGATGAGGCTGCAAAACGGTCCATCCTTGATCCCCAGCCATTAAGCACAATCCTTTTCCGCTATCGAGACGGGTGGTTTCCACTTCAGTCTGTGTAAAGTTGCCAGCCATAAAAACGTCCTTTTTCCCATCTCTATTGTAGTCATATACGGCAAATCCATTAATAGATGACACTTGGGCCTCGATAGGCAATTCGGTTCTCTCAAATTTCCCACCCTTATTTTCAAAATAAAAAGAAGCAAAAGTGACTGCTTGAAAATGTAAGCCTTCGTTTAAAGTGGTTCCAAAAATACCTTCCATATCGGCATTGGCAAATTCCGTAAATGTGGGGAATTTTTCAGAAATAAAAGGCATTTGTTCGGAGGCACAATCTTTTCCTCGGACAGGTTTTAAGACGCCTTTATCTGATTTAGCCAAAACAATATCAGTCGTTTGGTTTTTATCAAAATCATTTGCATACAGATGTATTGGACGATCGGTCTTGGGTGTTAGCTTATGGTTTCGTCCCATATTCCCAGCAAAGAAATCCACATCGCCATCGCCGTCAAAATCCGCAGCTTTTAGGCTCTGCCACCATCCTTCCGTGTTATCTAATCCCACCTCAGTTCCTACTTCGGTAAAAACGCCATTATCATTGCGAAATAATCGAAGTGCCATCCATTCTCCTGCTACAAGAAGATCTGCATCTTGATCGCCATCAAAATCTAGCCAGGTAGCCGTTGTTACCATGCCAAGTTCTTCTAAAGCTGGGAAGGTATTTTTTGGCGCTTTTACAAACCGATTCCCTTCATTCAATAACAAAACCGATTCGGCTGGGTACGGAAATTTTCCAGGGATCACACGGCCTCCTACAAAAAGGTCTACATCACCATCTTTGTCTATATCTTCGGCTATCACGCAGGATCCACTAAAATTCATATCAGGTAGTATGGAGTTCGATTTTTGAAAATTACCCTTCCCATCGTTAAGATAGAGTCGGTCGCTATAAAATGCGCTACCTGGTTGTTCTTCATTGCTACCGCTCACCACATAGAGATCCATCATACCATCGCCATTGGCATCAAAAAATTGCGCCCCTGTATCTTCATGAGCCATATCCTTCTGCCAAACTTCATCGTTAGCCCTAATAAATTGTCCGTTGGCAATTTGCTTAAAAAGCCCACCGGATTGTCCTGCGGCTCCACCCACGTAAAAATCATCCCAACCATCTCCATCTATATCTCCTACGGCAAGGCAAGGCCCTTCTTGAGATAATTTATGAGGAAGTAAAATTTCATCCCTAAAATCGTCGTACACTATTTCACTATGAATAAAATCGACTCCCAATGCCGCTCCTATTTCTTGGAAAAGATACGTTTTCGGAGGTATTGGTGAAGTAGACCTTATTGCATTCCGATAATCCACCGAGATTGTTTTCTCCGCTTCAACGTTGTCAAAAATTTCTTCCAAACCATTTGGCCAAACTACCTTAATTCGAGTGGCCCTTTTTTGAGCTCCTAATCCAAAAATCATAGAAGGCTCACAAGAAGACTGAAACCCACGAACGGTATAAAGCTCTTGATATTGCTCATTATCGGCAGTAGTACAGGTGACTTTTGCCCCAATACCAAAAGGATTTGAAGCAGGTCCTTTAAACTGTAATTTGACCCATCCTTGGCCTTGTTCTGAGGCTGTATTTTTAAAAATTAAAGAAGGGCTGTTCATATTGCCTACAACAAAATCGAGATCGCCATCATTGTCCAAATCGCCCGTGGCAAGTCCTGAAGAAAATCCAGTATAGTCGAAACCCCATTTGGCCGAAGTGTCTTCAAACTCGTAGCCATTTTTATTTCTGAAGGCATAGTTAGGCAATGGTGTTACCGTCACCAAATCGTGAATCTCTTCCATTGAAAGTGCTTGGTTTACCTTCTTCGCCGAGATTTCATTCGCTTTATAAACAAAATCACGATTTTTGTAATCATGCAGCACGCCATTGGTGACAAAAATATCCTTTAGTCCGTCATTGTCAGCATCGGTGAGTAAAGCTGCCCAACTCCAATCGGTTTTTGCTACGCCACCGAGCTGTGCGATTTCTGAAAAATAACCTGGTCCCACATTCATATGCAAAGAATTATGCATAAACTGGTGATTAAATCCAACTTCTAACATCTGATTATAGCCTTCTATATCCATTGCCTTCATATTCACCTTGGAACGGAAATAATCTTCCGGAAGCATTTCTACTTCATAAATATCAAGAAATCCATCATTATTGACGTCGGCAATATCGCAACCCATGGCAAATAATGAGGTATGCCCAAACCCCACTTTTGAAATATTCACAAATCCCCCTTGGCCATTATTGATATAATAAAAATCATTTTGGATGTAGTCATTGGTTACAAAAATATCGGGCCAACCATCTTTATTCAAATCTCCAACACCAATACCCAATCCAAATCCAAAATTCAATATTCCAGCCTCGGCCGTGACGTCGGTAAATGTCTTGTTACCATCATTTCGAAAAAATCGATCGCTAACAAAGGGTGGAGGATTTTTGTGATACCTCATGGTCATGGTATTATCGATTCGAAATTCGTTGCTATGATTTAATAGGTACACATCCAAATCACCGTCCAAGTCGTAATCTATAAAGGCGGCTTGGGTTCCTCTCCCCATATCGTTCAATCCGTATGCAGCCGCTTCTTCGCTAAAACTAAGGTCCCCATTATTAATAAAAAGTTGATTCTGTCGATCTTCCGGAAGGGGCTCATTCCCTCCTCTCGAAATGTAGATATCCAGCCATCCATCATTGTTAATATCCACCATGGCCACACCGCTGGACCAGCCGCCTGGGGAAGCCACTTGGGCTTGGTCTGTTATATCTTTAAACTGAAGGTCACCTTCATTCAAATACAGCTTGTTAGCGCCTCGGTTCGAAATAAAATAGAGGTCGCTTAAGCCATCATTATTGATATCTCCCACAGCAACGCCACCGCCACTAGAATAATACTCATAACTCAAGAAATTATAACGCTCGTCTTCCACAATTGTATTTTCGAAGGTGATATGGGAGGTTTCCGAAGACACTTGTTCAAAAAGAGCTTTTAAATCGGTAGCAGGGGTTAAACCCTTTTCACCACCGTCTTCTTTTGAGGTTGGACCCGAACAACTGACTAAAAATATACTCGCGATAAACAGGTTGACGGCCAACAATAAAGGCTGGGAACTTACATTCTTCATACGATCCAATAGCAAAATTAATCTTAAAATATTGAGTTGTGACGGTTCTAAGTCACTCCATGACAAATATAAACTAAAACCTTAATACCTTAGCGAGTTGGTTGTTATCATAATTGATTATAAGAAGGGTGGCAACATGGTTGCTCACCGCTCGAAACAGTGCTGTGTTTTTGTTTTATTTGCTGAAAGAATTGTGAGCTAATAATAGAACACCACAACTGCCCTGTGCCAAGCTATCACTTATAATATGATCGCATACTATCCATGGGGTATAGATTTCTTGGATGCTTTAATTTTTATCGTATCTTTAAATCTCCCCCTTGATTACCTTTTGAATTCAGTCTTTTGAAACAGACTGCTTTAAAAGAATTACACAATCATAACATCTGAACGTTTAGCGCATGGAACTACTTAAAAACTTGGTCGTACATGGGACCAAAGAAAAGAAAAAAATTGGTGGCGAGACCGTCGAAATCTATACACTCGAATCGAGTAATAGAGACTCCAGCAATAAAAACACCATCTCATTAGAGGACAATAACAAAGTTATTGAACTCACCTTAGACGATGGCACGACCTGGATGGTTGATGCAACAACCATGCATGAGGTATTTCCAGAGTTAGATCCTGCCCTTGGCAAATCGAGTAATAGAAGTGGTGATAATTTTGAATTCGTTCTTCCAGGGTCTGTTGATGCTCCAGCGACCGAGCGTGGTATAATTGGCAAGATTGCACTCAAGCTATTAAAGGTGTTCACCAAAAAAGATCTGGTCGAGCACGGTATTGAGAATATCGCCTCTAGATTAGAAGAGCAGCATTTGCTCAATAACCTTCCAGAAGACGAGCAAACAGACATTCGAAAAGCATTAAAAAAAGCGAATTACTTAAAAAAAGGCGGCGGACTATTCTCAGTAAATAAAGATTTTGAATTCAGCATTTTTGATAAGAATGAAATTGCTTTTAGTGATACGGAATCTGACGAACCCAAACCCTATTTTCTGTTTATCCACGGAACCAATTCGGATACGCTTGGTGCCTTTGGCGATTTAAAAAATTCCGTCGTTTGGAATACGCTTTTTGAACAATATGAAGACCGAGTACTCGCTTTTGAGCACCGTACTCTGACTGTAAGCCCGCTAGCAAATGCTGCACTCCTAGCCGACTTACTGCCAAAAAATGCAGTCCTGCACATGATCTCACATTCACGAGGTGGCATTGTTGGAGACATTATAAACAAATATAGTTCCGAGAATAAAAATTCTCTTGGCTTTAGCAAATTGCACACTGACCTATTGGATGCTGAACGAGAGCTCGATGCAGATGGGGAGAAAAAAGACCTCATCTATATCAAAAAACTCAACGTAGCGTTTAAGAAAAATCCGATTACAGTTGGAAAGTTTATTCGGGTGGCCTGTCCCGCCGCTGGAACTATTCTAGCATCCAAAAGGCTGGACCACATCCTGAACGTTTTTACAAATTTACTACCAGGAACTGTGGGTGATATTCTTGGAGAACTGCTGAAAGCTGCCGTTCAAAGTAAAGACAATGTGGATGTACTGCCCGGTTTGGAAGCACAAAACCCAGACTCCCCGTTCCTGAAAGTGCTCAACGACCCTTCCCCTAATGCAGCCATTGAAGGACATGCCTTGGCGGTGATATCGGGTAACGGAACTGCTAGTCTCTCTGGCAAAGGCCTATTGGTTATTTTAGGAAAGCTATTTTTCTGGCAGCGAAACGATTTGGTTGTCAATACAGACTCCATGTACCTCGGAGCCAACAGGAAGCATAATATTCAATATTTCTTTGATCAGGGTCCTACTGTAGATCATGTCACCTACTTCAAAAACAAACAAACGATAGACGCCATTGACTTGGCCCTACATACAGAATTACCAAATCCAATTCCTGGCTTTGCTTCGGTACCACAAAGTGCTATTCCTGCTTCAGACAGAGGACTTGAATATGGAGAATTAGAACCCGACAAAAGCCTACCCTCTGGAGATCGACCCATCGTCATTTTACTGCCTGGAATAATGGGCTCTAATTTAATCAGAAAAGAAAAAGAAGTCTGGCTTCATTATGGTCGCATCATGACAGGTGGCCTAACTAAATTGGATTATAATTCCCGCAACGCTATTGATGCGAATTCTGTGGTCAAAACTTCCTATTACAAGCTCTACAAATGGCTTTCCAATAAATACGATGTGATTGTCTACCCTTTTGATTGGAGAAAACCACTAACCGATAGCGCGAGCGAATTCAATGAAAAAATAGAAAGCCTCCTAAACGCCAAACCTTCAAAAAGACAGCCTATAAAAATTATTGGCCATTCTATGGGTGGTGTGTTAGTGAGAGACTTTATGATTAACCACCGTCAAACTTGGGAGAAGCTAAATGACTCGGAAGGCTTTAAACTCATTTACCTAGGCTCTCCATTGGGTGGTTCCCATAGGATCCTCGCAGTGTTATTTGGCAAGGATGCCATCATCAATAAACTGAGCAAACTGGACCTTTTTCATTCCAAAAAACGCTTGCTCAAAATGTTTTCGAAATTCCCAGGAATACTAGCCTTATTACCGCTTACTGTTGAGAAACGTGAAGATTACGCTGACCTAGCCCTCTGGAAAGAAATGCGAAGCTTTTTTGGTCGAAATGATTGGCCCTTGCCTACTTCAGCGGACCTTGACTTTTTTAGAGCTTATCGAGATGGTATTATTGAAAAGAGCAAAAAAATTGACTATTCAAACATGGTGTATATCGCCGGTAAGGATAAAATGACACCGATAAATTACTATCTGGATGATTTTTTACCCGAAGGCAAAGAGCGACTGCGTTTTCTTTATACCAGTGAGGGTGATCAAAGCGTGTCTTGGAAACTAGGGATACCTCAAAAACTAATCGATAGTAACTCTGTGTACTATACACGTTTTACCCATGGTGCACTCGCTAATGCGCCCGAATTATTTGACGGAATTGAAGAAATTCTTTCGACGGGTAAAACGAAATTATTGAGCAAGATTAAACCCATGTCAAGAGACATGCCTGAAGTGTTTAGTGCGGAGCCTGATATTGACTTTGATATTTCTCCAGCCGGATTGGAAAGCACCATATTTGGACTGGCAACTACCGCGAATTTTGAAAGCAGTAGTATCCCGCTAAATGTGACCATTGCTAATGGAGATTTACGCTACGCCTCCTACCCCGTGCTTGCCGGGCACTTTTTAAATGATGGAATATTGTATGCTGAAAAAGCCATCGATTGGTATTTGAACAAGAGTTTAACTCACAAACATGAATTAGGGTTATACCCAGGCGCCATTGGCACCAACGCAATTTTTGAAACTACACATGATAGCGACTTTATGGGCTCCATTATTGTTGGAATGGGGGAATATGATCAATTAACATCCTTGGAACTTGCAAAAACCATTGAACAAGGTGTTTTAAATTACCTGATACGTCTTACCGCCAAAGACCCTTCTGATAAACCCATAGGTATTTCTGCCCTTATTATGGCAAGTGGTTACGGAGGGCTCACTATTGAAAATTCAATGAAAGCCGTTATCAATGGAATCAACCAAGCCAACCAAAAAGTACAAAGCTTGGATAGTTCCATTTACCGAACTGTTGAAAACTTAGAGTTCATTGAGCGCTATTCAGACCGTGCCCTCAATTGTATGTATATTGTGAACCGCATTGTTAAGCGGGAAAATGACAACTATCACATCAATATTGGGAGTGCAAAAATTTTACCCCGATTGGGAATTCGAAGAAGAATTCCAATGGACACTACCGAAGACTGGTGGAACAGACTTACTGTAAAACATATCTTGGGCGATGAAAAATCTGGTGAAATAGCGAGCCTCGTATTTGGAGCGTCCACAAGAGATTCGCGTCAGGAAGAGAGTCGGATCTTCAGCAGCACCCCACTCATAGATTTGTTTATCGCAAAAGCATCAACCAAAAATGATTGGGATAATTGTACTGCTAAGACCTTGTTCGAGCTGTTGATTCCAAACGAAATGAAGGAAAAGCTGCGTCGCAAAGGCCATGTGTTATGGATTTTAGACGAACATACTGCCTCCTATCCGTGGGAACTGTTACAAGACGATGCAATTAATGCCAAACCTTTGTGTATTAATACGGGTATGATCCGGCAGTTATCCACCAAAGATTATCGAAAAGATATTAAACGTGTGGCTGGAAGAGGTGCTCTCGTTGTTGCCGATCCAAGACTGAATGGCTTTATTGGTCAATTACCTGGAGCACGTATCGAAGGAGAGGCCGTTAAAAAGATGCTCGTAGGAGTCAATTACCCAGTCAACGCTTTAATTGAAGAGGATGCGGCCAAAATTACCACACAATTCTTCTGTAAAGACTATTCTATTATCCATTTGGCCGGGCACGGGGTATTCAATGAAAAATACCCGAATCAGTCTGGTATGGTCATTGGCGAAAAGTTATTCCTATCTGTGTTTCAAATTCAACAATTACCCGTAGTTCCAGAGTTGGTGTTCGTGAATTGTTGTCATTTAGGAGCTGTAAATCCTGATCATGAAGAATTCTACAGAGATCGCTACAAACTCGCAGCTAATATTGGTACTCAATTAATTAGCATTGGTGTAAAAGCTGTGATTGCCGCTGGATGGGTGGTCAATGATGAGGCCGCGCTTGATTTTGCTAAAAAGTTCTACCAACATATGTTCAATGGTGAAAGCTTTGGGGATGCGGTTAGAAAAGCCAGAAGTTACATCTATGAAAAACATCCTGGAAATAATACCTGGGGAGCTTACCAATGTTATGGCGACCCGTTTTTCAAAATCAGAGATATTTCCAAAGGAGAATGGAATCCAAGTTATATAGTACCCCAAGAAGCAGAAATTGATTTGGATAACACCATGAATAATATTGAAATGGGTGTTGGTAAGATCGCTAACTACCTATACGATTTAGGAAAAATTGAGAAAGCGGTCATGCGAGACAAGGAAACCTTGCTAACAGCAGCCGTCGTAGAAAAGCAAGCTCGAATATTTTACCAGCTTGCGATTTACGATAAAGCCATGGAGAAATTCTATGAACTCATGGAAATTGAAAAGGCCGATTTCTCCTTATCCGCTCTTGAAATCTATTGTAATGCCAGAGCCAAACTAAATGTTCAAAAGGTATATCAACAGGGAGTTAATATCACGAAAGCAGAGAAAAAGAAGTCGTTCGAGGAAATTTCAAACGTGATTAAAGACCTTAAGATACTTTTAAGGGTGGGCCAAACAGCAGAACGTCTCAATATGCTAGGAAGTGCCTATAAACGTTTGTCGATGGTCGCTCCAAGCAAAGCGGGACTCATTGATGCACTTAAAAGGGCGTTGGTCTATTATAAAGTATCCTATGATGTATATAAAAAGGAAAACGTGGTGTACCCATTAACAAACGCCATTGAACTATCGGCGATTCTATATTTAAGTCGAACTATTAAATCAGGTACGTTTACTGTGCAGTTCGAAAACGATCAATATGTGCCCAGAGATGCAGAAGGAAACGAATTCAAGAATCCGCTTCCAAGCAAGCTATACGCGATTCCAGAGGCATTGGAATTATTAGTAAAAGAAAGGAATTCACTGGAGGGCAAAGGCAACAATGAAGACTATTGGACTATGTTGTCCGTTTTAAACATGGACATGTGTAAACTGATGCTCGATCGAAACAATCCCAATGAAGATGAAGGTTGGAAGGAATTAAAGCAAGGCTTCCAACGCATCTGGCAAAAAGCAGGTTCAGAAGGAAAAAAGATGGCAGAAATGGAGCATGTAAAGATATTAATCTATGCATTGACCAAAGTATATAAGGCCAGTGATGTTGGATTACTTCCGCACAAAGCCAAAGCTACAATAGAAGATTTAAACCTGCATTTGGACACTTTGATGGCTGCGCTTGCCAACCTAAAAAGACCTTCCTCTACTAATTCTAAAAAGTAATGACTTAAAAATAATCTTGAAATGCATTTTTAGTCCGTATGAAATTAATCTTAAAAACAAAAGATTTCGTTCGGACTAAAAGTGTTCTTTCTTTATAGCTTTGGAAGCTAACGAGCCTATTTTAAATAATTCAAATCTATTTTCAGCATTGCTCATTTCAATAAGGCTTTCAACATCCTCATCGGTATACGTCTTATCAGACGGCAGTGCATTTAAGGCATCAATCGTTATCGGGAAATTATATCGCAAATATTTAATCTGCGGTTTCCCACCAATATAATCCCCATGAAGGCCGTTGATCTCCATGTCAATATCTGCCGCGGTGGGCGAATTAGAAAGCCACTGCATCATAATTTGGTTTTGCCAACTTGAATCTTGCATCAACATATTGGGTACATTCTTAGCCCAATCCATCATCCAACTTTTTTCAATCTCGCTCGTTTTCTTAGAAAAAATACTATAGCCAGTACCCAAAGACACTACTTCCAATTTATCCTCTCCCATTTCCCAACCGAATGGAAACCCTTTCAAGGTGGCTACCATCAAAAGTGTGAGTGAAGGATTGTTCGCCATACTTACGCCACCATCCACAAAGGCGGCTGTTTGATCGTTTCCAACATCAATTAATTGCGGAACAAAATACGTAGGTGCTGCACTACTGGCGCGAATGGCTTGCCACAGGGGAATGTCCTTATTCCGCCCAATATCCGAATCAAAAAATTTGCCATCTGGATGGTTGAGAATAGGCCATGTGCTATTCGTATCAGCTCGTTTAGCCACCACACAAAGCCCTGTTTTTATTTCGGGGCCACCCATCAAAATATCTCCGAATGTATCTTTCAAGCTTTTCTCTAATACCGAATAGTCATAATTCGCCTTTAGAAATTTCCACGTCTCCCATGGTTTCCAAAAACTATGTTTTTTTCCGAATATCTTTCCTCCCAAGTCCATATACAAACTAGCGATATCCTCTACTTCTTTCCCAATGGCAAGACCGCCAGCAATAATAGACCCCGTGGAAGTCCCTCCAATCAAATCAAAATAATCTGACAGCACCAAACTAGGATTGTTTTCCTTTTCTCTTAAAATGGTTTCTATTTTTTTTAGATACCCAAGTGTGAGTGCTCCTTTAATTCCTCCTCCATCAAGAGAAAGTATACGTTTTGGCCCTATTGACGGGTTGAGATGATCGGCTAATGTTTTCATATAAAATTGGTTATAAATACGTTTTAAAAGAAGTGATTAATTCAGCTAGATCTGCATCGGCTGTTTTATTCTCCTTTCTGGCGTTTTGAATGATTTCTAAATTATTTAAGGTAGTTTCTAACATCCATGTCTCCTTGGGAGGAATCAAAGCGATGGCTTCAGACAAGTTTTCAGTGGCCTCAGCATAATCACGTTTAAGAACATTTAACTCCCCTTGTGTCGCCAAATCCCAGTAATCTGCCGTTGATTTGGTCATTTTTTGTTTGTTTGCAAATTGCACTATCGGCAAATACTCATCTAAGGTTTGCTGGTCTCCTTTTAACTCGAGCAAGGTGACCAAATTCACACCCGGATAAGCATCCCGCCAATCGGCATCAAAACCATCTCGGTAGCTTTTAATGGCTCTATTCAAAAAACCAACAGCCTGAAGTTTACTGCCCTTGGCTTTGGCCTCTATGTATAAATCTTTATAAACTCTGCCCAAAATTCCATTGGTCTCAGGGTCTGGACCATTTTCATCAATAACCGATTCCAATATCTGTTTGGCTTTTTCTGAATTTCCATTTCGGTTATAGGCAAATCCTAACTGCTCTTGCACCATTTTTATTTTTTGTAGTGGTGCATCCATTTCCTCATAACAGGCTATCATCTCATCCCATGCTTTCACCCCTCTTAATGAAATGAATAAATCGATGACCACCCCAACTGATTTCTCATTCATGGGTTTCAATGATTCAAAAATGGCCACAACAGCATCCTTCCCTTTCATGCGAGCTTCAAATAGCTCGTCCTTAATATCATTTTCATAGACCGCTTGTTTACGAAAAGCATCTGTTTTTTCGTGTGAAAGATTGTGCGTGACTTTCCATCCGTCAATCAGTTGAAACACGGGACTATCCACATTGCCTTGCCCTTTTGTGGCGTTCAAATGTTTCACGAGCATGTCCATCGTAGCTTCGATATCCACCAACTTACCATTTTCGTCTAATTTATACGGAAGGGTACGTTGCATTTTTAAATCAAAAGGCAAATCGGCGTCAAAGGCATAGATAGGGATGGTTGTATGGGCTTTTATCGCGTGACGTAACCCAAGTTCGTAGAATACGTTTGCGTTTAGTGAAGTTAAATCGGCAATCGCATAATCACACAAAACCAAACGCTCATACATAGGCTTATGGATGGTCCCGCCCAATAACTCTTCATCTGCACGAATAGGTTCTAGGTCGCATTTTTCAATGGCCTTCTTAATCAAAACTTCATAAATCTGATTGAAGTCTACTTTCCGTCCAAGACTATCTGTCTTTATTCCGAAGGGCATTAAGACAAAGCAAAGTGGTTTCATGACTTAAAATTTTAATGTATTGATATGACTACTTATCAGTCGTTTGAAAGTTTCCAGCACAGGCGCAACCTCATCGTCAAAATGATACGAAAGGAAAATATTTTCCATACTAAATTACTTTATAATAAGTTTGACACAGATTGGTGACTACTAAGTGACCAAGAAGCTGACGGGGAGATAGCTTTCGTCTGCAATAAGACTCTAAATTGGAACTCTAAATTAGGGTATTTTTTTTAGAAAATAGAAATAAACGGGTATAGATTTCACCTGCAATAAACTGCAATTCGTTAGAATAAACCACAAAAAAAGACCCAAAGGAATGGGTCTTATTGAAATTATGTTGTCTTCAGGATTGTTAATTAATCGTTTCCAACCCTTCTTGTTCCCATGAAGTTAAACCACCTTGTAAATCGTATACTTTTGTGAAGCCCATTTCTTTTAAAATGGAAGCCGCCTTGGCACTTCTTCCTCCTTTTTTACAATACACATATACTGGTTTTGCTTTATCGAGCGATGCAGCCTTCTCCTTAAAGTCGTTGCTGGTCACACAAATGTTTTGTGCGTTTTTAAGATGACTTACTTCATATTCATCTTCCGTTCGAACATCTACTAACTGTAAACTATCTTCACCGTATACCGCTTCGTATACTTCCATAGGAGACACTAACTGCACTTCTCCTCTACTTTTTGAATTAGAGCAAGATGCACATAAAGTCAACAAAGCTACTATTCCTATTAAGGCTATTTTTTTCATATTCATTCGGATTAGGGCGTTGTCTCTCCTTGCCATTCTAACATACCTCCCATGAGGTTGAATGTGTTAGGAAAACCCAACGAATTTAAAATCATACAAGCTTGTGCGCTTCTACCTCCCGATCTACAATACACATAAATGTTCTTAGAAGCATCTAATTGCTTCACCCTATTCATAAAACTCGCTGCATCTTGAATGTCAATTTGTTGCGCATTTGGAATCATTCCTTCTGCGACTTCCATATCGGTACGTACATCTATGATTAAAGGGTTCTCATCTTGTGCTATTTGCTCACGCCATTGGGTTTGCGTTAGTTCTTGCATACTGTTAATTTTTTCTTAAAATTACAAAATCTCTTCTCAATAGACGCAAAATCTTTTCAAATGTTACAAGAATATGAGATGGATCTGTCTATAAGAGGGTCCACTATGAGAAAAATATGAAAAAACAGGACCAACAATTGCAATTTGATTAAGCAAACTGGGTAAAAATGTGATGCAAAAAAAGCCAGAAACAACTATGTTTCTGGCTTTAATGATTGTTTAAATTTAATAAACCTATACTTTTATGGAGCAGCCTATAGCCTTGGTTTCTTTTACTGAAACTTCTTTTCCACTAAGCAACTGGTTTACCGCATTCGCTAAAAATCGATCTTTTACGGCATCACCGTTTCTAACATTATCATCGATCGCTCCTATATACTTTACAATTTTTTTGCCATTTTCCTTCTGTAGCAAATAGACATGAGGTGTTTTCTTAGCACCATATTCAGCATAGACACTTCTGGAAGTGTCAAATAAATAAGGGAAGGTAAATCCTTTGTCGGCAGCCTTTTCCTGCATTAGCTCAAAGGTATCATCAGGTTGCACCGCTGGATCGTTCGGATTAATAGCAATTACTGGATAGCCTTTTGACTTAAACTCCGCATCCAGCGCGATGATTCTATCTTCGCTTGCAACGGCATAAGGACACGTATTACAAGTAAATATAACGATAAACCCCTTTGCGTCGGGAAAACTATCATAAGACACCATACTACCGTCTGTATTCATCAAATTAATTTCGGCCGCTTCTGAACCAATGGTGTACCCATCTACCTCCGCAGAAGTATTTTTAAAACTACTTACCGTGAACACGCCAATAACGGCAACTGTGAGTAGTGCAAGAATGTGTTTTGTTTTCATAGCAATTACTTATAAGATTGTTTTTAATTCTGTTTCTAATTCTTCGAAAGTAAAGGGCTGTTCGTAAAATTTACGCGCTCCATTTTTCACCATCATGGTCACCGGAATGGCTCCACTCCATTTTTCATCAACCAGTGGAATCCATCGATTGGCATCATCATCATTCAATAATACTACTTTCGACTGTATATTCCGCTTGTTGACAAACGGAACCACGGCTGATTCTAATTTGGATGGAAAGTCGAGACTCACTAGTACCACTTCCACATTGTCATCTTTATATTTCTCGTTCAGCTGTTCAAAGGCAGGTAATTCTTGAATGCAAGGCTTGCACCAAGTTGCCCAAAAGTTAACCACATAGATTTTATCATCATTGGTTTCAAAAAAGCGAGCCGCCAAACCATCATAATCATAGGAAACGATTTCATTCCCCGCTGCCATTATAGGCTTGGTTTCCACACCCTCTTCCACTACCTGAGCGGCTGCGGGCACTTCTTTAATTTGCTTCTCTCCACAAGATATGACTAGCAAACTGAAGAGCAGTAGTAATAAAACTCTATTCATCCTTTAAAAATAATAAATGCTACCAAGCTATCGCCATCATTTAACACTTCCTTGTACATTCTCCTCCGAAGTTAAAATTAAAAATCTGTTAAAATAGGTTTCAGTTCTAAAAATACTTATACATTTGTATGTACAAATATTGTAAATACAATTATGAGCATAGAGTCGGCCATAAAGACCATACATAAATTAGGCATCACCACAAAAACAGTGATCAACCTCATGTATACTTCTCGCATTGTGGAAGAAGCCATTGCGGCGGTGCTCAAACCCTATGATCTTACCATACAGCAATACAACGTGCTGCGTATTTTGAGAGGTCAGAATGGAAACCCCGCTAATCTTTCGACCATTCAGGACAGAATGGTAGACCGAAGCAGCAATACCACCCGTTTGGTAGACAAACTCATAAAAAAAGGCTGGGTAGCGCGCAACATTTGCGCACAGAATAGACGCAAAGTAGAAATATTTATAACCGATGATGGCCTGGAAATACTCAAAGTATTAGATCCGATCACCGAAAACAATAATGAAAAAATAGTCAACAACCTATCCTACAAACAACTAGAGGATTTAAACGGCTTGCTTGACTTACTTAGAGAAGAATAATCATAAACATTAAAATTAAACTAAAAATGAAATTATTAAAATCTGTACTAATTATCGCAGTAGTGTTAACCGCCTCTGCATTTACAACTCCTATTAAAAAAACGATCAATGTTTCGGAAAGCTCCATTGTTTGGACGGGTAAGAAAATATTAGGATCTCATACCGGTACCATTAAATTACAAGAGGGGTATTTAGAAATGGATAACGACCAATTAATTGGAGGCATGTTTGTAGTAGACATGACATCCATTGATGTAACCGACTTAGAGGCCGGAAAAGGCAAAGAAAAGTTGGAAGGACATTTAAAGAGTGCTGATTTCTTCGGAATTGATGCGCATCCAACTGCAACCTTAGTAATTACAAAGGCAACTAAGAATGGAAACACCTACGATGTAAACGCAAACCTTACTATTAAAGGAACCACCGAAGCTGTAAACTTTGAATTAGAAATGGGATCAAGTGCTGCCATCGCTAGCCTTAAAGTAGATAGAACTAAATACGGAATTCGTTATGGGTCTGGAAGCTTTAGTGATGATCTAGGGGATAAAGCCATCTCAGACAAGTTTTTACTAGACGTGAATTTGAAGTTCTAAAAAAAACTGAACTATTTTAGTTGAAATGGTTTGAAGTTCTCCATTTCATCTCTATATTTGAACTATCAAATGAAAAGAACAAATATACATACTTGGTGGTGGAATAATTTACGAACAGTCGTGAGCTAGACCATTTTTGTATGTACCCTATATAAAAGCCTGTCGTTCACGACAGGCTTTTTCTTTTTTGCTGACTTTTAACATTTACTTGGATCCTATTCATATATGGAATACAAACTAAAAACATACGCCAAAAAACTATTAGCTGACACCCTAACCCCGGTATCAGTGTACCTGCGTCTTCGAGATAAATTCCCGAATAGCCTCCTCTTGGAAAGTAGCGACTATCACGCGAATGATAATTCGTTCAGCTATATATGTTGCAACCCGATCGCAAGCATCAGCATCCAGAATGAAAAGATAACGCAAACCTTTCCAGACGGTCGGATCACTAAATCGGCCATAACGAACGATACAAACGTGGTTGAAATTATAGAGCGCTTTGCAGCTTCCTTTACTTCTGAAGGCGCTAATTTCAAGTTTATTCACAATGGGTTATTTGGGTATATGTCCTATGATGCGGTGCGCTATTACGAGAATATTTCAATCTCTAAAAAAGAAGGCGATCTTACTATTCCAGATATCTATTACGCGGTTTACCAAAATATAGTAGCGATTAACCATTTTAATAATGAAGCGTATTTATTCGCTCATTGTTTCAATGCTGAAAACAATATTCCTCAATTGGAGCAGTTATTGAATTCCAAAAACTTTGCAGAATATTCCTTCCTACGCGATGGAACGCCTACCACCAATCTCGAGGATAACGAATTCAAAGAATTAGTTCTGAAGTGCAAGGAACATTGCGCCCGAGGCGATGTATTTCAAATTGTACCTAGCAAACGCTTTTCGCAAAAATTCAGTGGTGATGAGTTTAATGTATACCGAGCCTTACGAAGTGTGAATCCCTCCCCCTACCTGTTCTATTTCGATTACGGCGGATTCAAAATATTTGGGAGCAGTCCTGAAGCGCAGCTTGTGGTGCAAGGTAATCGAGCTGAAATTCATCCCATTGCAGGTACGTTCAAAAGAACTGGAAATGATGAAAAAGATGCAGAGCTTGCCAAGCAATTGGCCGTAGACACCAAAGAAAATAGTGAACATGTCATGTTGGTTGACTTGGCTAGAAACGATTTAAGCAGACACGGAAGTGATGTTTCCGTAGAAACCTATCGAGAGGTTCAATTCTTTTCCCATGTGATTCACTTAGTAAGTAAGGTTACTGCTACTATAAATCCCAATGCCTCCACCATGCAAATTGTTGCCGACACCTTTCCTGCAGGAACGTTGAGTGGGGCGCCCAAACACCGGGCCATGCAATTACTTGAGGCTTATGAAAATGTGAATCGGGATTTTTACGGCGGTGCTATTGGTTTTATGGACTTTAAAGGAAATTTCAACCACGCCATTATTATTCGCTCCTTTGTAAGCAAAAACCATGCGCTTCACTTTCAAGCTGGGGCGGGAGTTGTTTCTGAAAGTGATGCAGAAAAAGAACTACAAGAGGTCTATAACAAGTTAGGCGCCCTTGTGAAGGCACTAGAATTAGCCGAAACTATTTAATAGAAAAACTATGAAAATTTTAGTCATTGATAATTACGATAGCTTTGTATACAACTTAGTCCATTACCTAGAAGAACTGGATTGTGATGTGACGGTACTGCGAAATGATCAGTTCGATTTAGAAGAAGCAGCCCACTTTGATAAAATCGTATTATCACCTGGCCCTGGTATCCCAGAAGAAGCAGGCTTACTCAAAAAGGTGATCGCGCGCTATGCTGGCAAAATACCCATGCTAGGGGTTTGTCTAGGACAACAGGCCATAGCAGAAGTCTTTGGAGGCGAGCTTATCAATCTGAAAAACGTTTTTCACGGGGTGGCAACCGTCGCAACCTTAAGTATAGAGGACGAATCACTTTTTGAAGGGCTGGGGAATGAAATTGAAATTGGACGTTACCATTCCTGGGTGGTATCCCACGACAATTTTCCGCCGAGCTTAGAAATCACCTCCTTGGATAGCAACGGTCAAATCATGTCGCTTCGGCATAGAGAATACGACATTAAGGGTGTTCAATTTCACCCAGAAAGTGTGCTTACGCCCAAAGGAAAGGATATGATCAAAAATTGGGTAAAAAGTAAATAAGCCAAAATTCAGAAGCGAATGAAAGACATTTTAAATAGACTCATCAATCATGAACACCTCTCTAAGGAGGAGGCTAAAAATGTATTGGTTGCCATCAGTGAAGGAAGCTATAATACCAGCCAGATAGCGGCTTTTATGACAGTGTACATGATGCGAAGTGTGGCTCTTGAGGAGCTGGAAGGCTTTCGCGATGCGCTCTTAGAACTTTGCATCCCAGTGGATGTAAGCGAATTTAACACCATCGATTTATGCGGAACAGGTGGAGATGGCAAAAACACATTCAACATTTCCACCTTAGCATCATTCGTCACAGCTGGTGCGGGTGTTAAGGTAACCA
>Ga0316204_10004862_pt1 | contig 23391 bp, 27 predicted proteins | sample 6monrhotite_MG_2_FD_205661 | JGI IMG/M metagenome (GOLD analysis project Ga0316204, IMG submission 205661) | Microbial mat bacterial communities from mineral coupon in-situ incubated in ocean water Damariscotta River, Maine, United States -... | ecosystem: Environmental > Aquatic > Marine >... | reverse complement strand
GTGCGGATGGACGTTTAGCTCACGCTATTCGTTACGTACTTCGACTACCGATTGAAGCGGTACGTCGTAAGTCTTACGCCGGTGCGATGTTTGATATTGATAACAGCATCCAGAAATGGGTTGAAACTGAAATGTTGCGTTTCCGTGAGGGTAGGCCGAATACGGCTGACGCACCCACCCGCTATCTGAAAGCGGTTGCATATCACTTCAGTTCGGTTAGTCCGAGTGTTGAGGGTTGTGCGGCACACGGCTCAGATGATGCAAAAGCAGCGGCTGGTGGACTGGAGCGTTTAACGACATTTCAGGCAGCCATTGAAAACAGTTTTTGTTGCGGTGCCTCTATCGACTTATTGTTGTTAGGCATCGACACAGACACCGATGCAATAAAGGTGCATATACCTGATGCAAACGGTGACACAAATTTAGACAAGTTTGTTGATGCGAAAGACGTATATCAACAAACACAGCACTTAAGTGCTGTAGAAGGTGCAAACCGAATCGAACAAATGATTCGTGAAGTACAGCCAGGTGTTGGCGAAGGCATGCTTAAATTAATAGCTAAGCTGTTTACAAACAACCTGTCGCAGATTGAATACGTACGCAATTACTTCGGTAGTAGCTACGAAGATATTGGTCATGCTGAGCGTTTTATCGGTGCAGGCATAGGCTTTGAAGAAGTTCAGTTACGCAACTTAACGTATATTGCGTATTTGAATACGGTTGAAGAATCAACTGCAGATTTCGATGTAGGCATCAAGATCTTTAGCAAGTTGAATGTTGCACACGGATTACCTGTACCGGTAGTGATACGTTTTGATTATCACGGTCAGGTACCAGGTGAGCGCGAACGAGCAGTTCAACATTGCCGACGTGTTGCCGATGCAGCAAAAGCACGTTATAGCGAGCTGGATGAAAAGGGATTACTACATACGTTATTAGTTATACGTAATTGTAATGATAACGGCCAGATAGAAATTTTAGGTTCGTCGCTAAAAGCGAACCTGTAGAAAGTAATCGCGGAGAAGATCAGATGAAAATCTGTAGAGTAGAAAAGCCGTTAGTATCAACTAATCGCATAGCGTTGATGGATCATAAACACTTACAAGTGGTTAAGGATGGTTCTTCATTGGCAGTAGCGGTTGATGCAGTAGGTGCAAAGCCAGGAGACTGGGTGATTTGTGTAGGTAGTTCTGCTGCGCGTGAAGCTGCAGGTACTAAAGCGTATCCAAGTGATCTGACCATTGTTGGTATTATTGATCACTGGGACGAAGAGTAGGTTTAGCCGCTATGGATATATACCAGGCGGAAGATACGATGGTTTGTACTTGTCGTATCCCAGGTTTGAAGAGTTCAAATCTAAGAGTTTTAAGAGGACTTACAGGGAATAAAGTCGTCGCTACCGATGTAGTCGGTGTAAGAAAAGGGAATTGGGTTTTTACAGTTAGTGGTTCGGCGGCTCGTTACGCTGCAGGTGATTTCGAAATACTCACCGACTTAACGATCGGTGGAATTATTGATGACTGGGAAGAAAGCGAATAAGCGCACTTTCCAGATAAAAAAGAATTATTTTAATTTAAATTTAACTGAGACATCAGGAGAAAAGACGATGGCGAATGATAACTACGGTATTGCACTAGGCATGATCGAAACTCGTGGACTAGTTCCAGCAATTGAAGCAGCAGATGCGATGACTAAAGCGGCAGAAGTTCGCATGATTGGTCGTGAATTCGTTGGCGGCGGTTATGTAACAGTATTAGTTCGTGGCGAAACAGGTGCGGTAAACGCAGCAGTTCGTGCTGGTGCTGATGCTTGTGAACGTGTAGGTGATGGTCTTGTGGCTGCTCACATTATTGCTCGTCCACACAAAGAAGTTGAACCAGTATTACCAACTGGTAAATAAGCTTAAGATAGCTTTAATTTCCATTAAATTTTGAGGAGAAACAGACCATGGCTAATGATAATTACGGCATTGCTCTAGGTATGATTGAAACACGCGGCTTAGTGCCTGCAATTGAAGCTGCTGATGCGATGACTAAAGCAGCAGAAGTTCGCATGATCGGACGTGAATTTGTTGGCGGCGGTTATGTAACAGTATTAGTTCGTGGCGAAACAGGTGCGGTAAACGCAGCAGTTCGTGCCGGTGCTGATGCATGTGAACGCGTTGGTGATGGTCTGGTAGCAGCTCACATTATTGCTCGTCCACACAAAGAAGTAGAGCCTGTTTTACCAACTGGTAAATAAGCTTAAATTAGTTCGAATATTCCATTAAATTTTAGGAGAAACAGACCATGGCTAGTGAAAAATACGGCATTGCTCTAGGTATGATTGAAACGCGCGGATTAGTGCCAGCTATTGAAGCTGCTGATGCGATGACTAAAGCAGCAGAAGTACATCTTGTTGGACGTGAATTTGTTGGCGGCGGTTATGTAACAGTATTAGTTCGTGGCGAAACAGGTGCGGTAAACGCAGCAGTTCGTGCTGGTGCTGATGCATGTGAACGCGTTGGTGATGGTCTGGTAGCAGCTCACATTATTGCTCGTCCACACAATGAAGTAGAAACTGTACTTGGCGAAAAAGCTAAAGGCGCAGCAGCTAGTTAATTAGTGTTTATCGACTAATAAAACGTAACCATGTTTCATATTAACTCTGATGAACGCGTATTAGGCTATCTCGGTCGTGCCCTGAGTCTTGAGCTATCTGCAGTGCAGCTTTACAGCACGCAGTCGATGCTTGTTAGCTCCTGGGGTTTGACCGACGCTGCCGATAAATTTCGTACAGAGTCTCGAGAAGAAATGGGGCATGCTGAACGTATTATTAGTCGAATGCTGGCACTTGGTGTCGCACCAAATGCTTCGCAGTTACGTCCGGTTCGACTTGGGCAAAATCTGCAAGAATTATTACAGCATAATTATGCGTTTGAGAATGAACTTATTGGTTTATACGATAATGCAACAAATTATTGTGCAAGTATTGCTGACTATGATAGCCGCGTTTTTTTTGAAGCGCTTCTTAATGAAGAAAAAGCACATGCTGCTGATTTAACGTTATGGCTTCAGGAACTAAAACAAACATCCATCTGAAATGTGACTTATTAATGGAGATTTGAGATGAGTGAGCAATGGCAAGAACGTAAAAAACCAGCTCGACTTGAACGCCGCTATTTATTCGATGATTACAGCACACTTAGTGAATTTCTAGAACGTGCGGCTGAACTGTCAGAGCAAGAAGACCTGTTTCCAGACATGGGTTTTGGTAAAGACTACGCTAATATCACAATTTATGGTGATGAAGATAGTAAAGAACTAGGTGATATCCATCATCATTTTGCACAAGAACTCGACAAGTTATTTAACCTGAAAAAAGACTGAGGTTAGTGAACGATGCCTGTTATTGCATTGGTAGGCAACAAGGGTGGTGCAGGTAAGACAACATTGTCTATCAATCTTGCAGCTGGATTTGCAAAACTGTCAAATGTTGTTGTTGTAGATGCTGATCCACAGGGTTCGGCGATACAATGGAATGTTTTTACGGGCGCTAGTATGTCGATGCCTGTTCTTGAAGCCAGTGATGAGTTAGGTAATCAGTTGGCAGAGCTTTCTAAGCAATACGATTATGTAATTGTCGACTGTCCACCATCAGTGCATGCTCCACAAACGACCAGAGTATTAGAGGTTTGTGATTTGGCATTGATTCCTGTGCAACCATCCCCCGTTGACTTATGGGCAACAGTACACACAGAAAAGGCCGTTCAACAGGCTCGCCAAACTAATGCCAGCTTACGTGCTCTACTGGTAATCAATCAACTGGAACCACGCACTACATTATCTCGACTGGTTCGTGATGCGCTTTCAGAAATTGGCTTGCCAGTGGCAAATACAGCTTTACATCGACGAGCAATATTTAGAAATAGTGCACTAGAAGGTAGGAACGTTTTTGAAATGGGGCGTCGTGGCGACAAAGCTGCGAGCGAAATAGATGAACTTATTCATGAGGTGATTAAGAAATGAGTAATAATGATAAAGCAAAACAAAAACTAATGGAATCTATGCGTATGACCAAAAATGGTTCCGATAAGAAAAATGAAGAAACAGAAACAATTCAAACTGCAGCCCCTAAGGCTGAGAAGCCTGTTGCCAAAGAAAACAAACCGGCTGCTGCTAAAAAAGCGGTAAAAAATACTCAAAAAACCTCTGCGGATCCTTTTCAGTCAGTTTCACGTGTTTGGCCTGACTAATTCAAATAACCTCTTGATACTTGTTAATCTTTGATAACTGAAAGATTGATGGGTTTTGGTTCTGTGACCATTAGGCGTTCTTACTATTAAAGTTGTGCTTATCAAGTATAAGCACACTGTCCTTTATAACCATTTCTTTTTAAGGCTTAAATTTGCTAATGGCTTGCTTTAAGTATAGATAATAATCTACACTATTCCAGAATGGCATTGATTTGAATGTATGTGTTTTTAAAGCATACTAATTTTGTACTATGTTGAGTACCGACAATGACTATACAAGAATTATTTTTAATTTTTAGTTAATGGTTTTACGGTTCAGGAGTACACGGACGTTGTACATACAGTTGAAGGTATTCATACGTGCTGAGAAAGCAGGGGTGTGCATGTTGAGAGTAAAACTATACTCGAACGATACCTTGAGATAAAAGACAGTACAGGTGAACCATATGTCAATACGCACTGATAATAGCTATACACCACCGGCAGCAATGCCCGATCACCTAATTCGTTACGCAACTTTTCGACAGTTTCAGGTTTTTGAAGCGATTTACCGTTTAGGCAGTTTTACCCGTGCAGCAGAAGAACTCTTTCTTACTCAGCCTACGGTTTCTATGCAGATCAAAAAATTAGCAGAGGCAGTTGGCTTACCATTATTTGAGCATGTTGGTCGAAGCGTTGAGCCAACGGAAGCTGGTAAAGAGTTATATGCTGCCTGTCGTAGCATGTTTGAAACACTGTCAAATCTGGAAATGAGAATTTCTGATATGAAAGGTCTGAAACGTGGACGTTTACGCATGGGTGTTATTACAAATGCCAAATATCTTGCCCCTGAGTTACTAGGAGAGTTTAGTAAAATTTATCCAGGAATAGATCTCTCCTTAAAAGTCACCAATCGTGACAGCATTATACGCCGTATACGAGCAAACGAAGATGATCTGTATATTATGGGTCAGGCCCCACAAGGTGAGTTTGAGGTTGAATCGATTCCCTTTGCACCTAATCCGCTGGTTATGATGGCACCGCGCAATCATCCGTTAGTGGGTAAGAAAAATATCAGTTTGAAAGAGATTGCGAAGGAACCGTTCATTATTCGTGAACCCGGCTCAGGCGTTCGTGATGCCATGTACAAAGCATTTGATGCGGTAGGGGTGCGTCCTACTGCACGTATGGAAATAGGTAATAATGAAGCTATCAAGCACGCTGTTGCAAATGGGCTCGGGTTATCTGTTTTATCACTTCATACCTTATCACTTGAAGGTATTGATGGGCCTGTTGCAATTCTTGATGTAGAAGGTTTTCCTGTCTTACGTAATTGGTACATGGTATATCCAAAAGGAAAAGAGTTATCATTGGTTGCGCAAACATTTCTAGATTTTGTCATTAGCTCTGAGTCAAAGATTCGAGCACGCATGCAGAAAATGTGGCCTAAATTAGAAGATATTTTAAAAGTAGAAGAAGAGAGCGCGCCAAACAAGAAAAAAACCAAAAGGAAAAAAGTTACTAACAATTAAATTAACATTTTTCTTATTGATGGCTGCTTATTGATTCATTACTAATGTATATATGTAAATTTCTTTCATTTATTTATATGCAATAAAAAAGATAAAAAGAATAAAGTAATTAAATGATATTGGTTATACTTTCTCTTATTGGTAACTAGCTATAGAACCCATTACTAATTTTAATGTGTAATTTCATCTGCACAGATAGATAATGTTGCATAGCTTTGCTCTCGATATTATCAGGGCAATTTTAATTTTTAGAGTCTGCGAAAATATGCAAGTTTTCAATGAAATAAATTTAAGACATAAGCGTGGTGATATTTTTGGTGGTGTTACAGCTGCCGTTATTGCGCTGCCTATGGCGTTAGCTTTTGGTGTTGCATCAGGCGCTGGTGCAGAGGCTGGTCTATATGGCGCAATTCTTGTCGGTTTCTTTGCTGCTTTGTTTGGTGGCTCACCCACCTTAATATCAGAACCAACCGGTCCTATGACGGTTGTGTTTACCGCCGTCATTGCAAAACTTATCGCTTCAGACCCTACAAATGGTATGGCTATGGCTTTTACCGTAGTGATTATGGCCGGTATGTTTCAAATTTTATTTGGTGTAATGAGGTTAGGTAAATATGTAACCCTTATGCCATATACCGTTGTGTCCGGTTTTATGTCTGGAATTGGTATTATTTTAATTATCTTACAGCTTGGACCTTTACTCGGTCAGGCTGCGCCAGGTGGTGGTGTCATTGGTGTGCTAGATAGTTTGCCAGCACTACTTGAAGGTATAAAAATTGATGAAACAGTTTTGGCTATATTTACACTAGCTATCCTTTTTTTAATCCCTAAAAAACTTAAACAATATCTGCCACCACCATTAGTTGCCCTGGTAGCCTGTACCTTGATATCAGTGATTTTTCTAAGTGGGGCCGATATACGACGTATTGGTGAAATACCAACCGGTTTACCTGATTTACAGCTGCCTGTGTTCAGTGCTGATCAATGGAAAGGAATGATCATCGATGCCATTGTATTAGGCATGTTGGGCTGTATTGATGCCTTACTCACGTCGGTTGTTGCCGATAGTATTACGCGTAAAAGACATAACTCAGATAAGGAATTAGTTGGCCAGGGTATCGGTAATATTATGTCTGGCTTATTTGGTGGCTTACCTGGTGCTGGCGCGACTATGGGCACCGTTGTAAGTATTCAGGCAGGAGCACGCACAGCTTTAGCTGGTCTTGTGAGAGCAGGAATACTACTCGTAGTGATACTGTGGGCAGCTGATTTAACCTCGGTAATTCCTTTGGCAGTACTAGCCGGTATTGCCTTAAAAGTAGGCATAGATATTATTGACTGGAGTTTCCTTAAGCGGGCTCATAAAATTTCTGGCAAAGGCGCTTTGATTACATATGGCGTAATACTGCTAACAGTTTTTGTTGACCTGATAGCGGCTGTAGGTATTGGATTATTCGTTGCCAATGTAATGACAATTACAAAGCTATCCGAGTTACAGGAAAATGATGTTAACGCAGTAACAGATCCTGATAATACCGATTTAGATTTATCACCTCGTGAGAAAGAAATATTAAGAGATGCCAAAGGGCAGATCATGTTATTGCATTTACGTGGAACAATGATTTTTGGTAGCTCGAGAGCGATTACCCGTAAGAATTCACAGTTCGGGGGATGCCATACGCTAGTTGTTGATATTACAGATGTTAAACACCTGGGGGTTTCAGCGGCTTTAGCGCTTGAAGAATCTATTCTTGAAATGACTAATGCTGGGGGTTCTGTTTATATCGTTACTACTAAAGAACAAGCATTACAACGACTGGGTAAACTGAATGTTCTTAAAAATATACCTGATGAAAATATAGTTGTCGGTAGAGAAACTGTATTAGAACTTATTAGAGAGAAACATCCAGTAGAATCACAAACATATAATATTGAAAAAGACTCTGTAAAGAGTATTTGATTAAACGAATTGTCCGTGAATAATAAATAAGAAGAGGGGAGCATTTATGTGATGTTACCCACGAAAAGTAGACACGGGTTTTTTGTTCATTTGTCGTAATATTAATTTTCATAATTGTTTGATTTTTTATAGTCATTCGCAGAATGACGACGGACATTGTTGTAAAATGTTTCGACATATTCAAATACACAAGAATAGGCATCCTGTTTTCCTTTAAAGTTCTCAGCATAAATGGATTCGACTTTCAATCGAGCTAAGAACGATTCCATGGTCGCGTTAACCCGATAATTCCCCTTTCAGCTCATGCTGGGTTTAATTCCTTCGTTAATCAATAGGTATTGATACTCTCCTGATCGATACTGTACGCCTCGATAGGCAGGAATAGAAAAATAAAACAGTTTTATATTTTTCTTTGAAAATATTCTGCTCAAAGGAGTTTACCCTGATGAATTTATTAGTATTTTTAATTTTTTAAGCCTGACCTGATGCCATTAGGTGGGAGTTGGTTGAGTTCCTTATAGACATATGTAACTTATGCAGACATTTTTACATATTCTATTAGTAAACAATAATCAGTACTATAATACATTCTCATTTTATTATAGAAGAGCGAATAAACAGGGTATTCATGATAATAGTATAATAAAAACAAAGACCTGGGTGTAGTTGGTGGTTTTTGTTATTATGGGATTTATATATGAATCTTCTTTCATTCATAGGCATTAGACTATAGGCCTCATCTAAAGCATCGATTATTATTTCATTTGGATTTCCCTTAAACTGTGCCTCAAAATGTCCGTGTTGTGGTTAATTTTAGTGAATAACAGATAACAAAGAGTAATGGTTTTTAATATTCTACGGACATAAAATTTAAGGTGTCGGCTTTGCAGGCCTGTACACGGGCTTTCTGGCCAAATCGGGATTTATATCCCGTAGCTACAGGTTTATATTATTGTAGTTAAGTCAGGTCAAGATTTTCATCATGCCTAAACAGATGAAACTGCGTTGCGGTTATTAGAGAGAAATATTAGTGCAAAATTTGTTGATTACATTACTACCATTTTTACGTTGGTTTCCAATCACGCAAGAAAAAATCCGTGCTGACTTACTCGCAGGTGTCACAGTGGCGCTTATTCTTGTGCCGCAAAGTATGGCTTATGCACAGCTCGCGGGTCTACCGGTTGTATATGGCCTGTATGCCTCATTTGTGCCTGTGATTATTGCTTCATTATGGGGCTCTTCCAGTCAGTTACATACCGGTCCAGTTGCCATGTTGTCATTAATGTCGGCAGCGGCATTAATCCCATTTGCAACTCCCGGCAGTGCCAGTTTTATTGAGTTATCGATTATGCTGGCCCTCATGGTTGGGGTCTTAAGGTTAACATTAGGTATATTTAAACTTGGCTCCATTGTTAATATGTTATCAAGCCCGGTTATTGTTGGTTTTACCAATGCAGCGGCTTTAATTATTGGGCTTTCTCAATTAAGTAAAATCATTGGTGTACCTTTTCCCCGAACTAGTTCTTATCTTGCTGACCTATGGCGTGTTGTTGAACAAATTCCACAAATGCATCTGGCGACATTATTATTCGCAATTACTGCTTGGGTGCTTATCACAGGGTTACGTAGAGTATCCAGTGCAATACCGGGTGTGTTAATTGTGGTTGTGCTGACCACTCTGATTAGCTCAATCACCGGTTATGAGAATAAGGTGACAATAAACGTAACACAAATCCATGAGCCTGAGACAGCTGAACTGCTTGAACGATACAACACTAGCGAACAACGCATTGCGGCCTTGATAACAGAAATTGCTGACTTAAGAAGAAGCGCAGAAGCTCTTGAAGAGACTAATGAGCAGCATGATTTCGAAAAAGCCGCCAGTTTACTGGCAAACGCTGCGGTTTCAGGTCATGAGTTAAAAATTCTCAAGAAAGAAAATACCAGGCGCCGCATTGAGATCCATTCTATTATTTTCACTTCGGCATTAAACGATAAAGAACAGCTGACAATGTTCAGTGGTGAGACTATTCCAGAAAACTATCAGCAAGAAGATGATAAATGGCGGTTTGATGGTATTGAAAATCATCAAATAGTGCTCTCAGCTGGTGGCAGTGTTGTGGGTGTTATCCCTGAAGGTTTACCCAGTCTACAGACACCCACCATACAATGGGAGCTAGTGCTTGCATTACTTCCAGCTGCTCTGGTGATGGCGTTAATAGGCTTTATGGAAGCGACATCGATCTCTAAAGCGATTGCAAGTACTACCGGTGAGCGAGTAGATGCCAGTAAAGAACTTGTAGGTCAGGGCCTGGCGAATATAGCGGGTAGCTTCTTTGGTTCATTCACCGTCAGTGGCTCATTCTCGCGATCTGCTGTGGCTGCAAAGTTAGGCGCACGTACAGGCTTATATGCCATTACCAGTGCCACGGCGGTAGTTCTGGTGCTGTTATTCTTTACCTCTTATTTATATCATTTGCCACAGGCTGTTCTGGCTGTGATTGTGATGATGGCGGTATTTAGCCTGATTCGTATCAAACCATTAACTCAAGCCTGGAAAGTGGATCGTGTTGGCGCTGTAATTGGCATCATAACATTCGTTGCCACGTTAATTATGGCACCTTCGATTGCAAACGGCATTTTGTTAGGTGTTGCTTTAACTGTGATCCATTATCTGATTCGTACTATGAAACCCCGTGCAGAAATCGTTAGTTACAAGCCCGATGGCACTCTGGGTGGCATTGCATCTCATAACCTGACGCCGATCAGCGATCAGTTTGTACCTGTTCGTTTTGATGGTTCGTTAACCTTTGCAAACGTAGCTTACTTTGAAGATATTATTCTAAAAGCTTTACGTAAATTTCCCGACGCCAAAGCAATTGTGATGATTGGTAGTGGTATTAATGAGATGGATGCTTCTGGTGAAGAGATGATTCGTGAACTTAACCTACGTCTTGAAGAGCAGGGCGTGAAATTGATGTTCAGTGGATTGAAACATCAAGTAATGAAATTGCTGGATGTCAGTGGGTTAATTGACGAAATTGGTAAAGACTGTTTCTTTAGCGATAAGAAAACTGCGCTGAAAAAACTAACCGAGTTATACGGAACAAGTAACTCTGTTCAGAGTGATGAGCCAGAAACTGAATCTGAAACCAGTAAGTAATCTATTTATAATTGATCACGCATAATAATTAAGGGGGTTGCACACGAAGTAATGCTTCCCCCAGTAATGATTTCAAGAATTAATCTCATTAGGTTATAAATGCGTGATGCGAGAGATTTCCCTTTCTTTTCTGAGTCTTTCTCTTTGGTGTGAGCTGCTTTCAGCGCACAAGATTTAAACATCCCCTTATATTTTTAACTTTATTTAACATCAGCTACTTAATATCAGCAATTATTTTGTTTCTAATAAGTTCAACTGAGTCTCTGTCCGAACCGGCTAAGGCAATCCACAATAAACTGTTTTATCTTTAGGCAGGCACTTTATAACTTTTCGATTGGTTTTAAATGTGCCATAAACACCATGTTCGTTTTGTATGATATTTTTCACGCCTATTTTACCTAACTATGAAATTTGGCATTGAGGTAAGCAGAAAAATATATCTTTCATTGGTTTTTATTTTTGATAACACTTAAATTATTCTTCAAGTGCGATGGATGCCATTTTCATAGTGCTTTCAAACGATTCTGCACCCGCAATAAATAAGCCATTATGGCAAAACATAGCATCATCAATACCTGTCACTTCTACAAGATCTTTATCGGATAAACCAGCCCATTGTTTAGGCAGCGATTTTCTGTCTTCGAATGAACCTGGCTCAACAGGGACTGTTTGAATTCTCCATTGTCCAGTCTGAGATGGGTAAATCATATATAAAGCCTCTTCAGATAAGGCGTGAACTGTTCTTTTCCACGGGGTATATTTTTCTAATACAATCACTCTTGGATCTTCTGCATTATTAATCGCTTTAGCCACAATTTCTTTCGCACTAATACCGCCGTTAGCTGATGCAATGAATCGTGTTAAAACACGCGATGCAAAATCAACCGCTTCATCAAAACAGGCATCAAAGTGACTATCTTCTTGCCAGGTCGGGTTAAACATTGAAATAGTCTGGCTAAGGCTAATCCCCTCAGAAACACCTTCGACATGACCACAATCGATGGCATCAATCGTTGATACCAGCCCAGCATCAACCGCATTTGCTACGTCCTGGCTACCCTGGCATATTTCCAGGCCATATTTCTGCCAAATTAAACCAAATGAGGAATAGGGGATGCCATTTTCGCGCTCACCTGCACCACCACGTTGATGATGATCGAAACGGCCTGTATCGGGGTCATATTCACCGCCTACATCAATCACAATATCTGCTTTGGCGATAAGCTCTAAATCACGTGTGCGAATGAGCTTAAATGAAGGGAATATGCTCTTAAATGCAGCGATACTGAAAACATCATCTGCATGAAAATTACCGTTGTGGGTTGCTATAGTTATATCATTCATTCGTTTTGTGTCATGTTAGAAGGGGATGAAGGCATCGCTAGTTAAACTTTAATGTTTAGGAAATGTTTAATAAGCCATAATATTATGGCGGATTCTATAGGAAGACAGCTAACAAAAATAGCTGATTTTTAATAACTAAAATTTTAAATATAAACCTTATACTTACTATTGATATAGCTTTTCTTGCCAATATATCTAGTTTTCTATAACTCTACATACTGCCTGTGTGCCGAAAAGAATAATAAAATTTTCCTGAAACCTGCAATGGGTTTCCTGTTTAATATATGAATAGCTCACGAGTTTTTGCTTTCGCAATGGCCTCATCATAAATACGTTTGTGCCGGTTCATGCCCATTTTGATTTCAAAGTTTAAGCAACATAGTTTTTATTAACTGAGCAGCATCTTTAATTAACCATAAAACTATAAAAAGGATAATATAAATGATACTGGCAAAAAACACATGTCTTCTAAAGTTGTTTTTTCTAGCGTACAAATAAGAATATATAATTAATATGGATGGTGGAAGATAAAATATTAAAAATAATTTCTTTGGGAAAATAGCTCTTACATGTGAGGTCTATATAGAAAAAGTTTATAGTATTATTTTCAACTATTGCTATAAGACTTAAATCACTTCCATAAAACTCTACTCGTTATTACCTTCGCTTTTGATTTTTACTAATCGAGCCACCTGAATGTCAGTGATAAACACGATACCCGTGTGATCGTTATAATAAGGCGCTAAACCTTCCATGATTGGATTGACCAGTTCTTCAGGTACCGCAACAATGATCATGATTAATACATCATCTTCATTAAACATGAGATGACCTTCATGAAAACCATGACGACCTTTACCTGAGAGGTTATTGACAATCGTATAACCCGTAACGCCGGCATGGTCGAGTAAGTCAGTCACTAACCCCTGGTGTTCGCCTTCTAAAATAATTTCAAGCTTTTTGACCTGACTGAAGTTGAGATTTTTCATAACGTATTAGCCTCCTCAGGCGATACAGCTTTTTGTAAAGATGACAAAGGGCGTGTGATCCACTCGTCGTTTTCATAGGAGCAAACAACCTGTTTTTCTGGATCGATAACCAATAACCGAATCCAGCTGTTATATACCAGATACTTAACAGTGACGACGGCTTCAATGGCTCGCTTTGCATGTTCAAGTGGTGCCTCAATCACAGTGATCAGGCGCATTGGTTCGTGATAAGGCAGACCTTTTTGCAGCACTGTCTGTGCAGGCAGGCCGGTGCGTAGGTCACTTAAGTTACCCGTCATTACGCCAAAACGATCCGCCACATTGTGATAAACCTTACTTCCACTACCATAGTGTTGATTATCAACAGTAGAAAAATAATGCTCCATATTAATCCACTGACCAACGACAAGAGGCCCGGTAAGTATGTTTTCTAACAAGCGTCGTTTAGGATCGATGTGATAGTCATAAGAGTGTAAAAAAGCACGGCCTTCCAAACTTAGATCATGTGTCAATGAACGTCGACCAATAATAAAATATGCATTACGAGACAAACCCCATTCGGGACGAACTTGTGACCAGTCCATTGCATTGCGTTCTATCTCACGATAGGCCGCTGCGGGTTCGCGTGGTGTCGGTTGGATTTGTAAACTGGGTAAACGTTCCTGGGCACACAGGCGCGATGCTGATAATAGGCCATTGCGTAATCTGTCGATGTATACGATGTGAGATGAGGGTATGCGATCCAGATCGAATAATTGCAACTCGTCTGTTGTTGTATTGTGTAGGCCGGGAATAAACCAGGCATCATCTGGGATGTTGAGACCTTGTTTACGTAATCGATCACGCACTTCGGCTTTATTCGCCATTTGTGCCAGAGCGCGTGCATTGACCAGACCGTGGTTACCGCCACAAGCACCACAGTCGAGTGCTGATTCGTAAGGGTTGTTGTCTGAAGTGCTGCCATGACCAAACAATAGAATAAAACGTGAGAATTCTTTTGTCATACCAATGGAGAGTAATGCCTGGCTGACGAAATTAACCTGTTCATCGAGACTAAAACCAATACGGGCAAGTTGTTCAAGTTGTACACGGGCAAAGGCCGTGTTGATCTTATAAACCCCATTTAAACGATTGATAAAGTTTTGCACCTGTTCATCATTCAAGTTCAAAGTTTGTTTGAATTCGGGCGCATCGTCTTCTTTACCGAGTGCTGCTTCGCGTAACCCTCGTACCATAGTGTCGTTAACCTGTTCTGTTTCCAGGTTGAACTCAAGATGTACGGCTTGAACGATGACAGCACGCTGCACTGCTCGCACGATAGAATCAGCTTGATCACGATCAAGTTTATCGAGCAACATATGCGTCGGTGGTTTTTTCTTGTCGAGCTGCTTTCGCCATTTATTGTAGGTTTGAGGTATCAGTGTTTTGCCAAACATATCAAAGCCAAACAACAAGCCGATGGCTTCAACAGTGACAAAAGGACTGAAGATAGATTCTTTAAGTTCATATACCGCTTTTTTAATCGCGGTTGCAGCGGTGATATCGTCTTGTGGCGTGACCGTCATCTCAAGAACCAGGTTCTTGGGTGTTAATAACACAGGACAAAGGTGGCTTTGACTACCTTTGCCCAGCTCCATAAAACTCACCGGGATACCAAAGAAACCGGCAATACCAAAAGTTTGGTAATCACCGACACTTTCAAGATGTCGACGTATTCTTTCTGAGCGTGTATCAATACAAAACAATGCCTGCACAAACGGACGTTTTTCTCTCGCTGGTTCAGGCTCCAGACTAATACCGTTTAATAGCTGTGACATGGCATGCGCTTCCATCGCACGTAACCAGGTATATCCTTCCTGTTTTTCAAAATCACGGAAAATATTGATCAATTGCGCCAGTTTGTCTTCGGATAGACTTTTCAAAGTATCGATGTTGCAACCAGCTTCTATGGCTAGCTGACGCAAACACTTGGCTTGTTGACTGGCTTCATGGGCACATTTGTGTGTAACGTATTCATCAAACAGTTTATCAATACGTTTCTTATTACCTATTTCAAGAGCTTGTTCCACGCGCTGAGCAAAGGCAGGTAAAACCACACCGCTATTTAATTCATAGCGCAGAAATGTTTGCCTGGTGTGATTTTCAATAAGATCGTTAATCTCGCCGGCGGTGGTTGCAACATCTTTGCGTGCACGTTCATTTAATAAGGCTAAAGCGAAGGTCAGTCTAACTGCGACTAAATCCACCAGGTCAGCAGGATAACGTTCGCTCCAGAAGTAATGCCGAGTATTAGCGCGCCAGCGAATAAAGCCAGCCCAACCATGTAGGCGGGTAAGTTCACGTGTGAAGTAAGCCACCCAGTTTTCTTCTGGTATTTGCAGGGTTTCCATAACCTGGGCAATGATGCCTTCAGGGCTATCATTCGCTTCGAGAATACGATTAACATTCAAGCCACGTAAAAAAAGTTTCGCGTTACGGCGAGCAACTTCACGCCATGCGCAGAAGAAACCACGTTTACGTTCTGGCATACCCCAAACAGATTGACCTTCATCAAAAAAGTCGAGACAGCTTTTTATAACCAGTTCGTCAAGCTCGGTACTAATTTCAGTACCATAAAGATCGTCAACGGCTTCATATACTGGGCGGTCCCCCTGTAGTTTTTCACGTAAACCCTCTACCAGTTTATCCATATCAACAGGTTTCCCTGTCGAAGGGACATCACCGATTAATGCTGCTCTTACATCGGAAATACTGGCGAGTTTATAATCTTTTATAACGGGTTGAGTTGTTCTTGTGAGCAACTTCATCAGGCAGCGCTGCGCATCGATGCCGCTAATTTTATCGCGTGTCGATAAGAACTGATTAACATCATCAAGTAGTTGCGTCTGATCAACTTTACCTTGAGCAAGATAATCCTGGTAAATTGTACGTGGCAAATAACCTCGACCATGAAACAGTCGTTCACCTTCTTTAACAGCCTCATCGAAGGGCAAGTGCTCCAGTGCATGCAATGGGTTGTGATGAATAAACGATCGCATTGGCCAGAAGTAAGGAATCGGCTCACCCGCAACATAAATCATTGAGCGAATTTTTAGCTTGGTACCAAGAGGAAGACTCATAACAAACCGCCTGAAAGATATATACCACTCAGCATGAGTGCGATTAGGGCAATGACATAACTCCAGCAAGACATGAGATTAAGATCAGCCACTTCACCCTGACTAGCTGGACCAACAATTAGCCCTTGCAGTAAGCGCACCCCAGCCCAGCTCCATAACAACCATATTATAAGCAAGGCAAACGTCGCCGCAGGCATTGCCAAGCTCGTATCCATAATGAGTTTCAACATGATAAAAAAGCCAGGGAATAAAGGCGTCGCAATAGCGGCCAGTATAACCACGACAAGCACACCAGCAAAACGCGGAATGGATTGTGCAAGCCCGTCATATAATCCGGTATAAGCTGCACCAAATCTTTTTTCCAGGCCTGCACTTAATAATGCTAACAATACCAGTGGAGCAGTAACACCGAATGTATAAATGTGAAGCATGCTTTGATTCATATCAGTTGTTGTTAACCACAACATCGCCCACATAGACGTGGCCAAAAAACTATTCCATTGCCCAACACCACGAAGCGCCAGCATTCTTAAGGCGTATAACAGTGATGTAGCCAATGCCCAGGAGATTATCCATGTTGGCACATTAGTATCGGTTGAGTGAATAATCGCAAGACCAATGTGTGGCCATCCTATCAATAGAACACAGCGAAGCACGACATGCTGTAAGCGATCAAACAAGGCATTAAACACCATGCTTAATGGAAATAAAGGAAGAAACAAACCGGCTAGTAGAATAATTATATCTGGCATCTTAATTCCACCTTAACCAGACATTAAGTTTATTTGCACTTGAAAGAATAGTTCGCGTTAGCAGTGAATATAGATCGGTTAGATAAAGTTCACGGGAAATTAATGCGTAAAACATGGTCCATAAGCGCCCTGTATACTTTGGGTGTTTACCATTACGATTGCGTTCAAAGTAATAGGCTACTAACCAGCCAAGCACGATAGTCAGCGTAATAACTCCAACTAGAATATCAAAACGAATTTTTTCAATACTTGCTGCTACAAATAATTTTTCACGGAATGCAGCATCAGGATAAAGATAGACTTCAAATGCATGGCTGATAAAAATATAACCGAGAATGACAACGGCAAACGACAAGATACTAATAATAAGCAGACGCCATAGATTTTGAGCATGCGTTCGATAAGTAGCAAAGATCAATTGTGCACCGGTTATCCAGCCAAAGAACAATAATATAATAGCCCCCTGTTTCTGGAAGTAATCTTCTGCGACAAGCCAGTGTGAAGCTATCAGGATAGCAAGCGGTACTGCTAGTGTAATAGCCGCCATCAATAACCAGGGTTTGCGCGATATGGCAGGGCGTTTTTCCACAACAAAGGTATAGAGTTCATCTTTAGGTACACCATCATCCTTGCGCGCTGCATGAATAACGCTACCTGTACTTAAAAACAACGTACCTTTAAACACGCCATGTGCAATAAGGTGGTAAATGGCCAGCGAGAAAGCACCAATCCCACATTCCATAATCATAAAACCCATTTGCCCCATCGTGGAGTAACCCAGTGATTTTTTAATGTCATTTTGTACCAGCATTAGCACTGAACCGATAATGGCCGAGATAAAGCCAACTATAAATACCCATTGCAATACATCGCTGGTATTAGCAAAAACCGGTGCGAAGCGATTAATTAAAAAACCACCTGCATTAACAATACCTGCATGCATTAACGCGGAGACGGGTGTTGGACCATCCATCGTATAAGGCAGCCATGTGTGCAATAGAAACTGTGCAGAGCGGGCAAAAGCAGCGAGCGCTATCAGTATTCCGATTACCTCAGGTAAAGGTAATCCAAATACACTATGCGCATTGGGTGCCTGGTTAAGTTGTTCAAATATAATCGGCAGAGACCAGGTTCCGTATGCCTGAAACAGTAATACAGCAGCAAGCACGAGCGGTAAGTCACCGATGCGATAAGTAATTAATGTCCAGAAAGCGTAACGATATGCAGAAGGGTTACGCGTATCCTGACCAAGCAAAAAGTACAGAAATACGCCAACAAAATGCCAGGCAATAATCAGCGTAATCAAATCACCGGCTGCCACCATGAGTAACAATGATGCCGTCATTAAATCAAGCAATACGAAAAAGCGCGCGTAACCTGACTCTTCTGCCATGTAACGCAGTGAATAGATGTGAACGACCAGGCTGATCAGGCCAATCACCAGGGCCATCAAAATACTCAGCGAGTCGAAATAGAGAATGGTCCATGGGCTAATGGAGATAGATTTGTCAACCAAATCTCCAGATAACGACAACCACAGTAACACCCCGGAAAATAAGGTACTTAGCAGGGTAGCTGCAACACTAATACGTGCGACGCACCGACCAAGCCGCCCCGCCAAAAGGTGCATGAACAGAGCCGATAATAATGGCAATAATATAATAACTAAAATCAGCTCAGACATCATGGTAAAAGGTTTTCCTCGGTGCTAAAACGGATAGAGGCTAAATCCGACAAATTCGTTCAATAGCATCTGTTTTGTTATCTGTATTATCATCAAAAAAATGTATACCGGCGTAGAGATCTGTCGTGCGAATTTTAGCGCGCCCCAGTAAACGAATACGAACGGTATGGATTGCCTTATTATTTTTTTTATTAGACTTATACATTCTTTTTCTTTTGAATGTAAGTGTAAGAAGGTATTTAAATGATCATTAATGTATCAATATTTACAGGGATATACATTGATAATAATAGATGTAAGATATTAATAGATGTATAAATAATATTGTTAACCCTGTAACAACTATCACGATAAAAAGCCCCAGAGATAGACAGCGAGCGTGATTGGCTTGCTTGTTAGCAATTTTAAATTTCATTGTTTTTGTCTTTTTTACTAATATTTAGCAATTTATTCTATTTCCGCTGACCATCCAGGTCCAAGGCTATAAATTTTTACAACAGCTTAATCAATGTTTACTATATCTTGAAAGACTAGTAGAATTTTCTTATGTACAGTTATCACTATTTAACTGTGGTAGCTAATGAGACTAGGAACCTTAAATATGGCATTAGATCAACTCAAGGCATTTTTAATGAAAATGGAGTCTGAACCAGCACTTAAAGATGAGGTGCTGCTTTTAGCAACGGCAGATGATGTTGCGCGGGTAGCTCTGAAACTTGGTTTTGAATTTTCAGGTGATGAATTATTGAGAATGTCGGGTAAGAAAGTTGGCAAGGTTACTGTTATAAAAAATGATATTCCTGGTGAGTACAATTAAATGCTTTTTGAATATCTGGTTGTACAGGTATCACACCTGTCTCCATCGGGTTATTGGGGGCAGCCGTCCATTCCTCAAGAGAAGCTATATAAACGGCAACATTGTTGAATCCCAACCGGGTTAAAACAAACGCGTCAGTTAGGCTACGATGCCGCCACCACAATAAGTAATTATGTAAGCATTGAGATCAAAGGCATGCATATGAGCCAGTTCATCTTGCTTAAGCTTATCAAGTAAGCTCAGGCCATTAATATTGACCGCACCAGGTTATATGGCCGGGTCGAGGATAGATGCTCATCTTGCCTCGATAAAACTCCTCAAGCAGTGTATCGATAAGAATAACAATGTCATTATTAATGCTAGCAAGCACTTCTTAGTGTTGTGCTATCAACTCTGGGCGTGGTTTCGGCGTTAAATGTTGTGCCGATCGACTAACAGGTTCAAGAGAAAGCTCATTACCTGGCGATGTCCATGAGGCGAGACCACCATCCAGGATCGCAGCATTATCAAAACCAACCCAACGCAGCATCCACCAGACCCGTGCAGCCCAGCCGATATAATTAGCATCGTAAAAGCACAACATGGGAGTCATCAGCCACACCTAATTCGCCCATGGCGGCACAGAATTGTTCAGGGCTTAATAAATCGAATTCAACTGGGCCATTAGATTTGCAGTGCCCATCTTTAAGGTCAGCAAAGCCAGTATTGGGGATATGACCAAGCTCATAATCAGAGCGCCTACTGCTGACATTATGTAAGCCCCGTGCATCATTTGCATCGGGCATGGTAACAACCGTACAATCAAGTATGACCAGGCCTGGTCATTAATATGCTGTTTCAGCCGTTCGGCAGTTAGCTAGAGTATCCATATCGACACCTCCAGTCGTGAACTTAAAGTATATATGGCTAAGGTAGATTTATTTGTTTTATTTTCTGCATTTATAAATAACGCTTGAGTTAATGGTTTGCACGCATTTTGGCGGTCCCGGTCGGCTGTCTTTAGCAGGCAACTTAAGCGATTTGTTATGTGTTTTTAATATATTATTTTTCTCTAAGATATTGCTTGAATATAATTATTGCACCGGCAACAAAGACTACACCTAAAATAACACCAAAATTATTAGTTAAATTCGTGGCCCATGAATATATTAAGCCTAAACCCATAACACCAATAATTATTACTAAAGCACCATACATAGTTTTTGGGGTTGATGAAGTCAGGTTATTCTTTTCAATTTTTTTTAATTTCTCTTTTAGCTCAGTGTTACCTGGGTATGACTTTATACCTTTTTTAAGTGCTTGAATAGCGGTGTAATTCGGCACATTAATATCTTCAAGATAGGTTTCTACCTGCTTTATGATTTTTTCAGGTGATGACTTTTCGTACATACTTAGATTAACTGCCTTTTACACATAACACTGAGGTAAACCGAGTCCAGGCATGTGCGTTTTTTTACATGCCAACTAGATCGATTTGTTATGTGGTATTTAATTTTGATACTCCATTAACTCAACAGGCGCACCATTTACTTCTATAAATGCAACAACTAGCCCTTCACTCGGTGAATTAGGCTTGATGATAACATTCTTACCCAAAATTTCTTGCTCTAGATTTTCAACAACAAATGCAACATGTGGAACTGTTTGAACCAGGTCAGGATAAGGCGCATTTTCCCAATACCTTTGCCACTGTATTCCATAAGGATTGTTTTCGTGATCGGAAACTGTCATTTTAAGATCAGGTAAGTCTATTTCACCTTCAAAACTACCTTTGACAGGAATACCAATATGACTAAATTTCATTTTTAGTATTACTCCATTTACCTGGGTTTTTTAAACTATAAAACGTCTAAATAACTGGCAGATATAAGGTTGTATTTTTATCGCAGCACTTATTCCTGTCCCTGTTTATATTTAGTCATGCGCTTATTTTGATGGTGAACCATATCGTGCAAAAACTTCTTCACCTGTCATCTCTTTAGTTTTATTAGAAAAGCAGTAATATGAAGGTTTTTCATCAATGAAAACCTGATGGTCGAATTCAAACATAGTATTATCATCGAATAGACCTGCAGCCATCATGTGTTGTTTGCTTTCTTTTAAGCGGTAAAACAGATGGCTACCACATTTATTGCAATAGCCGCGTTCCGCCCATTCAGATGAGTTAAAAACGGATATATTTTCTTCTTTTTCAAATATAACATCGACGCCGCAGTCAATTGCCATAAATGGCGCGCCACCCCATTTTCTACACATACTACAATGACAGGCGCCAACACTTTTACTTGCGTTTTTTGCAGTGAAACTAACACCACCACAAAGGCAATTTCCTTTTCCATTAATAGCACTGGACATTTAGTTCTCCTACGATTTAATTTTTATATTTCACATAATGTAGAGCTAAGCGGCCAAGCGCTGCTTGCGTTTAGAAATGCCAAATAAACAAACTAGACCACTACCGAATAACCATACTGAAGCTGGAACGGGAACAGCGCTCAAAACAATATTATCTAAGTGAAAACCGGCTGCGATGTTATCGATACGTTCAGGTGCATAAAATGCTAATGATGAAAGAAACATAAAATCCTCAGTTAAATAGGTTGTCATGCCCTCATTAGCATCGAATACAAAACTAACCTGACTTCCATCTGAAGCTCGCGTGCCTATAGCTAAGTAATCAGTATATATATTAGTTCCATTGAGCTCATAACTTGCAGCATCAAATTGTTCCAACGAAAAAGAGGCGCCACTTTCACTTGTGATAATGACACCATTTAGACCTGTACCAAAATTATCTATAGACAAATCATAACCATAACCCGGTGTTATGATATCGTGCGAATGAATAACCAAAGAGGAGTTGTCGTTGACAAATTGGTAACCGTTGCTAGTAAAAGAGCTAGTTAATGTATATTCGGACCACTCTTCAAAATCGATGGTAACAGTTTGTGCATTCACAGATAGTGGCACAATCACAAAAGTTACAAGAAAAAATAAAAACTTCATAATAAAACTCCTTTTTAAATTAATTATCAATGTAATGTTTTTGTTTAGTTCACATAACGCTGAGTTAAGTGGCTAAGCGGGCTGCTTGCCTGATACAGGTGTGTGCCGTATTTCTCGCACACGATCTTTAATGATTTGTTATGCATTTTTTATTGTGTACTCAAGCTGTAACATACCTGAGTCGTGTTGTTTTGTACAATGCCTGGTAAGTTGTACAGGCATTTTACGTGTTCCGAATAACTTAATGCCGCTGCCTAATATGATTGGCATTAGAGATAAACTGATATCGGTTAATAAATTATTTTTTAGAAATGATGAAGCAAGGCTGCCGCCACCTACTAGCCATAAATGATTTACATTCACTTCATTAGCTGATTTATATACTACTTGCGGCGTGTTACCAACTTGCAAATTACAGCCGTCCATTGCTTCTACCTCACCGCTTGTACATACCCAAACAGGTTTATCGCCATAAGGCCATTGACCAAAGCTGACTATCATTTCATATGTTTTTCTACCCATTACTAGCGCATCAACTGATGAATAGAAAGCATCATAGCCAGTCTCTTCCAGAGAGACATCAAGTTCTTCAAGCCATGAAACATCACCGTCTTCTTTAGCGATGTAGCCATCTAAACTAGAGGCAACATAATATGTGACTTTCATTTATATTTCCTATTATGTATAGACATAATGATTCCCCCTGCCTTATAAGGGTGCCGATCTCCGTCCTAACGTGGGTTAGCTAAATAAATAGCCAGTGCCATAATATGAACGTGTAAACCTTCATTAACAGGCTCGGAGATCGACAT
>Ga0316204_10004861_pt1 | contig 23402 bp, 16 predicted proteins | sample 6monrhotite_MG_2_FD_205661 | JGI IMG/M metagenome (GOLD analysis project Ga0316204, IMG submission 205661) | Microbial mat bacterial communities from mineral coupon in-situ incubated in ocean water Damariscotta River, Maine, United States -... | ecosystem: Environmental > Aquatic > Marine >... | reverse complement strand
TGTAGACTTATTGGACCAGCAGCAGTTTATCGGTTATATAGGACTGAAGCGTTTTGACTTTGCTGTTCCCTTTGCCCCAGGCATCGAAATTGGCTGGCGACTAAGCCCGGAAGTTTGGGGACTTGGCCTGGCTACAGAAGGAGCCTTAGCCTGCCTCAATCATGGCTGGACTGCTTTGGGCTTCGAAAAAATCTACTCTTTCACGGCCCTACCCAACAAACGATCGGAAAGAGTGATGCAAAAAATTGGCATGCTCAAAACCGGTGAATTTGACCACCCAATGCTGGAAAAAGGACATTGGTTGAATCGACACGTACTTTACGAAATAGAAAGGCCTGCTTAATCTTTTCCCTCCCCAAACTTCGAACCAGTTGGTGGCCGATATGGCTGAAAAGGAATAGCCAGCAGGTTGCCCATTCGGTCGTTCTCTTCGGCCTCCATATGCGTATCAATACCGTATTTCAACTCTTTGGTATCGTCTACCTGAGCAAAGGTGCCAAAGATGCGATCCCAGAAAGAAAAGATATTGCCAAAATTGGTATCAGTCAATGGCTGGGTATAGTGGTGATGCACTTTATGCATCAACGGAGTAATGAACACCCAGGAAAGTGCCCTGTCCAGTGCCCTGGGCATGTTAATGTTCGCATGAGTGATGTGGGCAAATAGCACCGACATGCTTTGATAAAACATGATGATCCACATGGGAGCGCCTACGACCATTACCGCTAAAATGGTAAAGGAAATTCGGAATACGGTTTCTCCCGGATGGTGCCTGAGACCGGTAGTCACATCTACCGTGGTATCGCTGTGATGCACTAGGTGAAACTTCCACATCCACTTCACCTTGTGTTCCGTCCAATGGATAAAATAAGCACCAATAAGGTCGAGCAAAAGCACTCCAACCGTCAACTGTACCCAAAGCGGCATGTTTATCAGGTAGAGCAAGCCAAAATGATTGTCGGCCACCAGGTCTGAAGCAGCTAGCAGTACGCTGGCCAGTCCAAAGCCAATGATGGCGGTAGTGAGTGTAAAGAAGAGGTTGAGCCCCGCATGCCTTACCTTTTTATACTGAAAGCGAAACAGGGGAAGGGTACCTTCCAGCACCCAAAATATCACCACGCCACCTACCAGAATACCAGCCCTGAATTCGGTGGGGATGTTATCAAAGAAATTTACAATCACTTCCATGGTTCAATTTATTATGCATGCAGCACATTTGCAATTGGACACAATTAATTTGGCTTCACGGCATTTCCTTCATCCGAGATCGAAACATAATTCCTCCTTCTTAAAAATCTAGTTACGGAAACATTATCCGTAGTGGGGCGTAATTATTATTATTATACTTTTTTAATAAACTATAAACATCAAATAACCTCTTGACTTATGAAACAACCTAATCTTCAGAACATTTCCGATTATTTCATTAGCTCTGGGAGTCAAATGGATGAATTCATCGAAGCAACAGATGTTAAACTAGCTACAAAAGATGAAAGTGCTCGTTTTCATACTGGTAGGCACCTGGCCATATTAAAACCAGGGGAAACAGTATTTGATGACCTGGAAAAGGATATTGACAGGGAGGCTGGTATTAGAATGGCCAGTACTAATGACTACAAAGCTGAAGACTTTTCAGAAGACCTACTTGATGATGCTGAGGCATTTATATATCACGACTTAGGTCTGGCCTTGATTGGTGGAGAAACTACACAGGTGGACAGATTAAATAGACCAGATAAAAACTATGTCATAGTGCCTGAAAAGATCACAGCGATACCCAAAAACCAGCCCGGAATTCTTAAGAATAATTCTACCTGGGGAATCAAAAAAACCAAATCAGATTTGTCAGCTTATGATGGACAGGGGATTAAGGTAGCCATACTTGACACAGGCATGGACCTGACGCACCCAGATTTTGCTGGCAGAATAATTAGACATACCTCATTTGTAACAGGCCAAGGGGTACAAGACCGCAATGGACATGGTACTCATTGTATTGGCACTGCCTGTGGCAACATGGACAATTCTGGAAAGAGATATGGTGTTGCCAAAGCTTCTGAGATATACGCAGGAAAGGTATTGAGTAATGCCGGTTCAGGAGCGCAAGCCTGGATACTCAATGGCATGAACTGGGCAACTAACAGAGGTTGCCATGTAATATCCATGTCATTAGGTTCACCTGTTTCAAATGGACAAACGTTTGATCCGGCATACGAGAGGGCTGCACAATACGCACTGTCGAAGGGATCTTTCGTAGTCGCAGCTTCAGGTAACGATAGTTCCAGGTCGATAGGCATATACAGACCCATATCAAGTCCGGCAAACTGCCCATCAATATTCTCTGTAGCTGCAATAGATAAGAATCTACAGGTAGCCGACTTCTCAAATAGACAAATCAACCCTGGTACAACTATGAATATTGCCGGACCAGGAGTGAATATTTACTCATCCTGGCCAATACCTAAAAGATACCACACCATATCGGGAACGAGCATGGCCACCCCACATGTAGCCGGAATTGCAGCCTTAATATTTCAAAAGAATTCTGGATTTACACCCAAGCAAATTGGCACTGAAATTGGTAAATTAGCAACAATTCTTCCCATTTCAGGTATTGATGTAGGTAGAGGACTGTGCGTAGCACCATAAACAAACGGATATGAAAAGTGTAATCATCACAATTGACGAAAAAGAAATTGAACACTTAAGCACTATCACTAACTCATTGGTTTCTTGCGGACTTCAGGTAACCAACGAGTTTGGTTTTGGTGTAATTACAGGCAACGCAGATGATAGCACCATTGAAAAAATAAAAGCTCATAAAGAGGTTATTTCTTTGAAAGAAGACCAGCCAATTCATTTGTCTCCTCCTGATTCGCCAATCCAATAACCTGCCCCTTGAAATTAACAGCATAGCAGGACTAATGCTCTAAAATTACTCTTATTTGGCCTCGAAGTAAAGGCAAGACCAATACCACATTTGCAATGTACGCTCAGCAAATATGGCTATTATAATTCACCGATTTTGTGCTTATTCGTACAAAGTACTTTTTTATGAAAACCAACTTCCTGTACACCCTATTGTTCTTTTTGCTGGCTACAACGGCCCTGTCACAAGAGTATTCAAATGCTGTAAAACCTTATGTGAGCATGACTGATGGACTTGTAGCCCTTACTCACGCTAAAGTTATAGACGGCACAGGTGGAGCCATAAAGACAGACCAAACCCTGGTTTTCAAAGATGGTATAATTACTTATATCGGGCCTGCTGCCAGCACTAGCGTTCCTCTGGGAGCCAAAGTGATTGACTGTACTGGCAAAACGATCATCCCCGGTTTGGTCATGCTGCATGAGCACCTCTTCTACCCCAAGTCATTTGACGGCAACTTCAGTGTGGCCCAAATGACCTGGAGCTTCCCCAGACTCTACCTGGCCGGTGGCGTTACCACCATGCGCACCGCAGGCAGTATTGAACCACAAACCGACCTGAACATCAAAGAGTGGATAAAGCAAGGCCGCATGCTGGGGCCAAAGATGGACGTGACTAGTCCATTTATCGAAAGACCTGGCACTCCGGTACCCGAGCTTGGTACAATCAAGAGTTCGGAAGAAGCCGAAGAAATGGTCAACTACTGGGCTGCAAGGGGCATCACCTCTTTCAAGGTATACCAGAATGTAACCAAAGAAGACCTGGATAAGGTAGTGAAAGCCGCCCATGCCAAGGGACTCAAGGTGACCGGCCACATTTGCTCCGTCACCTATAGAGAAGCAGCTGAAATTGGCATCGACAACATAGAACACGGTTTCTTCCAGGCCTCTGATTTTGTAGATGACAAGGTGGAAAATTTCTGTCCGGCCTTTAAAAGGGGCTCAAGCCTTTCTGACCTGCCCGAAGACAGTGAAGCCATGCAAAGTCTGATAGACTACCTCATTGAACAGAATGTAGCCATTACCTCTACCCTGCCGGTTTTCGAACCTTATACTGATAGAGAAATAGTGCCAGGCAATGGCCTGGAAGCCATGAGCCCGGAGATTCAAGAAAAGCTCAAAGCGCAGCATGAACGCGTTCAGGGCCGCGATGGCAACAGTATCAAAAACTTCAAAAAGCAGATGGCCTGGGAAAAGAAATTCTATGAAGCTGGTGGACATTTGGTGGTAGGAACCGACCCTACCGGGGCTGGCCGCACAGTGGCAGGCTATGGCAATATGAGGCTGATGGAATTGCTGATTGAAGCTGGATATTCACTAACCGATGCCATCAAAATTGCCAGTTTGGATGGTGCCCGTTACCTGGAGCAAGACTCAGAAATTGGCAGCCTGGAAATAGGCAAAAGGGCAGACATTGTACTCATCAATGGTGACCTGGAAGCCGACATGGCCAACATTCGTAAGATCGAGCTCGTGTTCAAAGACGGAGTGGGTTTTGACTCTCCTGCCATATTCAAATCTATGAAGGGCAAGGTAGGCATGCATTGATCTACTCATATCAATTCCATATAATCCAGAAAGCCTATTTTATCATGCTGGTAACATTAGTCAGTTTGCCCTATATTTGTGACAGTGTTGTAGTTCAAAAATGGTCTGTTTAGGAATTCTATCTACCTGACCAATAGCGAAATGTGGAATAATGTCCATTGCAAGAGTGATATATCGTTTATTAATAGTTCTCCTGATCTTTTTACCCGGTTTGGCTAAAGAAGGCCTGGCTCAGCACAACGCTGAAGTGCTTTCGAAAAAGACCAATCTGATGATTGATGAAAATGGATTGACTGAACAGGTCGAGATCATTGTCAAAATCAACAATAAGGCAGGGCTGCACATGACTGACGTGTCTATCTACTTCAACCCGCGATTAGCCCTCAAAGAGCTTAGTGGCCAAATTGAAGATGTGTTTGGCAATGTATTGGTTAAACTGAAGAAACGAGATATCGTAGAGGCCAGCAGCATTTCTGGCATTTCGCTGTATGAAGACGAAAAAGTAAAGACTTTCAAACTCAGTCACGGTACCTTTCCTTTTATACTCAGGTATTCTTATGTAAGGCAAAGCCAGCAATACTTAGCACTGAGTAACTGGAGCCCGGTAATTGACTACAGAATCCCCGTGAAACAGGCGGTTTTAGAACTGACCGTTCCTGCCGGCTTCAAATTCAAGACGAGTCTTCATAAAGTAGATGAAGGCCGGGTCACCAACACAGGCAATACTCAAAAAGTGACCTGGAAGTCCTCTTATGATGCTGCCCGATGGAAACGCGAAAACCTTGGTATTCCTGTGAGGCAGTTGGTACCACGCGTCAATATTGTACCCAAAAACTTTCACTATGGCCTGGCCGGTAGCTTTGAAAGCTGGTCTACGTTTGGCGATTGGCTCGAATCTTTAAGTGAAGGCCTGCACGACCTTCCATATGCACAAAAAGAAAAAGTAAAAGTATTGACCAGTGGCCTTAATGACCCAAAAGAGAAGGTCAGGGCATTGTATCACTTCATGCAAGACAACACTCGCTATATCAATGTAGCCATTGGTTTTGGGGGCATGAAACCCTACCCAGCGAGCTATGTAGCTGCTAATAAATATGGTGATTGTAAGGCACTGACCAATTACATGCAGGCGCTTTTGAAGGAAGCCGGTATCGACTCCTACTGTGTAGATGTAAAGGCCGGTTCGGTACCAGATGCACTCGATACGCAGGTACCCAGACAGGCCTTTAACCATGTGATATTGGCAGTTCCCCTGGAAAAAGACACGGTGTGGTTAGAAAACACCAGCAACACCAGCCCCTTTGGCTACCTGGGCACTTTTACGCAAAACCGTAAAGGCCTCTGGGTCAATGGTTCCGAAAGCAGCATTGTAGACATACCCGGCCTCAGACCTGAAGAGGTAGGCAGCGAGCATGATATTGACATTCAGGTGAAGAAAACTGGCATCACGGCCACCGTGCTTTCGAAATTCAAAGGCGAACACTTTGAAGAGCTTAGCTATTTGGATGTGCAAGGCATGGACAAGGAGTTGAGTAGTGCACTGGATAAAATTCACCCCTACAACCGATCTGAGTACGATAACCTGCGTTATTTCTCCAGAGACAGGGACGACAAGTTATTTCAAAGCCGCGCAGAAATGGACCTGCAACCCTATGTGCAGAATTTTGGTGGCACAGAGGTACTCTTTTTACCTCGGGTGATGGTACCCTCCTTGAAAAGACCGAACCAGAGAAAAATGCCACTGGTACTCGCTAGCCCCATTCGTCAACATGATAAAATACATGTGGAAGCCCTCGATGGAATGGTCGTACTTTTTGAATCAGAAGACGTGGTATTAGAGTCAGAATACGGACGCTTTGAGATCAGTTCAGAAGTGTCAGAAGAAGGAATAAAAATAGAACGTAAACTCAACCTTCACCCAGCCCAATATTCTCTGGAAGAATACGAGGGCTTTTATGAGTTTCTGCAAAAAATTAAAGGAGCAGCAAGGAAGACTCTGTTTAAAATTAAATCAACCTGATCATGCGTATTCCGCTTTTACTGGTAGTCTTGCTCCGCGTAAGCACCGCCCTTAATGCCCAGTTCCAAGAAATTAAACTGGGTATTGTTCCCCTGGAACAAGTAAAAAGCACCAGCTATGCTAAAGATCCCGATACCGAAGCTTATGTCATTCACCACGAAGGAATAGGCAAGTTCCGAGCCGAACACGATGGACTCAATGTAGTATTCTCGGAAAAAAAGCGTATCAAAATCCTCACAAAAGCTGGTCTGGAATGGGCCAATGTAGAGATTCCATTTTACCAGGAACCGGGAAGCAAAGAGGAGGTCATCAACATCACAGCATACAGTCATACCTTTACTGAAGGTCAGGGTCATGTGGTTCAACAATTGAGCCCCAGCAATATTTTCACAGAGAAGATAAATGGCAATTGGTCACAGATTAAGTTTGCTATCCCCTCCGTTTCGGTAGGTTCGGTCATAGAGTATGAGTACACCAAAGTTTCGCCTTTCATCGACCTGCCCGATTGGAATTTTCAAAGCTCGATTCCGGTAGTTTACAGTGGTTACCAGGTAAATATCACACCATTCTATACCTTTCAGTACATTTTGCAGGGGGCTGAAAAATTTGACGAATATGAGTCTTTTAAGGCTTCAGGCAGTCGCAGTTATGGAGGTGTTGTATACAATGATATGGTATATAAAATGGCCATGCGAGACCTGGAAGCTTTTGAAGATGAATCTTACATCACCTCTGTATCCGACTACATAACCAAGATTGACTGGCAACTTTCACAAATCAATACAATTAGTGGTAGTAAGATAAAATATCTGACGACTTGGCCGGAATTGATTCAAAGCCTAAATAGTCACGATAGTTTTGGGAAGTACATGAAAGCCGTTCAAAAAAAGGCCAAAAACCTACTGAAATCTGAGCTAAACGTAGCAGGAATGCCTCCTATACAGGCCGCTGCCACTATTGAACGCTACGTAAAGGAGAACTTCAAATGGAACAGATACCATTCAAAGTATGCCCAACAAACTGGCAAAGAGGTTTTCGAGTCGCATGTCGGCCACAGTTCAGACATCAACTTGCTGCTTACTGGGCTCTACAGGGCCGCTGGTCTCGAGGCATACCCTGTCATTTTGAGTACACGTGGGCACGGTAAAATCAAAACACAATATCCATTTGCCAGCTTCTTCAACACAGTAGCCTCCATGCTGGTAATTGATGGGCAACGCTACCTCACCGATGGTACAGAACCCAATCTTAAGTTCGGCAAACTACCTCCACAATATCTGAACGGCCTGGCACTGACCATCAAAAAAGGGGAAGAAGAATGGCTCAACATTAGCAGTACGGCACCTTCAGCCAGATCGACCCAAATGAAAACGGAGATTGATATGGATGATCTGATCTTCAACACTCATTTCACAGTGCAGCTTACAGACTATGATGCGGTGCGGTATCGTAGAAACAAGGAACTGTTTGACGAACAAATCAGCAAAGACTACGAATTGCAGGGAGAGGTAACAGCCATCAATATGGACAGCTATAAAAGGCCTCTAATTTTTGACTACGCTGTACAAATACCGCTGAACTTTTTCGAAAACAAATTCTATATCACCCCTTTCTTCGGTGAGGCAATTACTACCAATCCGTTTACTACAACCAAAAGAGATTACCCCATTGATTTTGGGTACAGCTATTCAAGAGAATTCATTTCAGAATTTGCCATTCCCGAAGGGTTTAGAGTAGCCGAGGTACCAGAGTCAACCAACTTTACCAATCCGGTGATGGACTTTGAATATACCGTAGCGCACAACGAACAGAAAGTGATTCTAAAAGGAGTCTACACGCTCAAAAAGGCGGTCTATAGCCCCAAAGAGTTCAAAAGGGTACGATACTTCTTCGGTGAAATTGCCAAGCAATTCAAAAAGCAGGTCGTGCTGGAAATAGACCAGTAAAATTTCTACAGTTGCCCATCTGCTAAGTCAAATGCGGTTCAAGTCAATTTTCAAGAAGTGCCACTCTTTACAAATGACCTGCCTGCGCTAAAACCATCTTAAAAATCACTAGCACTAGCTATTGCCCACCTTGGATACCAATCCTACATTTGCGCTGTTTGTAATTAGTCTAAATAAGAACAATGAACGCAAAGGCTCGTGAATTCTCTCGCAAATGGCACCGCGATATCGCCTATTTTTTCGTAGGACTCATTCTTTCATTCTCCATTTCAGGCATAGCACTGAACCACCGCAGAACCTTCAGTTCGCGTGAGTTCACCTACAATGCAGAGGCTATTCAATTGAACATGCCGGACAAGCCTGAAGACATCAATGAAGAATTTGTTCAGAGCTTACTACCTGCTATTGATATGGGCAACCCCTATGAAGGTTTCAGAGTACGTAACGGCACATTAAGGGTGATTTTTGAAGATGCCCGCGCTGAAGTTTCTATTGAAACCGGAGCAGGTGAAAAGGAATGGGTAGGCCGCAAAATTGGCCTGGCCGAAATGGCTGATCTTCATCAAACTACCAACCCAGCCTGGATTTGGTATTCCGACATTTTCGGGATTGCCATGATCTTCATTTCAGTTTCGGGCATGTTTATTTCAGGAGGCAAAACCAGCTTCAAAAAACGCGGCTGGTGGCTGGCACTTATAGGGCTCGTATTCCCGCTGATTTTCCTGTTTATTCTGGCTTAGTCAACCACCAGGAGCTTAAGCGTACCTGCTCGCTTCTCATCTCTGAGGCGAATCAGGTAAATACCGTTGCGGAATGCTCCTGTGCTGATGCGAATCTCCTGATTTTGAGGCACAGTGCTTATTTGCTGTACTGTGGCACCATCAGGGCCTGTAATGGTCAGGCTCACTTCACTACTCGAAGGCACCTTCAACACTACCTCGTCTCCAATGCTCACTGGGTTTGGCCCCAAAGTCAGACCTGGAAAAGGTTCTGGTTCTTCAGTACCCGTTACCACATCGTTGTCAACCGTACCATCAAATACAGTCTCAGCATATGTAAAAGCCTGTGGTCCTATTCTTTCTCCAATGATCCTGCCAGGAATATCGTCTGCAGGTGGGTGTATACCGCCCCAAATGCGCGATAAGCTCGTTTGATCGGAAGCATCTCTATAGGTGGCCCACTGTAACGTTACGTCTACACTTGGCCCTTCTTCAAATACCAAAAACTCGTTTTGCTCTGCCACAAATTCTCCCACACCACCGGGAAAATATTCATCGCCTGTAAGTAATGTCAATACCTCAGCGGCAGCCCGCGAGTAAGTGCTGTGCCCTGATACATAACCTGCAAAAGGAGGTGTCACAAAGGTAGGTCGCTGGTAGGGCCACCAGTTGTCAGCCAATATCCAACCTACACCAGCCATGTCAGTCTCAGGGTCGTCAATAAAGTCCGGGCCTTTCCAACTGTACACTTTTATTTTGCCTACATTTTCGTTGTCATCACCAGCCAGGGCATCGCCCTCCCCTACTAGTTCTATGAAGCCTTCCTTAAGAGTAATGCCGTTTTCCTGGTAGTTGGGTAAGTTCGGATCGCTACTCTGGCCCAGGGCTGCCATGCCACGTATGGCAGAAATGGGCCTGATGTAATCGTAATAGCCTTTGATGCTCCAGGCAGAAATGGCGGCATCGTGCATGGTGCCCCCCATTATGAAGTAAGACTTAATGTCCCATTCCAAATCGGTCAGGGTAGCTCCCTCTCCTCTAAATCGTTTTTCCAGCGCCTCATGGTCACTCACATAGTTGAGAATGGTAAACCAGTGGCCAGGAGGGGTCTCAGAGTCGGGACCATCGGCCCAAAACTCTGCCAGTACCCTGGCATAATCACCTCTGGGCACCATATTGGCCGGGTAAGCCATGCCCGTTCTTGGGTTCATCGTTCTGCCAACACTGGGGTCACCCCCATCAAATTCGTTATAAAAGCTGCGGTGCTCTGTAAAAGTGGTAGGCAGCTCGCTGATATTGCCGATAGCGCCAGGAGAAATATCCCACATCACGCCATCTGCAGGGTCAAGGTGTGCACCCCAAATAGATACCAGCTCAAAGCCCCAACGATAGTCGTTCTCGCCATCCGATACTGCTTCGGCATGCAAAGGTGGGGGTCCTGGATCGTTATAAACCTGATAAGTATCCTCATCGCGCTCAAAGGTGGTTTTATCATCCTCCGTCATTGAAAATGGGTCTACATTGCCCCATTCCGGGCTCAGAAAGTCAGGAGCCTGTGCAACAGGGTTACCAGACTGGTCTATGAAAGACTCAAGTGAGAGTGGCTGCCAGCGATCAAGATTGGTCAGGTTCGGATTGCCCGGCATTTCAGGTTCCAGAGGCGCATTAGCAGGCTGGTAATACAAGTTGGCATAATCAAACTCTTCTTGAGCGCCATCTACCAGGCCATAGGCTATATATTGCTGTGCGATATAGTTTCCTAATGCCGCTGGTGCACCAGTGCTGTAGTCTACTGAAGCAAAACCAGGGTCATAACCCATTTCAATGGCTAAGGCTTCATAGGCTGGAAGCAGATCGTCCCGACTGGGTGCAAAGCGAAAACGGTGCTGCATAATGCGCAGGGCCGCAAAGCTGATTGCTTCCGCTATCTGGTCATTCAAAGGGTCACCACTTGTAGAAGTAAAACCATTAAACTCACTCATGAACGCCCCACGGTCTTTGCCAATGAGGTAGGTATGTCCATTATTATTGAAAATGGCCCAGGCATCGTACATGGCCGCAGAAACATGAAAAAGGTTACGGGCGTGTATGGTAGGCCGTGCAAAATCGCCTCTGATAGAGGTCAGCAGCATTTCATTCCATTCCCTTGCCACAGAGTGCTCCTGGGCCTTCATTTCTAAACTCAACACACTCAATGACGTGAGTGCAGTGACAGTTAAAAAAAATCTTCTCACAATCTCCACAATTTTGATCCCAAAATATACCAAAGAAAACAGTAGCAGCCTCCATTCAAGGCCAGATTCTGACCAATCAAAGTCTATCAAAAGACCTGTTGTACAGAATAAAACATCTGAAATATATTGCTCGTTAGAGTAGAGTCACTTGCTTATATTTGAATCTATATGATTTTCAAAAGCCTCTTTTTCGCCTTTATAGGTTTTACAGGTGTTTTTCAGAATAATCCGGACAAGGAGATAGAACTGCTCCAAAAGAAATTCCCGGACGAAAATGCCGTTTTCACAAAAAAACATGCAGAATATGACATCCGCATAGTCGCTGATTCACTGGTTATCAAGGTGCGTCATTCTGAAGAAATGGCCATTCTGGGTGACAATGCTGCTCCCTATGCCCGCGATCAGGTGTATACCTCCAGCTTTTCAGAAGCACAAAATGTAGACGCCAAAACGCTGACCCCCAATAAAAGGAAATGGACCTCAGTGCCCGTTACTGAATTTAGGAATATATCAGATAATGATAATAGCGTCTTCTTTGACGACTCAGAATACATCAGCTTTACCTACCCGGCCGTCAAAAAGGGCACCAAAACATCGCTTAGCTATGATGTGGCTGTAAACGATCCCCATTTTATTGGCAGCGGCTTCTTTGCTTCTTACGCTCCCATTGTCGATGCTCGTTTCACTTTCATTCTCGACCCAACGGTTGAATTGGAATTCAAATTTTTCAATGTAGATGAGAGTGAAATCACTAAAACTGAAACCACTAAAAACGGCAGAAAGGTGCTTACTTTTCAGATGAAGGATGTGCCCAAGGTGGAGTTTGAGCCAAGCAGCCCTTCTTACAATTACCTGGCTGCCCACATGAGCACCATGATCAGGTCTTACAAGAAGAGCAGTGGCGAAACTGTAGAGATTCTGGGCAACCCTGACCTGCTTTACAACTGGTACTGGACCTTCATTGATGGACTAAAAGAATCCAGGAGTGAGCAAATAGATGAGCTGCTGGCGGGTATTGTTTCACCTGAAGATGACGAGCTCACCAAGGTGAAAAAGATCTACTATTGGGTACAGGACAACATCAAATACATTGCTTTTGAAGAAGGTATGCGCGGCTTTATTCCGCACAATGGCGACTATGTATGCACCAAACGTTATGGCGACTGCAAAGACATGGCCAGCATTATTGTGAACATGCTCAACCATGCCGGTATTGAGGCCCATTATACCTGGATTGGGTCTAGAAAACTGCCCTACAAATACACTGAGCTGCCCTCTGCCTCGGTAGACAATCACATGATTGCTACCTATATAAAAGACGGAGAATACTACTTTCTGGACGCCACCGGCCAGTATCAGCCTTTCGGATTACCTACTTCTATGATTCAGGGCAAGCAAGCCCTGATTGCTTATGACAAAGACCGCTATGAAATCAAGGAAGTACCGGTAATGAGGAAAGAAGACAACATCATGAAAGATGAATACAGCTACCAACTTGAAGCGGGTACTGTCAAGGGCAGCGGCAATGTGACTCTCACCGGTTATGCCAAAGTGTTCAACTCTTTCAGAATGATTAATTCAAGCAAGCAAAAAACGGATGAGTACATTACCCGGCTGCTCAACCGAGGTAGCAACAAGTTTTTTGTAGACGATTATGACATTCAAGGCCTGGACGACCTGGATGCTCCCATCACACTCGACTATGATTTTCGTGCAGAAGACTACTACCGAGAGATCAACGGAAGCATCTACTTCAATATGAATATGGACAAGTCTTTTTCAAACGCTACCATTGAAGAAGATCGAAAATATCCGCGCGAGCTCGACTATAAATACATCGACCAGAACCTGTCTTCCCTGGAAATACCAGAGGGTTATGAAGTAAAATTTCTACCTAAAAACTCTGAAGTAGATGGCAAGGTATTTGGATATAGCATGAAGTACCGACAGGAAGAAGGCAAGGTGATTTTAGAGCGTAGTTTTTACCTCGATTACCTTTTGATGCAACCTGAAGACTTTGCAAATTGGAATGAAGCGATTGAAAAGTTCACGAAAGACAACAAGCAAATCGTGATCCTGAAAAAGAAATAAACCCCATGTCATTATATAAATCCCTAAAAAGGTCAGCCACGGCCCTTTGCCTTTTAACCCTGATGCTCTCCCAGGCATTTGCCCAGAATAACTATTACGACTGGGACAAAAATCGCACCTGGGCCAAAGATGTAACTGAGCAGGATGAGTCACTAATCATGCTCAAAAACCATGTACAGTACGATTTTGAGTATGATCAAAACAACCTGGTGGTCTATAAAACCGACCACAGAATATACAGGGTTAATAATGATGAAGCGGTACAAAGGGTCAACCGGATTTACATTCCGCTGAACGATGCAATCGACATTGTAGCAGTGAAGGCGCGCACCATTACCAAAGATGGACGGGTGATTGAACTGGACCAGAACAACATCAAAGAAGTAAAGGATGATGAGGCCGGACCAGGCTATAAAATCTTTGCGATTGAAGGTGCTGAAGTAGGCGCTGACATTGAGTATTTCTATACCAAAAAAGCTGGAGCCAGTGTATTTGGCAGGCAATATTTTCAATATGGCTTTCCTGTTGCCGCTAGCAGCTTTCGCTTTACCAGCCCTGCCAATCTAAAGTTTGAATTCAAGTCGTACAATGGCTTTCCGATGGTAGTGCAAGACGAAGGCGAAATGATAAAAAATACTTACATCGCTTCCGCAGAAAATCTTGCTCCGAGCCGGGTAGAGGAGTTTGGTAGTGAACAAGCCAACCGCCAGCGAGTGGAGTTCAAGCTCTCATACAATGCAGCAGCAGGAGACAAGCGCCTCTTCACCTGGAATGATGCCGCCAGCAGAATTTCCAGTACGATCTATCCCTTTTCAGGTACCGAAAAGCAAGCCCTGGCGGACCTGATCAAAGAGCTGAAGCTGAAAAGGCTAAAAACTGCGATCGAGAAATTTGCAGCCGTTGAGCACCATGTGAAAAACAACTTCTACATGGATGATCAGGCAACAGAAGGAGCCGATCAGGTCGATTTCATCCTTAAAAACAAATACGGAACCGAAAGAGGTTATACGCGCCTGTTTGCTGCCCTGGCAGAAGTGCTTGAACTGAATTATGAAATGGTGCTTACCTCTGATCGTACGAAAGTAAGGTTTGACGGACAGTTTGAGTCCTGGAATTATCTTTCCGATTACCTGCTTTATTTCGAAGATACAGACCAGTACATGGCCCCCTACTTTTTCCAGTTCAGACTGGGCCTATGGCCTCCACAGTTTTCGGCCACCGAGGGTCTCTTTATCAAAAACCAACTCTTTGAAGGCCGTAGCGCCCCAACGGGTAGCATTAAGAAAATACCTGAGATGCCTTATGACACCAACCTCAACCAGCTACTGGTAAAGGTGAGTTTCAATGAAGACCTCTCCGAAAACACCATTGATGTAAGACGAAGCTCTGAGGGCTATGAAGGCTCCTTCATCAAAGGAACGCTGAGCCGTGCCAATGCCGAACAAAAAGAAGAGTTCTTAAAACAGCTTTTGGAATTTATAGGGCCCAACGAAGAGTTTTTCGAAATGGCTTATGAAGGTGACGACCTGGATTATAATACATGGACTGACTACCTGACCTACAAGGGCAAGTTCAAAACAGAGAACTTTATTGAGCAGGCCGGAGACATCATACTTTTCAAAGCCGGTGATCTGATTGGTCAACAGTCAGAGCTTTACCAGGAAACCGCCAGGTTCAATCGTGTGGAAAACGACTTTAACCGAGGTTACCTGCGCAAAATCGAAGTAGACATTCCTAAAGGTTATACCATCCAAAACCCGCAAGACATTGACATGGACTTTGAGGTAGAAGACAAAGGCAAAAAAGTCTTCATATTCAAATCCACCCATGAAATCTCAGGTGACAAGTTGCTGATCACCATCGATGAATACTACGATCAGATTTACTTCCCAATAGAACGGTTTGAGGAATTCCGCAAGGTGATCAATGCCGCTGCCGACTGGAACAAGGTGGTACTGGTAATGCAGCCTAACTAGTTTGATTAGTTAAAATTTGAGTGTGAAACGAGTCCTTATCAAAGCCAAGAATAAGGAAGGACAGACATTGTTTGAAGTTATCACTGGTATCATTCAAAAGCACGAGCACATTAGCCTCACACTGAAATAACTTTCAATTCACCTAAGCGATCAACGGACCCTCGCAACATCGTTTGCATACAATTCACAGCCACTACACACACCAGATAAATTAAAATGATACCTTTGCCGCTTCGTCAAAACAGCAGCAGCATTGAAAAGGCTATTTCACAATTTTACCTTTAAACCGAAAGACGACATTCTATCAGGTCTTACTGTGGCTTTGGCCCTGGTACCTGAGGCAGTCGCTTTTGCCTTCGTTGCCGGAATAGACCCCTTGGTTGGTCTTTATGGTGCCTTTATGATGGGATTGATCACTTCGCTCTTCGGAGGCCGACCGGGTATGATCTCGGGTGCTACCGGAGCCATGGCAGTGGTTATGGTAGTCCTCATTCAAAAAGGAAATGAAGTAGGCGATGCGCTGGCTGCTCCCATTGAAAACCTGGGACTGCAATGGCTTTTCATCACCTTGCTGGCAGTTGGCGTCATTCAAATGGCAGCGGGCTTTTTCAAGCTGGGTAAGTTTGTAAGGCTCATTCCACACCCTGTAATGATGGGTTTCGTAAACGGTCTGGCCATAGTCATCTTCATGTCTCAGCTTGGCATGTTTACCCAACAAATTGCCGGAGAAAAAGAGTGGTTGGCTGGCACCGAACTCTGGATCATGATTGGCCTGGTGGCCCTTACCATGGCCATTATGTACTTTCTACCCAAGCTTACAAAAAAGGTACCTGCAGCTTTAGTAGCCATTGCAGCAGTAGCGGCCATTACCATTTTTGGTGGCATTGATGTGAGCACCGTAGGTTCTTTCATTAAAGAAGGTGGCGGCAGTGGTCTGCAAGGTGGCCTGCCTTCATTCCAATTCGAAATGTGGGGAGTTATTGACACCATGATTCCACACTGGATCGAAATACTGGGCTTTGCAGCAATACTAGCAGCCATTGGCCTTATTGAGTCACTGATGACATTGAACCTGGTAGACGAAATCACCGAATCGCGCGGAAGCGGTAACCGTGAATGTGTAGCCCAAGGTGGTGCCAACATCTTAAATGGCCTCTTTGGCGGCATGGGTGGTTGCGCCATGATTGGCCAGTCCATCATCAATGTAAACTCTGGCGGCCGGGGTAGGCTTTCAGGCCTTGTGGCGGCAATAGCCCTGCTCTGCTTTATTCTATTTGCAGCCCCATTGATCGAGCAAATACCCATTGCCGCCTTGGTGGGTGTAATGTTCATGGTAGTCATTGGCACCTTTGCCTGGAGTAGCTTTCGCATACTCAATAAAATACCCGTATCCGATGCCATCGTACTCATTACCGTATCGGCAGTTACTGTCTTTAAAGATCTTGCTGTAGCCGTAGTTGTGGGTGTAATTATGTCGGCCCTGGTGTTTGCCTGGGAGAATGCCACCAAAATTCGCGCTCGCAAACGCTTCAAAGAAGATGGTACCAAAGTGTATGAAATCTGGGGACCACTGTTCTTTGGTTCAGTACAAGCTTTCAATTCAAAGTTTGATATGAAAAATGATCCTGACAAGGTAGAGATCGACTTTATAGAATCGAAGGTAAGCGACCATTCCGGCCTGGAAGCATTAAGAGGTGTAGCCAACAAATACCTCGACCAGGGCAAGCAAGTGAGGTTCACTCACCTGAGTCCAGAGTGTAAAACATTACTGCTCAAAGCCAACATGAAGTTTGAAGACATCATTGAAACCTCCATTGATGACCCACGCTACTATGTGGTGACTGACAAAATAGACGCTACCGTCTAAGCTATTCCACAGAGGTTGGCTGAGAGGCTCTGAACGCATGAAGTTTAAGGTCGAAATGAATAGCAAACGCTCCCATTTCCAGGCATCAGTCTTTCGCTCGCTTCCAGTGGGTGAATTCGACTCTTTGCAGTACCGTGAAAAGATTTCTCACGCTATGCGTCACCGATGAAATTAAAGGCCCAAGCATTCGAAATAACGTGCTAAAAAATTTGAGTTATGCGCATGCAACGGCAATCTCTCATGTCTCTTTTCCCACCCTTATCACGCAGGAGGGCTGGGATCCAACATCAGCGTGACCATCGGCTATTAGAGAATGTTAAGCGCACCATGCTATCCCGATGGTTTTGATGTTGGTGCCCTTTTCTTTTGCTTCGTTTTCTTTTGGGCAAACAAAAGAAAATGAAGGTCTATATATCGTACTGAATACTTCAAATTCTATTGGTCACACTAAGGCTTGAGTAATAATGCCGAACTTGCATTGGCGCAAGATGAGCGGAATAAGTAGCTCAAATTTGTCAGTCAACTGTAGTCCAGGATGCGGACCGTGAAAAGATTCCTCACGCTATGCGCCACCATTGAAGCTATTGGCGCAAGCATTCAAAATGACGTACTAAAAAGTCTTAGTTATGACTTTCGCTCGCTTCCAGCGAGTGAACCATTAATAACCACGCTACTATATAGCGACTGACAAAATGGACGCTACAACCTGAGTTATTCCACAGAGGCTCAGAGAGGTCTCAGTCATTCTTCTTCTGTGGGCAGTGAATTTTCCCTAAAACCGAAATATGTAGTATCTTCTCAATCCTTATCAATCACCTATGATCGACATTCGTAGTCCGCACCTGACCGGTGCCGAGATCTCCTGGTTCGCCCCCATCTGCAATGGCGACACCAACTTGCTGGGTCATATGCCCGATGAATTCAAAAGCTCTTGGGAAAATGCCTCGCGCATCGTAATGAAAGCCGATAGCATGGGCTATCGCAACATCCTCTGCCCCAGCTCTTACCAGGTGGGACAGGACACATTGCCCTTTGTGGCTGCCATGGCACCCCTCACCCACCGCATGAACATGCTGGCTGCCGTGCGTTGTGGAGAAATACACCCTCCCATGCTGGCCCGCACGTTGGCCACCATAGACCACATCATGAACGGCCGGCTTACCATCAACATCATCTCCTCTGACCTGCCCGGAGAAAAACTAGCATCAGCCGCCCGTTATCAGCGCTCGCGCGAGGTTATCGAGATTCTAAAGCAGGCCTGGACGCAAGACCATATCCGTTTTAAAGGAGAGTTTTACGACCTGGACCTGCCCACTGACCCGGTAAAACCCTACCAGCAAAATGGCGGTCCCCTGCTCTACTTTGGCGGCTATTCCCCAGCGGGTGTCGACCTCTGTGCCGAACATTGTGATGTGTACCTGATGTGGCCAGCAACCGAAGATGTGCTGCAACAACAAATGGATACCATGGCTGAAAAAGCGGCTGGCTACGGCAGAAAAGTAGACTTTGGGCTTCGGGTACATGTGATTGTGCGAGAAACAGAAGAGGAAGCAAGGGCTTGGGCCAGACACCTCGTATCAGCCTTGGAAGATGACAAAGGAGAAGAAATTCGCAACCGTGCTCAGGATGCCAAAAGCCTGGGCGTATCGTTGCAAAGCGGCCTGCGTGACGATGCCGATGATGAAGGCTATGCCGAACCTCACTTATGGACTGGCATTGGCCGTGCCAGGTCGGGTTGCGGAGCGGCACTGGTGGGTACACCTGACCAGATCATTGCCAAAATAGAGCGTTACAAAGCCATGGGCATTCGCTCATTCATTTTCAGCGGCTACCCGCATTTACAGGAATGCGACATTTTCGGCAAGTTAGTGCTACCAAAGCTGGAAACCATTTCCTTACCTCATGTGCAAGGCCGTGTACCCGCAGCGCCACCACAAACGCCATTGGCGGCAGCCCCCAGAAGATAATGCTCCTCGACCTCATTATAGTAGCTCTTTATTTCGTGGTGGTTTTTATCATCGCCATCCGTGGTAGGCAAGGATCCGAAGCCGGTATTGAAGAATACTTCCTTAGCTCGCGCAACCTGCGCTGGCACTCTATCGCCATCTCAACCATTGCCACCAATGTGCAAGGCTACCAGTTTCTGGGCATGATGGGTTCGGCCTACCTCTATGGACTGGCACAAGCCAACCTGGAGATCAACGCCATGCAAGGGATATTGATGGCCGCTTTCATCTTTGTGCCACTCTACCTCAAAGAGAAGGTGATCACCATTACCCAGTTCATCAAAACCAGGCTGGGCAAGACCGTAGCCCTATTTTATTCCGTAGCCAACCTGGCCTTACTGTCAACCATAGGGCTGGGTGCCGCACTGTTCTGGGGAGCCTATGCAGCCGACATGGTCTTTGGCAATTTCCTGGAGTTTATCAGCACCGATCGCATTACCCGAATTTCAGTCCTCATTGTGGGCCTCGGGCTCTTCTCAGCCATTTACACCTATTTTGGTGGACTGGCAGCGGTGGTCAAAACAGACATCATTCAATTCGCCATACTCACTGCCGGGGGAGTGATCATCACCATTGTAGCATTGAAAAATGCAGGAGGTTTTTCTCAGCTCTATGAAAAGGCACCTGACCTGATGCACCTGCACCTACCTGCCGATCACCCACAACTGCCCTGGATTGCCATTGTGGGTATGTTTCTGCTTAACATCAACTACTGGTGTGCCAACCAAAGTGTAATCCAACGGTCTTTGGCAGCCAGAAGCCTCAAAGAGGCACAGGTAGGCCTGATGGTTGGGGGCGTGATGAAATACTTCATGGCCATTCTCATTATCATCCCTGGCATTGCCCTGGCAGTTATTTTGGATGGCAAACCACTTTCTGACCCAGATCAGACCTTCCCCTACCTGGTGAGCAACTTTCTGCCAGCAGGCCTGAGAGGGGTCATCCTTTGTGCACTTTTCGCCTCATTGATGAGTACAGTAGATTCTCTTTTCAACTCACTGGCCACCCTTTGGTCCATTGACATTTACAAGCCCTACATCAACCCAAAGGCCACCGAACAACAAGTGGTAAGGGCTGGTCGCAGAACCATACTTTTCACTTTGCTCACCGGCATCGTGATGGGTTATGTACTGCTCTATGTGAAATTCGAGAATCCTGAAGCCGCCTTCACGCATACCCTGAACAATTTGAGGTACTATATCAACTGCGGCATTGTAGTGATTATTTGTATCTCCGCCTTCATTCTCATGCCCAACCAGCGGCTGGTACTGGCAAGCTTTCTCTCCACCATTCCATTGCACCTATTGATCATTTGGTGGTTCCCTGAGATGAATTATTTCGTGCGTGCCATGTGGGTCATATTTGTGGCTTTTGCATTGACTGCGCTGCCCCATAGCCTGATGGGCAAATGGTATCCTGTGGGTCAGATATTCCAATCAAGTTCTGGCAGGGTAAAACAAATCGGCTGGGGCCTGGTGGCTTCCCTGGTGTTGCTTCATGTGCTTTTTCATTAGCATTGTACCACTGAGCCCCGCAGAGAGTCGAAGAGAACACAGAGGGAATATGTGTTTAGAAGGTGATGCAGTTCGAGGAGATGCTGAAACAAGTTCAGCATGACGTTAAAGACTAAAAGCCATAAAGAATCGTCACCCTGAACTTGTTTCAGGGTCTCCCTAATAGAACACTGGGTTTCAGAAAGCCTTAAAAGTCGTGATCAAGGTCAATTCCAATTGATTCAGAAAGGTCCTCCATTTCAGGGTTAAACTCTTTAATCAAATTCCACTTCCATTCTTTATGCCAGTTCTTCAGTTGCTTTTCTCTTGCTATTGCCTCTTCAATCATAGAGAAAGATTCGTAATAGAGCAGATCTTGACAATTGTATCTCTTAGTGAATCCATAGTTATGCCCAGTCTTATGTTCGAGGACTCTTGAAATCAGGTCAGAGGTAACTCCGATGTATAACACCGTTCTCCATTTGTTGGACATCATGTAAGTGCTACCTCCTTTACCCATGGTAATTTAATTTAGTGAATTAAGGGAAAACGCACCCTTAACTCGTGGAGATGCTGAAACAAGTTCAGCATGACGTTAAAGACTAAAAGCCATAAAGAATCATCACACTGAACTTGTTTCAGGGTCTCCCTAAAGTGTCCAAAGAGTTCAATTCTAGCCCTTGCCTTCCCAAACAGAATTCAGATATTCGCATCAACCCGGTTGATGCAATAGATATCGTGATGAAGGCGTAAATCACAATGAATCAGGAAGTTTGGCTTTGAAAGCATAGCATCGCTATGGTGAGAAGACTAACGAAGCGTAGTGACTGATTCAAAGTGAGTTACGCATGGAATAGAAAGTCTATTGCATTATCCGGGTTTAACCACCTGCCTATGGCCACTGAACTTCACTTTAGAAAAGCAACACGTGCAGATGTACCACTTATAGTTGCCATGTTGGCGCATGACAAACTAGGCAGCCAGCGAGAAGATTTCCGGGACCCTCTACCGGACGCTTACTTCAATGCCTTTGAGCATATTGACCAGGATACAAATCAGGAACTGATGGTAGTGGAAGACCAATCAGGCGAAGTCATCGGCACGCTGCAGCTCAGCTTCATTCCCTACCTCACCTATCAGGGCGGTGTACGGGCACAAATAGAAGCCGTGCGCATCAGAGAAGACCAAAGAGGCAGAGGATTGGGTACACATTTCTTTCAATGGGCCATTGACAGGGCCAGAGAAAAAGGAGCCCATGTACTACAGCTCACTTCAGACAAGCAACGCCCTGAAGCCATCAGTTTCTATGAAAACCTGGGTTTCAAGGCCAGTCATGAAGGGATGAAGTTGCATTTTAAGGAAACCACCAATTTGAATGAGAAGGATTAATACTGAAGCTAATTTATCAAGGAGAATATCGGCAACGCTAATTGATTATATTCCTTTCTTCATATTATTCGCAGTGTATGTTTCATACTTCGGTCATCCAAGCGAAGATGGCGGCTATGAAGTAAATGGTCTTATGGCCTTTGTTCCAATACTCTTTTGGTTCATATTCTTTCCAGTGATAGAATCTTTCAATGGTCAAACCCTCGGACATAAAATCATGGGCATAATGGTCATCACCAAAAATGGCAACAAGATAAGACTTGGCCAAAGCCTGATTCGAAGGATACTTGACCCAATAGATCTTATTTCATGCTTTGGCCTCATCGCTATAATCACCATCAAAAATAGTGACCATCACCAAAGACTCGGAGACATGGTAGCGGGCACAATCGTAGTTGGTGGTGAAACCAAACGCTGCCCGGCATGCCATACTGAATTGACACTTGAACCTAAGGAAGTGTTAAAGGGCAGATTCGACTGTACCGAATGTGGTAAAAGAACTGAATTGACTTAGCAGCCTTCCAACCATCTACATAGTACTGGGGTCATAGCAACAGGTCAAATACGCTATGAAAAGGTCACTCTACACATTGCTCCTCTTGCTGGGGTGTTTTTACCATTTGTATTCGCAGATAGATCAACTCGAAGATCGTTGTGTTACCTATTACCCAAAAGAAATTCAGCCATTCGAAAACTGGTTACAGGCCAAAGAAGATTTTGGCATCGCCAATATCGATGAGGTTTATAGAATTCCGGTGGTCATCCATATTCTGCACATGGGCGAACCCATTGGCGAAGGCACAAACCTGTCCGATGAAGTAGTCCAGTCGCAACTGGCGGTCATCAACCAGGATTTTAGGAGAGAAGCAGGAACACGAGGCTACAATGAGCACCCTGCCGGTGGCGATGCCAAAATAGAGTTTGTATTGGCAGAAAGGGCTCCGGATGGCAGCCAAACCAGTGGCATTGTTCGCATAGACGTCACAGAAGAAGAACTTCCTACGGGCATTGGCAATGCCCTCTTGCTCAGTGCCCACTTCAGCTATTGGAACTCTGAGCATTACCTCAACATATGGTCTATGCCCTGGCTGCCTGAAAACACCCTTTTAGGCGTAGCCCGCTTCCCCGAAAGCGACCTCCCCGGTTTGCCAGATGAAAGTCAGGAAGGCTGGAGATCGGAAGAGC
>Ga0316204_10004859_pt1 | contig 23410 bp, 21 predicted proteins | sample 6monrhotite_MG_2_FD_205661 | JGI IMG/M metagenome (GOLD analysis project Ga0316204, IMG submission 205661) | Microbial mat bacterial communities from mineral coupon in-situ incubated in ocean water Damariscotta River, Maine, United States -... | ecosystem: Environmental > Aquatic > Marine >... | reverse complement strand
CGGCTCTAAAACCATCATCTTCAGCGCGACCGATGCCGATCTGGATGTGTTGACGCCAAGTGTCAGTGCGACCAACGGCACAGCGATCCTCGATGGGGCGGGCAACATCGTCTTTACGCCCGCGGCCAACTTCAATGGCACCGCGACGGTCACCTTAAGTGTGACCGACGGCACCGCCATCACCACCCAGACCTTCGATGTGACGGTCAGTGCCGTCAATGACGCGCCCGTGATCAGCCCGATCGCCGCTCAAACCGTCGCCGAAGACGGCTCTAAAACCATCATCTTCAGCGCGACCGATGCCGATCTGGATGTGTTGACGCCAAGTGTCAGTGCGACCAACGGCACAGCGATCCTCGATGGGGCGGGCAACATCGTCTTTACCCCGACGGCCAACTTTAGTGGTGTGGCTACTGTCAATCTAACGGTAAGCGATGGCTTATTGTCTACATCACAATCTTTTGATGTGGTGGTGTCGCCTGTTGCGGATGCTCCGATAGTGGCGATGAGTATTAGTGATGCGGTTACGACGCTTGGAGTGAGTGGCGGAAATATAGTCGACCATGGCGCAGGAGGTTACGGTAATGACGGTACTATCTTTGATTCTGGTACGGCTACAAACGTGAATGGAACGACGGCTAATGACACGATTCAAATGCAGGCCGATGGTACGACGAGTAGCGGAGGTATGGGTGGCGGAGGTATGGGTGGCGGCGGTGGAGGTGGAGGAAAGCATGGAGGAACCACCACCACGCGTAGTGGCGTTTGGATCGATTCTGGGGCGGGTAATGACAATATTATTTTAGACAATAATAGCAAAGCGATTGTTACTGCAGGTTTGGGAGACGATAGAGTAGAAATTAATCTTAATTTTACGGGAGATATTAATACGGGAGATGGGAACGATAGGGTTGTTAATAACAGTGGAACTTCTGCTCATAGTACGGGAGATGGAACGACTGATACAACGACAATTAATACGGGTGCAGGTAATGATTATGTAGAAATGATTGCGGCTCACCGTGCCCAATATTTTTTGGGAGATGGAAACGATACGATCGTCAGAAACTTTTCTAGTACTCAATACTTAGGTGATAATCAAGTTATTGATGGTGGTTTAGGTAGAGATACTTTAGTGCTAAATGGTAACCAGAGTGAGTTTGTAGTTACAGATAATGGTAATGGAACTCATACTGTGGGTACCTCAGGCACAGCTGCAAATAATTTTATTATTTCTAATATCGAAACGATTTCGTTTAATGATGGTGTTTTATCATTAGTTTCTGCGCCACCTACAACCTATGAATACACCGTTACATTAAACGCAGGTTTAACAGATACAGATGGTAGTGAAACACTTTCAAATGTGTTAATAAACCAGTTACCTGTAGGTTCTTCATTAAAAGACAGTCTTGGCAATGTTATTGCAGTTAATACAGATGGTAGCTATACCGTTAATCTTGATCTAGCAGGAAATGCAACGGTTACAATTGTCTCTACAACCGTCTTAGATCAATCGGCATTAACGGCTATTACATCAACCGCCAGCGCTATTGAAAGTAATGGCTCGACAGCCTCTGAGACGGTAACGGCGGTAGGACAGGCTTATAACGAAGTAGCGATTACGGACAACTTTGGCGTAGTAAATGGTAACGTATTAGACAATGTGGATACTGGTTCAAGCCTTAACTCGCTTACTTACAATGGTACTACTTACAATGCGGTAGATTATCCAGCAGGATTAAGCGTTGCCACAATAAGTGGAGGCTCGCTTTCTTTAAACTTCACGACAGGTACTTACACCTATTCTGGCGGAACGGCTGCGGATGAAAGTTTTACTATTAATGCATCAGACAGTCAATCTAATCCAGTAAGCTTTACGTTAAACACTAAAGCATTAGGTGTAGGGGTTGATGATTTCCTTTACGGAGACGATGGTTCCGCTGAGCAATTCAATATTGAAAGTGGTCACGACACCACAATTGTTAATTTTGATTATGCCAATGATGTACTGGATTTAAGTGAGGTGATTACCGATACGATTGTCGATCCTAATAGTTTGAGTAATTATTTAGACTTTACCTTTGGCGCGGTAGATACCGATTTAGATGGTCAAAATGATGTCACGGCTATTGCGGTAGACGCGGATGGTAATGCGGCTACAGTGGATGATGTTACGATGATTTATCTGCAAGACAGTCAGTTTGATGTTGATGATATTAATGATTTACAGATAGATTACCAAGACAACTAATATAAAGAATGAATAGGCCCCTTAAAAGGTAAAGAGCAAAATTGTATTTTTTTATTTAAAGGAGTTTTATTGTTAGAATCATATTCTTACGTCAAAACAAGTAAAATAGATGATTAATACGCACAAAATTTAGTATATTTTATAAATGCACCCAAAAACGTCAAACAGATTAAAAGGGTGTCCTTTTTACGGGACTATGGAGAAACAGCATGTCTGATGATGTGTTAACCGCATTAGAACAACAGCCTGATTTAAGTAAAATCCAAAAAATTGGCACGGGGGATTACGCATCCGTTTATAAAGTAATCCTGAGTTCCGAAGAGGGTAATAAAAAGCAAATCGTTCGTGTGATTCGAGATATTAATAATTATCATACGATTAAAAGAGAGAAGGATTTGCTTAACTACTTAAATCAGTTTCCCGAGTTTTCTCGTTTTAATGAGATACGTAAAGTAGGATTTTACTACCTACAGTTTTTTGACTATGTAGGCAGTCGAAATTTAGTTAAGCATGTAAAGAAAAAAGGTCCTTTGTCACTTAAAGCGACTAAGAAATTATTAGAGACCATGATTTCAACCTTAGAAAAGGTGCATGCCGTGGCTTTTATTCACGGAGCCATTAATCCTAGAAATATTGTTATAGGTAAAAAACAGTCTATTCTTGTTGGTTGGACGCACGCTATTCCCTCTTTAAGTTCTTTTGATACGGAAACCATTGCAGGCGATTTGCGCTATTGCCCTCCTGAGCGCCTCAATGGCCAGTTGGATGAAAAAGGTGATATTTACGCTTTGGGTTGTTCACTCTATTTTGCCTTAACGGGTAAACATATCTATCTGTTAAACAAAGTGAAAGAGAGCTCGAATCAGTTATGGGCTCATGTGCATCATTCTATTCGTAAAATGAATCGTTTGCCTATTTTTTGGCGTTATTTAATCGTTTGGATGACGCAAAAAGACCCCAAAAAACGGCCAAGTTTAGAGGAGTTACGTGCTTGGCTAAAAGAGGAAATTGTACCAGAATGGGTGCGACAAAATATGATGACTTCAGAGAAGTCTTTTCCTAAAGATGCCATGGCCGCTTTGGCGGATGAACATTATCTTTATCCCATTTTTAAACAAGCATTGCACTATGAAACAACGGGTGATTTAGAAAATGCATTTAATCTGTATGAAAACTGCGCTTTTAGAGGCTATTCTAGAGCCGAAAATAATATTGGTTTAATGTATGAACACGGTAATCCAATAAGACAGTCATTTGCTATGGCCGCGAATATGTATGAACAAGCGTATCGAAAAGGTAATCCCTATGCGGCTTATAATTTAGCCCGTTTGTTCGAAAAAGGCTTAGGCTTACCTGTAAACTTGGAACAAGCGGCTAAGCTGTATCAGTTCTCAGCTTTAAAAGGCAACTCGAAAGCCCAGAATGCCTTAGCCTTGATGTATCAACATGGTAAAGGGGTTAGACAGAATTTGGTTCAAGCACGCTATTGGTTTGGCTTGTCTGCACACTATGGCAATAAACAAGCTCAGCGTAATATTAAGGCGTTGTTAACGGCTTAGTTTAGTTGAAGCCTTCTTAAAATTGTTTTAGGAAGGCTCTTTAGCCAGCCTATTTAATGTTCTTGAACGGATGATTGACGCACCGCTTTCAGCAACTGGGCAAATTCCATTAACCAGAGATTAAGAATGGGTAAGTCCGCTTTACTTAATTTAATAACTTCTCCTAGAGTATATTCCCCTAAGGGCATTCCTGCGCTGGCTGTAGCCGATTTAATTAAGTAAAGAATCTCCTCTTGACTAAAGTTCGAATTGGCAAGAAAGTAGGTTGTTTTGGCTAAAACCGTGGCGTTAATAATCGGCTGCCAATATTCATCGGGCACATCGTACGCTTCTAGTAACTCTGTATTAGGCTTATTCTTCTGAGATAATTCAAGGAGTTCGTTTAAGGGTTTTTGGGCGAGCCAGTTTTCTGCAATATCCCTTGCCTTTGGTGGTAACTGAAGCAATAAAGCTTTTTCGTATCTATTTTCAAGTAATTGCATGGCGTGCGTGGAATCAGAGATTCTTAGTATTCCTTAAGTGCTTTTGTTGTTTAACCTGTTAGAATAATGTTTTCTCAATTAAGAGTAAAGCGAGAACCACGGTTCAGAGCCACCCTAGCTTTAACTTACTTTGTTATTACGTTTTAAAGAGATGAATGCTTCATGTCACAACACCCTTTAGTTCAATATTTAGATTCCGTTCCTGACTTTCCAAAGCCAGGCGTTGTATTCAGCGATATTTCCCCTTTATTAAAAAGCCACTTTAATGAAACCATTGACGCCATGAGTGCCCTGTTTTCTGAAGAAGAGTGGGCTCAGATTGATTATTTAGCTGGCATTGAATCTCGAGGGTTTATTTTTGCTTCAGCGCTGGCCTACAAACACAATAAAGGGGTGGTTAAAGTGAGAAAGTCAGGAAAACTCCCCAATGTTCATTCTTCTGTTGATTATGACCTAGAATATGGCACGGACTGTTTAGAAATGCAACAAGGAGACGATCGTAAAGTTGTATTATTTGATGATCTGATTGCGACAGGAGGTTCCATGGGAGCCGCTGCCGAGTTGTGTGAAAAGGTTGGATATAATCTGTTTGGAATGGCTTGTTTAATTGATTTAGCTTCGTTAAACAGCTTTCAATACAATGACATGAAAGTTCGTTCTGTCATTCAATTTAAGGATTGAATAATGCGCATACCCCGACTTACCAAAAGTATTTTTTTAGATCAGTTTCTTTTTATGCAGGGCGCTGGGGTGCTGATTGGCCTGAGCTTTCCTTATTTTTTGGTCTGGTACGGTTTTGATGAAAAAACGGTTTTAAACTGGGATTTTTTCCTAGCCACACAAATCGCAGGCCAAATGGTTGGACTGCTGAGTTTTGTCTTAATTTCAATGGTCATTCGTCCGCACTTAAAGTTGTTATCTTTGAAGATGGCAGGCATTTCACAAGGGCTTCAGAAAAAAACACAGGATGATTTAGGAACGACTGACGATGTTGGCTTGCGCCGAATTAATATTGTCTCTAATGATGAAATAGGTGTCAGTGCCCAAGCTTATAACCAAATGTTGACATCACTTATTCAAGCGAATGAAATTGAGGCCATTTATACCCAGTTTTCTAAAGTCATGTCAGAAAATTTGGACGTTGAAGTGCTTTCTGATCAAACACTTTCATTACTGGTTCAATCAACCAAAATTAGTGCGGGTGCTATTATTGTCTCTAAAAAAGGTGAGCTTAGACTGGTGGCTGCCAAAGGTATTTTAGAATCAGACAGTTTAGTTGAGCATGATGTGGTAAGGAAAGTTATTTCGAGTGGACTGCCTGAGCGTATTAAGGTGCCAAGAAACATTAATTTAGATGGGGTTTTAACCCACTTTAACCCTTCAGAAGTTTTCATTGAACCGATTGAGTTTAAAGGCGTAAACTTGGGGGTTCTTGTAGCGGCAACAGGAGCAGAAGAAGCGGATGAACATACGGAGCAGTTGTTACAGTTGTTTAGTCGTAGCATTGGGTTGGCCATTAACAATGCCATGACCCACTCTAAGTTTCAACGTTTGGCTGCGATTGATGGTTTAACTAATATTTATAACCGTCGTTTTGGTATGGATCGTCTGAAAGAGGATTTTTCGCGTGTGATAAGAGATTCAACCAGCCTTGCTGTAGCCATGGTGGATATTGATCACTTTAAACGAGTCAATGATACCTACGGGCATTTAGTCGGCGATAAGGCCATTGTATTAGTATCAAGTATTATTAAAGGCAGCTTACGCGATGGCGATATTGTTGTGCGTTATGGTGGAGAAGAGTTTCTCATTATTTTGCACGGAGCTTCTTCAGAAGATGCTGTGATTGTGTGTGAACGCGTTCGTCATAAAGTGAACGACTCAATTTTAAGAGATGGCGATCAACAAATTGATCTGGCTGTAAGCATCGGAATAGCGGCTTACCCAGAACAGAATGTGACCAAAGAGATGGAGTTAATTGATAGGGCGGACCAAGCGCTGTATAACGCTAAAAATAACGGGCGTAATCAGGTGGTTTGTTTTGGTCAATTAACACAGGAATAATTAAGAGAGCTGCTTAGTCAGAATCTTCTTGTGTCTTTATAACGTTTTTTAATATACCCAGTTAACCTCTTTTGGTGTTAAGGCTCTAAACTGGCCTGATGTTAACTGGGGATCTAACACAATCTCTCCCACGCGTTCTCGGTGTAAATTGACCACTCGATTGCCGACAGCCGCAAACATTCGTTTGACTTGATGATAACGTCCTTCATAAATGGTTAACCGTGAGAGCTTGTCACTGATTACTTCAATTTGAGCTGGACTGGTAGTCGTATCTTCATAGGCAAAATAGATGCCTTCTGCAAAACGCTGCGCCGTTTCAGCCGAAATGGAATCGGCTGTTTCAACTAAATAAACCTTTGGGATTTGCTGTTGCTCTCGCGTTTTTAGCTCAGTTAATTTTCGAGACCATTGGCCATCATTGGTGAGAATGAGTAATCCTGTAGTAGCCCTGTCTAAACGTCCAGCGATATGTAAGTCAGCCGTGTCTATATCGGTTAAAAGTTCTAACGCGGTTGTATGAATGGTATCTGTGGTGGCGCTTAGAATCCCAGCAGGTTTATAGAGCATAAAGTATTTGGCAGCGGAAAAGGCCTTGACTGTTTGCCCTGATATTTCAATATGAGAAAACTTATTAACAGAGATGTCACGTCTGGTTGCCAGTACCCCATCCACTTTGATTTGTTGTTGAGAGAGAAATTGTAAGACGCTTTTACGGCTGTAATGAGCTTGTTTGATTAGGAATCGGTCTAGGTGCAAAAGAGAACTAGCCTCTGTAGTAGTGAAGTAAAAGAGGAGAGGGTACAGGGCTGCCTTTAGAATAGAGAGCCCTGAACGGTTTGTTAAGTTTAAGCGTTTGTCGTGTTTTTTAGGTAAAGTTGAGCGCGTTTAACAGCAGATCGTACTTGATTCGGAGCGGTACCACCTAGGTGATCGCGAGCGGCAACAGAGCCTTCTAATGTTAAAACGTCAAAGACGTCTTCCGTAATCTTATCGCAAAAGCTTTGTAAGGTGGCTAACGACATTTCCGAAAGATCTTCTCCCGTTTTAATACCGTGTGCAACGGCTAATCCAACTACCTCATGAGAGTCGCGGAAAGCCAAACCTTTACCCACTAAATAATCGGCTAAATCTGTGGCGGTAGAAAAGCCTCGCTTGGCGGCTTCATAGGTCATCTCTTTTTTAACTATTATGGCAGGCACCATATCCGCAAAAGCACGCAAGCTACCACGAACGGTATCGACCGTATCGAATAGAGGCTCTTTGTCTTCTTGGTTGTCTTTGTTATAAGCTAGCGGTTGTGATTTCATTAACGTCAGTAGGCTCATTAAATGGCCATAAACACGCCCTGTTTTACCACGAACGAGCTCAGGCACATCAGGGTTTTTCTTTTGCGGCATAATGGATGAGCCTGTGCAAAAACGGTCAGGTAGATCAATAAACTGAAACTGTGCGGAAGACCATAAAACCAACTCTTCCGAAAAACGAGACATGTGCATCATTAAGGTGGCGGCAAAAGCGGTGAATTCAATAGCGAAATCACGATCAGACACGCCGTCTAGCGAGTTTTCGGTGATGCGTTCAAAGTTCAGTAATTGTGCCGTGTATTCACGATCAATTGGGTAAGTGGTACCCGCTAAAGCCGCTGAACCAAGAGGTAAGGTGTTTACACGTTTACGACAATCCTGTAAACGCTCTACATCTCGTTTGATCATTTCAAACCAAGCTAACATGTGATGACCGAATGTAACAGGTTGCGCCGTTTGTAAATGAGTAAAGCCCGGCATAATCGTATCGGCTTCACGTTCAGCTAATAAGATCAGCCCTTCCTGTAGGCGTTTAAGTTCAGGTAAAATCGCATCAATTTCATCGCGAATATAGAGGCGAATATCAGTCGCAACTTGGTCATTTCTTGAGCGCCCAGTGTGCAATTTTTTACCCGTAATACCAATAAGGTTGGTTAAACGGGCTTCGATATTCATGTGAATATCTTCCTGTTGAATAGACCAGTTAAAGTCACCCGCTTCAATTTCAGATTCAACTTGTTGCAGACCATTGATAATGTCATTCAATTCGGCGTCGGTCAAAATACCGACTTTGGTTAACATTTTGGCGTGAGCAACCGACCCTTGTATATCTTGGCGATACATACGTTGATCAAATTGAATAGAAGCAGTAAAGGCTTCTACAAAGGCGTCTGTTGATTCGCTAAAACGTGCGCTAGATAGTTTTTCTTGGTTGTGTTGGTTGCTCATTCTACTCTCGAGTTTTGATTAATCTGAAGTTGCTAATTAAATAAGGTTATTTGGCCTGACGTGTTTGAATTTCTAACAGTTCAGGTGTCGCTGGAATTTGTTTATTAAGGCCCATGTTTTGATAGGCGATATTTAGATTTTGATGAATTAACCCTGCATAAAGGGTGATTTCAGAAATGCCAACAATTCTCGGTGCCACTTCTTTGCCAAAACCGTCTACAAACAGAACCGTAGGCGTTAAATCCGCATTTAACTGATAAGCCAGTTTGGACTTTTTAATCAGTTCGCCGTTCCAACTTGGAATGAGTTTATTTTCATCCACGCCAACATGACGCATTAAAACGACTTTATTCTCGTATAAACCACTTAACGCCATGGGCTCTAAAACATCCTCGATCAACAGGTGACAATATTCACACCATTGCGCGCCGAACATGAGCATAATGGGAAGTTTCTGTTGCTGCGATAACTGACCTAATTTTTGTAAATTAAACACTTCTTTAAAATGAGCGTGCTGTGGCAGTTTAGATTGCGCAGCTAACTCACGTCCATTAAGCAAGCTAAGGATTAAAAATGAAGTTAAAAATAAGATTTTCATGCTTTTATTATTTTGACTAATGTCTTTATTTAAAGGGAGTTAAGAGCCGCTTTCCAAAAGTGGGCTTATTGAAAGCGTATAAGGTGTTATTTTAACTAAAACTTTAAGGGTTTTTTCAGTAAAATGGGTTCATAACTAAAAATCGAAATTTCTGGCGAACGTCTGCTGGGACAATAACTTGGAAACTATAATGAAAAAAACATTGAGAATCGCGACTCGTAAAAGCCCACTGGCCATGTGGCAAGCCGAATTTGTTAAAGCCGAATTAGAAAAAGCCCATCCTGGATTAGAAATAGAGTTGCTACCGATGTCGACAAAAGGCGACAAAATTCTTGATGTACCACTGGCTAAAATTGGCGGTAAAGGACTGTTTACCAAAGAGCTTGAAGATCGAATGATGGATGGTGAAGCGGATATTGCCGTGCATTCCATGAAAGATGTGCCAATGGAACTGCCTGAAGGGTTTGCTTTAGGGGCCATTTTAAAACGCCACGCGCCAACCGATGCATTTGTTTCAAATAAGTATGATTCTTTTGATGAATTACCACAGGGTGCTATTTTAGGTACGTCTAGCTTACGTCGTAAAGCACAGCTAATGGCCATTCGTCCTGATTTGGATGTGCGTGATTTGCGTGGAAACGTGGGCACTCGTTTAGGTAAACTCGACGCAGGTGAGTACGATGCGATTGTGCTGGCGACTTCAGGATTACAGCGTTTAGAATTGGATGATCGTATTCGTCATGAGATTACTCCAGAAGTTTGTTTACCAGCGGTAACGCAAGGTACTTTAGGAATTGAGTACTTTGAAAAAGACCAAGACACATTGGATATTATTCGAGTGTTAAATCACGACGATTCTGAAATTAGAGCCATTGCCGAACGCGCGATGAATCACCGTTTAGAGGGCGGTTGCCAAGTTCCGATTGGTGTGTTCGCAGAGCTAGACGGTGATCAAATTTCGATGCGAGGTTTAGTGGGTTCGTTAGATGGCACTGAAATTCTAACGGCAAGCATTGAAGGTAATAAGTCCGATGCGAAGGCGTTAGGCGTGGCTTTGGCAGAAAAACTATTGGACCAAGGGGCTAAGGCGATCTTAGATGAAGTGTATGCCTCAGATTTACATAAAGGCTAGAGGTTTGAACACTTGAAAATACCTGAACGAACTAATCAATGACAGTGGCTTCTATTCCGTTTACGTTATTAAATACTCGACCGGCTCATCAGGCAGATGCGTTATCGAAGCGTGTTCAATCGTTACAAGGGCAAGTGATTAATTGTCCGACCATAGAGATTCAATGGTTGAATAAAGACCATGCTGTTCAGATCTCTTTGGAGCAATTCAAAGAGATTGATAAAGTGATTTTTACCAGTGCGAATGCCGTGCAAGGTTTTATAAAAAGTCCACTCTATTTGCATTATAAGATGTTGACTAAAGCTCCTGAATTATCGATTGAGCTTTATGCCATTGGCCGAGCCACTCAACAAAGTGGGCTTGAAAATCAACTGCCCTTAAAGACGCTTTCTAAAACAAATTTCGATAGTGAACACTTGTTGGCTCATTCGGTTATGCAATCATTGAAAGGTCAATCCATTGCGATTGTGAAAGGGCAAGGAGGTCGAACTTTTCTATCAAACACATTGCAAGAACGGGGTGCAAACGTGATTTTGTGGGATGTATACCGAAGAGTTTCGGCCCCTTTTTGTGCAAAGGCCTGGCAGCGTTTTGTGCAGTCAACGGTGCCGATTTTACTCATTACCAGTGTTGAAAGCTTTGAAAGTTTGATGTCCTCTTTAGTAGAGTCGCATTCTATTTACGCCGATTTAAATGGCGCGGCTTGGCTCTTTTTACAAGAGACAATTGTGTTTAGTGAACGTATTAAAAACCACATGCTGGAAAAAGGCTGGTGCTCTCCGATTTGCGTGGTAGAGAAGCAGAGTAATGAAGGGGTTCTTCAGGCCATTGAAGGCTGTGTATCAAGAGTTTAAATAGGTATGAATATGTCAAAGCAATCAATAAAAAATACAACGGATGCCCAAGCGAAATCTACAGAAAACATGGATGAAGCTGTGAACTCGGCTGAAAAACTTAAAAAAGAGGCTGGCTCTTCATCTAAAGAGAAGAAAGATAAGCTACAAGACAGTGTGCAGAATGAAACAGTGAAAAAGGCCGTTAAAAAATCGGATTCTGGCCCTTCTCTATTTTCTCGATTTAAGGGTTATATTCTTTGGTTGATTTTGTTTGCGGGCGTTGCAATCGCCGTGGTTTTAACTCGAGATGACTTAGATTGGCAAGTGCAACACATTAATGACTTACAATTTAAAGTGGCGCAGCTTCAGCAAGCTAATCTGGCGCTAGAATCGCGCTTGGATAGTCAAATTAAGGAAATGGATTCACGTATACAAGAGTCGGTTTCAGGCGCTATGACCCAGCCAGAAAACCAAGCGATTGTTACTCAAGCGGATTTAGAGGCTATTCAAAAAACGACAGAGCAGCAATTGGCTCTAGTACAAGAAAAGTTAATGGCATTAAGCGGGACTGTGAGTGATCAAGCATCCAGTCAGGTAGACAAAGTGATCTCCAGTGTGTCAGAAGTCGCTGAAACGGCTTTTCAGCCAACGGAACAACAACGAGAGGCGCTCACTCAGCTAGAAGAAAAGCTGCAAATGCAACTGTCTGATATGGGGGGCAAGCTTGCTGAATTGTTTGATTTTAAATCGGCACAGCAGGCTTTGCCAACTGAGGAGTCTTCCTTACCCGCTGCAGATAAACTGTCTGCAACACAACTTCAGCAGTGGATTGTGGAAATTAATACCCAATGGTTATTACAAGGGCGCGAAGCAGAAACTAGACAGCAGTTATTAGCCTTAGAGCAGGCCATTAGCTTAAGTGACGACGTTTCTGATGTGACTCGTTTAGCGTCTTTAATTGGGCAAGATTTAGCTTATTTAGAACAATCAGCATTAAGCTCGCGTGAAAAATCTGGCTTGGACACGGGTGCTTTAAAACAAGCCATCAATGCGTTAAAAGACCCAAGTATGGCCGAGGCAAACCGCCTTGCGAACGTTGAAGAGTCGAGAGAATCAGAATCTCAGGTGGCAAGCACAGAAGGCTTGAGTTTGGATTCGGCGATCGAGCAACTTAAGTCGGGTTTGAGCAGCATGATTAGTGTGAAAAAACGCGAAGATGCATTAGAACAAACTAAAGTGGAATCGCTTATTTTGCAGGATGTTTTAATCCAGCGTGCTCTTTTATTAGTTGATCGAATTGATTGGGCGATTGTTTCACAATCTAATAAATTGTTAGCGCGCTCTATTCAGGATTTACAAAACTATATTGACGGAACATTTGCCTCAGAGTCTGCGCAATTTAAAGCCTTGTTAAAGCCCATTTCAGAGCACGGGTTTTCTAAGCGTGAACCTTTGATGGTAATGAAGTTCCGTACGGCTGATTAAACGCCTAGAGAAAGATGGATACAGAAATAAGACTGTAAAAGTATAGGAAATTTAGATGCGATTGATACTAATTTGGGTCATAGTCTTTTTAATAGGGACCAGTTTAGCGACCTTAATGCTTTACGATAATGGCTTGGTTTCCATGGTTTGGGGTGACTGGGTAATTGAAACCAGTGTCAGCTTTGTATTAGTTGGCTCTGTTGTCCTGTTTGCCGTGGGTTATTTTGCGATTCGATTAGTGTTTAATATTTGGAACTTGCCTAAGTTCTGGCAACGTAGTCGTCGCATGCGTCAATACAGTAAAGCTGAGACGGCCATGGCTAAAGGGTTGGTTGCGTTAGAATACGGCGATTGGCGTAAGGCTGAAAAAGAGCTGATTAAAAGCGCTAAGCAAAGTGAAGAGGGTTTAGTGCATTATTTAAGCGCGGCTAAAATGGCACATAATCAAAAAGCGTATAAACGTCGTGACCGTTATCTTACGCAAGCCAGAGAAGCTTATATTGATGATTATGTCACCATTGGATTAGTAGAAGCGAGACTGCTATCGGAGTCTGAACCTGAATTGGCTCTCCCTATTTTAGAAGTGCTTCATGAACAAGCACCAGAAAATTTTACGGTACTGGCAGAGTTGGCTCAGCTATTACGTAAGTTAGAGCGTTGGAACGAACTCGGTGTACTTTTCCCACGTTTGAAACAGACACGCGCTTTAGATAGAGCCGAGCAAGCTGAGCTAGAGAAGTTGCTTTTAGCTGGAAAATTGACTCTGGTTAAAGATAAGGCTGCTTTAGAACATTTGTGGAGTCAATTGAGTCCACAACAGAAGTTAATTCCAAGTGTATTAGCGGAATATATCGAAAAATCAATGGGCTGGGGCATCGAAAAAGGCTTATCAAGCCCCATTGAACGAGCGCTTAAAAAACAGTGGGACGACCGCTTAGTTTATCAGTATGGGCGCATTAGTCAGGGGGTGGCAGTTGACCGATTGCAAGTGGCTGAAAAGTGGTTAAAAGGCCATGAAGAAAACCCTGTCTTACTGCTCACTTTAGGGCGTTTAGCCAGTTACGCTCAATTATGGGGACGCAGTCAAAGTTATTTAAAATCGAGTCTGCAAATTAGGCCTGAAGTAGAAACCTTTCACGCTTTGGCTAAGTGTTATGAAGCCGAAGGCCAAGAGAACCAAGCCGCTTTAGTTTATAAAGATGCGATCTTAACGTTAGAAAATGCAGAGAAAAAAACGTCTTAATCTGGAAACGATCACGTCTATGTTAAAGGTGGATAATTACAACCTTTAACATAGAAGTAATTAGAACAGCCAATCAAAATCTCTTTAATAGGTAAAATAGCTAATATAGTTATTTCGGACTATTGCTCCTTTATTCCACGACTGTTTAAATTAATCCCGCTTTTAAGGGGGATGGATTTGATCTGTGCCTTAATTTTATTCAAAGAATAAATACAAGGAAAAATGGTGTCGGAAACTATTCAGGAATTTATAGAACACGCTTATTTAGATACAAAAATTGAGCGTTTTTCAATGGGCGTGATTCATAATGTTGAGCATGAAAAAAACACCATGCCAGCCAATATTTTTGACCGTTATCAAAAGATAATTCTACGTTTCTTTGACTCAAGCTCTCTAATAAAAGAGCTGAAGCAGATTATTTTAACGCGTACTGATGAGCTACAGATGCAGCAAATTCTTAATTTTATGCATCAACCCACCTTTAAATTCTTCACGCAAAAAGAAGAAAGTGCAAAATCATTGCAAGCCTCCCCAGAAATGCAAACATTTTTTACAGAGTTACAAGCCTCTCCACCTACTGCAAATCGCAAAGCTCTAATTGAGAAAATAGACAAAGCCGTTGGCTCAAGTGCATTGGTCTTAGACATGCAAATTGCACTGTTTCAAGCCATCGCGTGGGGTATGCGAAAAGTAAATCCTAATGCTCAAAGCATCACTCAAGCACACCTGCAGCAAATGGCGCTAGAAATGAAGGAGAAGTTAAGCCTACAAGTCTCACAACAAATATGGATGAGTATGCTGTTTGCATACAAAGACGTTTCAGATGATGAACTGCACAATTACCTTACTCTGAATGAAAGTCCCGAAGGTCAACTCACGGCCAGCTTTATACGAACGGTATATTTTGATATGCACCAACACACCACAAGGCAGCTTCAATACGCACTGGAAGAGACATTTACTGACATATAACCGTTCCTATCTATTATTTATTGTCATGCTCATAAACTTAAAATAAGAAAAAAGATATGTCTTTGTTTCGTACTGAAGTCAGCGATAAAAAGCGTGACGAAAACTTTTTTGGCGATGTGGTGCTTATTCGCCCAGTCTCATTTTCTATCTACACCACTTTATTTGTCCTTTTTATTATTTCTCTCGGTTTATTTCTCTCGGTTTATTTCTGTTTTTTGGAAAGTACGCCAGTAAAGAGACTGTGTTAGGTGTGGTTAACCCGCAATCTGGTTTAGTAAAAGTGTATGCTCCTCAACGAGGCATTGTCGTGTCACAGAATGTGAATGAGGGCGATAATGTACAAAAAGGAGATGTTATTTATCATGTGACGATGGAGCGTCACCTCGGAGAAGGAAAAGAAGTTCAAGCGTTTGTGGCCGAAGAAATTGAAAAATCCATTCAAATTATTGAATCTCAAATTGGAGAGCAAACCAAGCTATCCAAGTTACGTACAGCAGACTTAAAAAACCAACTCAAATACACTCGTCAAAAGAGCAACTCCATTAAAGATGAAATAATCCTACATGAAGAACGAGTGGCACTCTATGCCAAAGACGTAGAGCGCCTTGAGAAGATATCCAAAAAAAAATTTATTCCTAAAACGGAATACAACAAAAGCTATCAAATTCATTTAGACAGCCAAGTGGCACTAGAGCAATTACGGCGCAGTTTGACCACCAACCAAAATCGTAGTTTGCAATTTACCACTGAGCTAAAAAAAATCCCGGTAGAGCTTGCACAAAGTACACTGTCTTCTGAAAAGTCACTCTCTGAATTGCGCCAGCGTCTTGCAGAAATACACAGCAACCAAAGCTACACCGTCATAGCGCCAGCATCAGGACGAGTCACGTCGCTTATTTATAAAGCCGGCGACACCATTAAACCTGAATCCCCTTTACTCACTATCTTGCCTAGCAATATTGACCTTAAGGCTATCCTTTACGTCCCAACAAGGGCCGCTGGATTTCTTGAGCTAGGACAGGAAGTTAAAATCAAATTTGATGCCTTCCCTTATCAAAAATTCGGACTTTATGGTGGTGTGGTCGAGCAAATATCTAAAAATATTATGATTCCAGGCGAAGTCATGCTACCTGTTGATGTGAAAGAGCCAGTCTATAAAGTTTCCGTCACTCTGAATAAACAAACCGTTACCGCTTTTGGACGAGAACAACATTTACAAGTTGGCATGTTATTACAAGGCGATATTATTCGGCACCGTAGCCGTATTATTGACTGGGTACTGGAGCCTCTTTATAGCTTAAAAGGGCGAAATTAATGAAAAACCCCGTCGAATTACTCCAGTTTTCATACACATCCAAACGTCTCCCCATTATTTTGCAAACAGAGCTTGCCGAATGTGGCTCGGCTTGCCTTGCCATGGTCGCTTCTTATCATGGTCATAAAATGGGCATTGAAGCGATTAGACAATATCTGCCCAGTTCGCTTAAAGGGTTATCGCTCAAAGAAATGATGCAAGCGGCCACAAAGTTGCACCTTATGCCACGCGCATTGAGGCTCGATCTTAATCAATTAAGCCACTTAAAATGCCCAGCTATATTACATTGGAACCTAGACCATTTTGTAGTGCTTGAATCGGTACAAGGCAATAAAGTCGTGATTCATGACCCAGCGCAAGGCAAGCGTGTTTTATCCTTAGAAGAGGTCTCTGATAATTTTACAGGTGTTGCTTTAGAGCTTACTCCAACCAATGAGTTTGAACAAAAATCAGACATACGAAAAGTTAAAATTACAGAATTATTACGATCTGTTACTGGACTCAAGCGCGCACTTTTTCAAATATTATTACTCTCACTAGTGCTGCAAATTTTTGTACTGATCTCTCCATTTTTTATGCAAATAACGGTGGATCATGTCATTGCCGCATCCGACGAACATCTATTGTTAGCGCTTGCTTTGGGGTTTGGATTATTGGCTCTTATACAAATGGCCGCAACCGCTTTGCGCTCATGGATGATTTTATATTTAAACTCCACATTAGATGTACAGCTTTTAGCCAATACCTTAAGGCATTTACTCAAATTACCACTCGATTATTTTGAAAAAAGGCACTTAGGTGACATTATCTCTCGCTTTGGTTCACTTCGCAGTGTTATTGCGCTATTTACTCAAGGTCTTATTGCCAGCATTGTAGATGGCATTATGGCTATTGCAACCTTAGTCATGATGTTTGTATACAGTCCTAAACTGGCCTTTATTGTGTTGGTCGCTGTATTCATTTATATCATGGTTAAAATCATTACCTTTCGCCTCAACGAACAATACAAACAAGAGTCCATTGTGCTTTCAGCCAAAGAAAACACTAACTTTATGGAGACCGTTCGAGCCGTACAAACCATCAAATTATTTTCAAAAGAAAGCCAACGTGAATCCATGTGGTTAAACCACTATGCGGCCTCTCTCAATGCCGGCATAAAATTGGGTAAGTTAGAAATTATAATTGCAGCCATCAATCAAACGGTCTTTCCCATTGCTGGCGTGTTGATTATTTGGGTGGGTGCACAAGAAATTATGGCCAGTGTGTTTTCTATTGGCATGCTGTACGCCTTTTTTTCCTACCAAACGCAATTTACGGGCAAAATTTCAGCGCTCATAGACATACTGGTTGAATTTAAATTAGCAGGCGTTGATTTAGAAAGGGTGTCAGACATTGTACATGCAGAAATAGAGCATAACGATGCACAGTTGCTAGACAAACAGCTAGACTTAAAAGGTGAAATAGAAGTTAAAAACCTTAGTTTTCGTTACGCTGAAAACGAACCTTATGTCTTTGAAAATCTCAACTTTACCATTGCCGCTGGCGAAACGATTGTTATTGTGGGTGCGTCGGGTTGCGGAAAATCCACTCTCCTTAAAGTATTACTTGGATTATTTCCCCCCACCTCGGGTCACGTTTTTTATGATAAAACCAATATTGCACAAATAGACGCCGCTTCACTTAGAAGTCAAATGGCCGCCGTGATGCAAGAAGATTGTTTAGTGGCTGGTTCCATTGCCGAAAATATTGCCTTTTCAGACCCGCAAATAGATATGCAACGCGTACAAGCCGCCGCGCAAATGGCGGCCATTCATGATGAAATAGCCAAAATGCCCATGGCGTACAACAGCTTAGTCGGTGACATGGGAACCACTTTATCAGGGGGTCAAAAACAACGTATATTTCTAGCCAGAGCGTTATACGTGAACCCTAAAATGTTGTTTTTAGACGAAGCCAGTAGTCATCTAGATACTCATACTGAAAGCATCATTAATACAAGCATCAAAGAGATGCCTATCACACGAATTATTATTGCACACCGAAAAGAAACGATTGCGTTAGCCGATCGAGTCATTGATTTATCGGCTCAAAGGGCTCCACCAACTATGCCTTCAGCAGGTGCAATATGGTAGCGCATAGTCTGAAAACACTATTTTTAATCATTGTGATAAATCACAGTGTGATACCGAATAGCTTTGCGGTTGAAAGTTTATTAGATATTTATCAACTTGCACTTGAATCAGACCCCGATCTAAAACAAGTTGCGCTTTCCTATGATATTGCTGTAGAAATGAAGCAGCAAGACCTAGCCCAATTACTGCCCAGTATTCGTATGAGTGCTAATATCACCAATAATGTGCAAAAACGTACCTATGAAGTGTCACAATTTGATGGTGAAGAAGACTACAACAGTCAAGGTTACTCCTTAACCCTTTCACAAAGCCTGTTTCGTTATGAAAATACTCTTCGTTACAAACAAGCTGACCAGCGTATAAAACAAACTAACACCGAGTGGAATGCCGCAAAACAGGTCTTAATGATTCAAGTGTCTAAACGTTATTTTGACATATTAGCCGCGCAAGATAACTTACGTTTTGTTACCGCTGAAAAACAGGCCATTCAAAGACAGCTTGAACAAGTTACAAATCGTTTAGAAGCAGGGCTGTCTGCCATTACAGATCTATATGAAACCCAAGCACGTCTAGACTCCACCCTTGCCTCAGAAATTGAAGCACAAAATCAATTTCAAAACAGCTTAGAAGCACTTCGTCAAATAACCAATCAATATCACGACAAGCTAGCCCCTCTTGATAAAGAGCAAACCTTTATGCCCCCCACGCCATCCGATATTAAACACTGGGAATCCACGGCATTACAAAATAACCTAGAAATTATGGCCTTACGCCGTAACCATGAACGCTTACGCCAAGAAATAGACACACAACGTGCTGGACATTATCCAACACTCGATTTAATCCTGAGCTACTCAAACTCTAATTCAGGAGGAGGGAATTTTGGAGACAGTGAAACCGAAGACCGCACCGTTGGACTGCAACTGGAAATGCCTATTTATCAAGGAGGTCTAATCCACTCTAAAACCCGTACCGCTCAGAAAACATACAGCCAGCATCAAGAAAAACTAGAAAGTACCATTCGTACCGTACGAACTCAAACCCGAGAATCCTATCTAGGTGTAATGGCAAGCATGGCAAGAGTTAGAGCTTTGAAGCAAGCCATACGATCTAATAATCAAGCCCTAGAAGCGATTCAAGCAGGTTATAATGAAGGAATGCGTACGACCTTTGACGTACTTCAAGTCAATAGAGAACTGTACCGTGCACAACGTGACTATCAACGGGCACGTTATGACTATGTTCTAAATCGTTTGCAGTTAAAACAATCAACAGGCCAATTAGTAGAGTCTGATTTAAGGCAGGTTAATGGCTATTTAGCCCAAAGAACCATAATAAACACAATGGATGAATGAAAGTGGCAATACTTAAAAAGCAGTTGAAATTATTTTTATTAAACACTCTTCGCCCGAACTTCCCCTAAATAATACTATCAGGAAAAAGTTAAACCATTATGCATCGCTTAAGTGAATCCCACAGACATAAAGCTGTTTCAATTATGGAGCTCTGTCTTCAAGCCGACTCGATGATAGAGTTTGAAAATATTTTGCACCACACAAGAATGCTCATGGAATATGACATGATGGCTTGCGGAATAGGCGTTAGAAATGACGTTTCAATGAAAGGCGTCTCCAGTTTAAATGACGGATTTCCTTCTGAATTTATGTCCACCATTTTAGACCCTACTGGGCAGATTATCTCTCCACTGTTTTTACGTTGGCTAGAAGATCAAGTACCACAAGTTCTCGATATTCAACACTCAAACCATAACTTTACAGAAGAACAAACGGCTTTTTATCAAAAATTTAATATTCAAAACGTGATGTCTCATGGCGTGCTCGACTGCGGAAAGCGCTGTGCGTCCTACTTTGGATTTGCCAATATGGGACAAGGTATAGAGCAGTGCCATATCAATTTAATGACGATTTTAGTACCTCATTTACATTTAACCTACACCAGAATGCCCGACGTCAAACAGAAACTGTCTTCTTTAATCTCTAAACCATCAAACCTAAAACAGTCAAAAAACCATTCAGGCTCAACACTTTCGTCTCGTGAAATAGAAGTATTGAAATGGGTTTTTACTGGAAAAACCAATCAAGAGATAAGTGATACTCTTTTTTTGAGTCCTGCTACCGTCAAAAACCACGTCCAAAATATCATTCAAAAACTCAATGCAAACAACCGCCAACATGCAACCGCAAAGGCCCTGCAATTAGGCATTATTGATATTGAATGAATCATTAGAAAATCGACTAATAAGTATTTATCCTAAAAATAGTTCTTTTGGACTATAGCCACTTATTTTGAGTATGTTTAAATGAGTACTCAAAATTAAGAGCGAGTGATTCAGGGCTTTCTGAAAACTCGATTAACAAATAAAATCAGTAGCTTGGAGCTTATTATGTTTAAACAATTGGCCATTTCCATGGCTCTATCTGCATCCCTTATTACCTCAGGTATGTCATTCGCGAGTAACGATATAGATGCATCGCAATTAAAAGCCGTTATCACCGCTAAAATTGCGGCAACCACCAAAGAATCAGAATCCATTGAAGACATGATGAAAACCATGCACAGCGGTTCACCTATCGCCTTAGAGGTTAGAACTCAAATGGAACAACTCTTTCCAATCATGGATGCGAACACCTCATTAACGGAGTTCAGTTTTATCGGTAAATCGGAAGAGTATGCGATTGCAAAAATCAAAGAAAGAGTCGAAAAAGTCAACGGACCCGCACAATTTAAAAGTCTTGAAAGTGAGCAATTAATTGTCTTTAAACAAGAAGAGGGTCAATGGAAAATTTGGCAAGCCAGTATTTTGGATATGACGTATCTATAACGGAATGTTAAAAACAAAAACGCCCTTGTTAAATGAATAACAAAGGCGTTGAAAGTTTCCGGTGTTGGTTGCAGCCAATGCCAGAAAAAGTCGCTTTTAACAATTTTGTTAAAAGCTTTTTATGAAAGACAGCGTAAGTATACGCTAATAAATGAGGTAACTCAAAATGGAAAATACAATGAGAGAATTAAATTTTAATGAAATTGAGGAAGTTAGTGGAGGTTTGTTTTTTGCACCATGGGCTGTGCAAGCTGTAGGCTGGACACTTATAGGTACACTGGGTCTCAACTCCATCTTTGGTAATGGAGATGGGCCTAGAGGACCTGGAATACCATCGCGACGTTAAATGTAAATCATAAATGACTGTATGGGCAGAAACCTGCCCATACAGTTTGATTTTTCTGAGATTTAAATATGTTTAAAAAAATAATGTTACATCTTTTTTGGGGGTTTGCTCCGATCAATGAAGAGCCATCGGTAATAAAAAAATGCTTAAAACTCTTGCTGGCTGCCAGCTCAGTTATTATTACGGTATGGATTTTTGCTTTCATATTACTATTGCCTTCATGGTTTTCTGAGAAGCACGTTGTTAACGGTCATATTATTTATTCAAGTAATGATGTGGATTCTGAATTATTACAAGACGTGTTAAATGTAACTAAAGAAAAAATGAAAAAATCTACTATCGATATACCTGAATCATTGCCCACCATTTATTTACATAAAAATGACATTGTTTTTTATCTTTCTACATTAGTGGTACCTTTTAATGCAACAGCTGTGTACTCAGCTTTCTACAAAACGATACACGTTAGGTTAAACGAGGAGAGTATGTATACAGACGGAATAATTAATCAAGACTGGTTAAGTACTGTAATCGCTCATCAAAAAACTTATAGTCTACAGTATGAACGCTACGGAATATTAACTTATACACTGTTCACTCCTAAATGGATTGGTGAGGGTTATGTAAGATACGTGGGCTATGACCATATCCCCCCTGATGAAGATTATGTGGAGTGGTTGAAAAGAGTAAATACAGGTGAAAGTATTAATAAAAATTTTGAATATTGGGTTTTAGTTCACCATGCAATTGGTGAAATGGGATACAGTATTGATGAGCTCCATAATGGAGATGTGGACCGTGAACTGGTTGAAAAATCCTTACTTAACTGGGTGGAAAAGAAGTTTAAACAGGAAGTGAAAAAGGCATACAGCTAATATTTATTGTTGAATTTTAATTATTTTGAAAAGGGATGAAAGAGTGCAGTTAATTAAGAATTTTAATCATAATAGAGCTATAAAATCATACATAAAAGAGCTTCCAAATATGTTAGAAAAAGATTATGGAAGTCGAAGATCCTATACACCAATGCAAATTAATAAAACAATTGAGCGTTATAGCCTTAGTACGGTTTCAGTTTCTTTTGGCATTGCGATGTTTGCAGCTAAAGAAGAATTTGATCAATATTTTTATGAAACAGGTAGTTCTTATCATTATGAGGAAATTCGTTCTGAAATAGCAGACAAATATTTTCAAGGAAACATTAATTTTACAATTTCAAGTTCTTCGCCCACGCTATCTACACATAACCACAACAACATGGATACCGATGGTGGTGGCGACGGTGGGGGAGGTGGAGGTGGTTAGCGAAAAGTGATGTCTCACGGCGTACTCGACTGCGGAAAGCGCTGTGCCTCCTACTTTGGATTTGCCAATATGGCACAAGGGATAGAGCAGCACCATATCAACTTAATGACGATTTTAGTACCTCATTTACATTTAACCTACACCCGAATGCCCGACGTCAAACAGAAACTGTCTTCTTTAATCTCTAAACCATTAAACCTAAAACAGTCAAAAAACCATTCAGGCTCAACACTTTCACCTCGTGAAATAGAAGTATTGAAATGGGTTTTTGCTGGAAAAACCAATCAAGAGATAAGTGATACTCTTTTTTTGAGTCCTGCTACCGTCAAAAACCACGTCCAAAATATCATTCAAAAACTCAATGCAAATAATCGCCAACATGCAACCGCCAAGGCCCTGCAATTAGGCATTATTGATATTGAATGAATCATTAGAAAATCGACTAATAAGTATTTATCCTAAAAACAGTTCTTTTGGACTATAGCCACTTATTTTGAGTATGTTTAAATGAGTACTCAAAATTAAGAGCGAGTGATTCAGGGCTTTCTGAAAACTCGATTAACAAATAAAATCAGTAGCTTGGAGCTTATTAT
>Ga0316204_10004858_pt1 | contig 23412 bp, 20 predicted proteins | sample 6monrhotite_MG_2_FD_205661 | JGI IMG/M metagenome (GOLD analysis project Ga0316204, IMG submission 205661) | Microbial mat bacterial communities from mineral coupon in-situ incubated in ocean water Damariscotta River, Maine, United States -... | ecosystem: Environmental > Aquatic > Marine >... | reverse complement strand
CCGCATCCTACCAGTTTATGCGCTGTGCAGCGAACGGCACCCCTCCCAGACCGGCCCTTCGTGTTTCGCGCGGCGAAGTTGCCGGGAGAACCCACTCTGATCAATGCTGCACTTGGAGTAAACGACTGCACACGAACGATAGCGCAAGTATCGGGTCGTCCCGACCGGTTTGGCATTGGTACTCTGGAACTAACACAATAGGAGCGCTTCAACCATGAACTTCCAGATCCAAGCCCTGCCAGGAACCGAATTCGCACAACTTTTTGAGCTGACTAATGCGGAACTCGCGGAACGTCAGGCATGTCGGCAAGTCGTGACTGCAAAGCCCGGAACACCATGTCGCGTGAGCATGGCGGATGCCGAGGTCGGGGAAACCGTCATCCTTCTGAACTACGCACATCAGCCTGAGAAAAGCCCTTATCAGGCGACCCATGCGATTTTTGTAAGGGAACATGCCGAGCGGGCCGAGATTGCAATCAACGATGTGCCGGAGGTCATTCGATCCCGGTTGATTTCCGTTCGTCTCTTCGACAGCAATCACATGATGGTCGATGCCGAGGTCGCCCAAGGCAATACGGTGTCGTCGGTGATCTCGAAGGCGTTCGACAGGCCCGAGATCGCCTACATCCACCTTCACAATGCGAAGCCCGGTTGCTTTGCTGCGTCTGTCCACAGGGCTGATTGAACCGCCCGACGACAGGAAGCGGACACTGGTATTGTTGCGCTCAAAGGCGGCTATGTCCCGCCAAGCGGCCTTTAGCCCAACCGCCCCGCCGCCTCTGCCAACACGCGCAGCCCCGTCACCAGATCCGCCTCGGCGGTATCCTCAGCAAAATCATGGCTGATGCCGCCGATGGACGGCACAAAAAGCATCCCCACAGGCATCAGACGCGACACGTTAGAGGCATCGTGCAGCGCGCCAGACGGCATCGGCCGCCAGCGCCCCGGCGCGTGCATCTCTGCCGCGTCCCGCAACGCCGCCTGTAGCCGCGCATCCATCGGCACCGGCACCAGATCGTTGCGCAACGCCTCGGATTGCACACCCATCCCCGTCTCTGCCGCGACATCGTCCAGAACGCCCGCAATCACCGCCTGCATCCGGTCCAGCCGGTCGGCCTCGCCATCGCGCCACTGGATCGTGAACACCGCCTGCCCAGGCACGATCGAGGACGCGTTGGGATGCACCCGGATATGCCCGATGGTCCAGACGGATTGCGGCGTCACCACATCGGCCATCCGCTCCGCCAGTATCACCGCCACCCGCGCGGCCCCCTGAAACGCGTCCCGGCGCATGGCCATCGGCGTCGTGCCGGCATGGTTTTGCTGGCCCCGGATCGTCACCTGCACCTGCCGCAGCCCCACGATCGATGTCACGATCCCCACCGCTTCCCCCGCCAAATCCAGCACCGGCCCCTGTTCGATATGCATCTCAAGAAATCCGCTGAACCGGGCGGGATCGACGAAATCCGATGCCACCAGATGCGCCAGACCCTGCCGCGCGGTGCCAAACCGCAGCCCATCGGTATCGGATAACCCATCCGCCTCGGCCAGCGTCATGCGCCCTGACCAGATATCGCTGCCCGTCAGCGCGCCAAAGCGCCCCTCTTCATCCTGAAAGCTGACCATCGAAATGGCAGCTCCTCCAGCTTCGACCGCCGCACGCGCAATCTCCAGCCCCGCGATCACGCCATAGGCCCCATCCAGCCAGCCGCCTTCGGGCTGGGTGTCGCTATGCGAGCCAATCAGCACACCGCGCCCTTCGGCCAACCCGAATACATTGCCCGCCGGATCGACATGGGCGGCCAGCCTGGCGGCCCTGATCCGCCCCGTCAACCATTCCCGCGCCGCAATATCGGGGGCCGAAAAGGCACGCCGCATGACGCCGGGGCCCGAAGCCCCAAAGCTGCGCAACTGGTGAAGATCGGCAAGGAACCGGGCGGAATTGACCTGCATCCCCGCATAGTGCCTGTCTGCGCCCTGCCGTTCAATGGGCGCGACCCGCCGAAAAATCCGCTGATTTTCGACCGTTTCTGTGCTATCCTCCGCCCATGGACCCTGTAACACTCGGATTTTACGCGATTGTCTGCGCCATATTGGGCGTGATCAGCCCCGGCCTCGGCCCCACGGGGACACGGCTGATTATTGGCGCGGGCGTCGGCCTTGTTGCCGCCGCCATGTTGCCCCTTATCCGCAGCAGCCTCGGAATCTGACCCTATTCCGCCGCCACAGGCACGATTTTCTCCACCCTCACGGCGGCAAACTTGAACTCGGGGATCTTGCCGTAAGGATCCACCGCCGGGTTGGTCAGGACATTGGCTGCGGCCTCGACATAGGCGAAGGGCACAAACACCATATCCTCGGCAATCGCCCGGTCGGCGCGCGCCATAATCTCGATCGATCCGCGCCGGGTGGTCAAACGGATCATCTGCCCCGGCTCGACCCCCATCAGCTTGAGCGTGCGCGGGTTGAGCGAGCAATTGGCCTCAGGTTCCACCGCATCCAGCACTTTTGACCGCCGCGTCATCGACCCGGTATGCCAATGCTCCAACTGCCGCCCCGTGGTCAGGATCATCGGATACTCGGCATCGGGGGCTTCGTCGGGCGCAATGACGGATGCAGGCGTAAATTTCGCGCGGCCATCGGGGCGGGGGAAGCCATCGCCGAACACCACCGCCTGACCAGGATCGGTGGGCGACAGCGACGGATAGGTAACGGTTTCGGTTTCCAGCCGCTCCCAGGTGATATTGTCGAGGCTTTTCATGTTCAGCTTCATCTCGGCAAAGATCTGGCTCGGGTGAGTATAATCCCAGTTCAGCCCGATCCGCTGCGCCAGTTCCACGGTCACCGCCCAATCCTCGCGCGCCTCGCCGGGCGGGCTGACGGCGGGGCGCACCATCTGCACTTGCCGGTTGGTATTGCTGACGGTGCCCGATTTCTCATACAGCGTTGATGCGGGCAGGATCACATCGGCGAAATTGGCGGTCTCGGTCAGGAAAATATCCTGCACCACCAGATGCTCCAGCTTGGCGAATGCCTCACGGGCGTGATCGACATCGGGGTCGGACATGGCCGGGTTTTCGCCCTGGATATACATGCCCTTGATATCGCCTGCATAAACCGCATCGACGATCTCGGTCACCGTCAGGCCCTTCTCAGCCGAAAAGTCCTCCGACCCCCAGGCATCGGTGAAATTCTTGCGCACCTTGTCATCGGTGACGCTCTGGTAATCAGGCAGGAACATCGGCACCAGCCCGGCATCGGAGGCACCCTGAACATTGTTCTGCCCGCGCAGCGGATGCAGGCCGGTGCCCGGCCGTCCGACATGGCCACACATCAGCGCCAGCGCAATCAGACAGCGCGAATTATCGGTGCCGTGAATATGCTGGCTGACGCCCATGCCCCAGAAAATCATCCCCGCCTTGGAGGTCGCAAAAAGCCGCGCAACCTCGCGGATCTGATCCGGCGCGATGCCGCAGATGCCTTCCATCGCCTCGGGGCTGAAATCCTTCAGATGCGCCTTCTCGGCCTCCCAGTTCTCGGTATAGGCGTCGATATATTGCTGATCGTAAAGGCCCTCCTCCACGATCACATGGCAAATCGCATTCAGCATCGACACATCCGCGCCGGGGCGGAATTGCAGCATATGGGTTGCATAACGGCGCAGCCCCACGCCGCGCGGGTCCATCACAATCAGCTTGCCACCGCGTTTGGTGAACTGCTTGAAATAGGTCGCCGCAACCGGGTGGTTTTCGATCGGGTTGGCCCCGATCACAATCGCCACATCGGCGTTTTCGATCTGGTTGAACGTGGCCGTCACCGCGCCCGATCCGACATTCTCGATCAGTGCCGCAACCGATGACGCATGGCACAGCCGCGTGCAGTGATCGACATTGTTATGCTTGAAGCCCTCGCGGATGAATTTTTGAAACAGATAGGCTTCTTCATTGGTGCATTTGGCGCTGCCAAACCCGGCCACGGCGCGCCCGCCATGGGCCGCGCGCAAACCCGACAACCCACCGGCGGCCTTTTCCATCGCCTCTTCCCACGTCGCTTCGCGGAAATGCGTCTGCCAATTGCCGGGATCCACATTCAGCCCCTTGGCGGGCGCATCGTCACGGCGGATAAGCGGTTTGGTCAACCGGTGCGGATGGTGGATATAGTCAAACCCGAACCGCCCCTTGACGCAAAGCCGCCCCTCATTGGCCGGGCCGTTCAGACCCTCGACATATTTGACCTTACCATCCTTGACCTTCAGGCTGACCTTGCAGCCGACACCGCAGAACGGGCAGACGCTCTCGGTCTCGCTATCGAAATCGGCGCGGTCGCCGACCTGGTTTTCATCCACCACCGTGGCGGGCATCAACGCACCCGTCGGACAGGCCTGCACGCACTCGCCGCAAGCCACACAGGTCGAGGCCCCCATCGGATCGCTGATATCGAACACCGGATATGCGTCATGTCCGCGCCCCGCCATGCCGATCACATCATTGACCTGAACCTCACGGCAGGCCCGCACGCAGAGCCCGCATTGGATACAGGCATCCAGATTGACCGACATCGCCACATGGCTGTCATCCAAGAGCGGAATGCGCCCTTCCTCCAGCTTGGGAAAGCGGCTGGCCGCGACGCCGTTCAGATCGGCCATGTCCCACAGATGGCTCGATTTATCATGCGCTTCCGCGCGATCCGGCTGATCGGCCAGCAACATCTCGACCACCATCTTGCGCGCCGTTTTCGCCCGCGCCGAATCGGTCGTCACCACCATGCCGTCGGCCGGTTCGCGAATACACGACGCCGCCAGCACCCGCTCACCCTCGATCTCGACCATGCAGGCCCGGCAATTGCCATCCGCGCGATATCCCGGCGCGGGCTTGTGGCACAGATGCGGGATCACCAGCCCCCGGCCATTGGCCACTTCCCAGATCGTCATGCCCGGTTCGGCAACAACGACCTCACCATCAAGCTGGAAACGGATTTCGTCGGACATCTGCGGCTCTCCCCGGATTCTCGCCTGAGCCATTCTATGCCAAAGCGCAGCCGTGAAAAGACCGCCATCCGCGACTGCCTCCGGCGCTTTTCCGTCATCGCACCCCACCGATGCGCGCGCGGCCTCTTTTCCCCGCCCGGCCAAAGCCCTAAACCTTGCCCAAAGCCAGGAGCCACGCCCCATGTCCTACATCACCCTCGTCCGCCACGGTCAGGCCAATACCACTGCCCGCGACGAGGCCAGCTATGACTGTCTCAGCGCTCTGGGGGTGCAACAGGCCGCATGGCTCGGTCAGCATCTGACCCATACGGGGGAAGTTTTCGCGCGCGCCTATCGCGGCAGCCTGCACCGCCACCGCGAGACCGCCGAGGCGATGGGCATCACCGATGCCGAAACCGACCCGCGCCTCAATGAAATGGCGTTCTTCACGCTGGCCCATCTATTCGAGGATCAACACGGGGCTCCCATCCCCGATTCCCGTGAGGATTTCGCCCTCCACCTGCCGCGCATGATCAACGCCTGGGCCAATGGCGAAATCGCGGACGCCCCTGAAAGCTTCGCGGATTTCGAAGCCCGCGTGACCGATGGCTTGACTGAAATCGCAGAGGGCGAAGGCCGCGCCATCGTGGTCACCTCGGGCGGTGTCGTCGGCATGGCGCTGCGCATCACCATGGGGCTCGACATCGCCGCCATGTCGCGGGTCTGCCTGGCCGTCGAAAACACCTCGCTCAGCCGCTGGTTACCGCTGCACGGGAGCCTGGCGTTGACCCAGTTCAACGCGTTGCCGCATCTGGACGCGCCCGATCGTCAATTCGCCCGCACCCATCTGTGAAAGGACAACGCCCATGCCGCAACTCTGGGTCCGCGCCGAACAACGCGCCAACGAACAACGCTGCGGGCTGACGCCCGACGGCGTGCGCGCCCTGATCGCGGCGGGCATTCGCGTGACGGTCGAACACAGCTCGACCCGTGCGCCCGGCCTGACCGGCTACGCCGCCGCCGGGGCCGAAATCGCCCGGGAAAACAGCTGGCCCAGCGCCCCCGCCGATGCGATCATCTTCGGGCTCAAGGAACTGCCCGACGACGGCACGCCGCTCCCCCATCGCCACATCATGTTCGGCCATGCCTATAAGGGCCAGCATTCGGGCCGCATCCTTCTGGACCGGTTCCGCGCCGGTGGCGGCACGCTTTACGATCTGGAATATCTGGTCGACAGGGCCGGGGCCCGCGTCGCGGCGTTCGGCTATTGGGCCGGGTTTGCCGGGGCCGCGGTCTCGGTCATGGCCTGGACGGCACAGAAGCGCGGGCAAATCTGCCCCCCCGTCGCGCCCTATGCCGACAAGGACGCGCTGCTGACAGGTCTCAGAGCGGAGCTGCACCGCAGCGACAAGCCGCCCGCCGCCCTTGTCATCGGCGCGCTCGGCCGGGTCGGCACCGGTGCCGCCGATCTCTGCGACGCGCTGGATCTTCCCGTCACCCGGTGGGACATGTCAGAGACCGCCCATGGCGGCCCCTTCCCCGAAATCCTCGCCCACCAGATTTTCCTCAACTGCATCTTCGCGCGCCCCGGAACCCCGGTTTTCGTGCCTAAATCGGCCCTGACGGCCCCCCGTGCGCTGACCGTGATCGGCGATATCGCCTGCGATCCCGACAGCGATTACAACCCGGTTCCGCTCTATGACACCGCCACCACATGGGCCGCGCCCGTCACGCGCGTGGCCGACACACCGCCGCTCGACATCATGGCGATCGACAATCTGCCCTCGATGCTGCCGGTCGAAAGCAGTCAGGATTACGCAAGCCAGCTTCTGCCGTCTCTGCTGACGCTCACCGATCTCAATTCCGGGGTCTGGGGCCGCGCAAAAGCCACGTTCGACGCGAAGCTCCATTAGCACTTTCGGAAAACTGGAACCGCTTAACGCTGCCTGAAATCAAAGATTTCAACGCGTTACGCGATGCACCATTTCCCTGGTAATCCGAAAACTGCTTTAAAGCACGTCATCCTCGCCCGAGCTTGCCTCGATCCCCAATTCGTCCAGCCCGTTTTCAAGGTGGTCCGACATATGCGGCGTGCCAATCAGGTAATCGGCGGTGGGCGTGGTGCGTTCGGAATAGGCCGTGGCCAGCGCCTCGCGGAAATCATCGGCCTCGAAACTGCCGCGCCCGACCCACATGATGGCGACCAGCTCGGCCTGCTCATCGTCGTTCAGCGCCTCGATAAAACCGCGCAATTCCCCCTCGGCCCGGTCCAGCTCGTGCCCCATCAGGATGATCTGCGCTATTTTATGGGTAGAGATCGCCAGCATTGCCTGTCTCCCTGATCGTGTTCGTGGACTTGCGTTCAACTTTGCGCTTCTTTGAACGATCTGGCAATCGGGGGCTAGGGAAATCGGCATGGCGCGGCGGGCCAATTGGTCAAAAGAGCGGCCAGCCAAGGCCGCCCTGAATACTGTTCAGCCCAAATACCGGTTGCCGACGGTCCGGTCGCGCAAGCCCTCAGACCCGCCCAGCAGCGTCCAGATCCGAAACGTCGTCATCATATCACCGGCCCGGCCCATTTCATCGGGATGGGTTTCCTTCAGCCGGATCACCCGCACTTCGCTATTGTCATTCACCATGGCGTTTTCCTCAAAGGTCCGCGCCCCCACAACGCCAGAGCCTGCCGCGCCCCGGTTTCCGAGCCGTTAACGCGGCTCTGGCCAGTGCCGACAAATTGAGCCAACGCCGCAACACCCTTGCCCGATCCGCCCGCTTGCGGCTTAAATGGCGCTATGGAATCCGCCGTGCTCATCCTCATCCTGCAAGGTCTGGCCTTTGCCGCCTGGGCGTTTTTCTTTTTCAGGGCGCTGTTTCAGATCCGGGCCATCGCGGCGCGCGAAACCGACCGCTTCAATCCCGGCCCGATCTCGTTTCTGTCGGCGGCGCGCGTCTGGATGCGTGACCCCGCCACCCGCATCACCCGCCTGGGCTGGCTTGCCGCCTTTGGCGTGATGGTGCTGGCAACCGTTCTCATCGCCACGCAATCCGCGCCCCTGCAATAGCGCTTTGCCCTCGCGCGCCACAGCCGCTACACCCTCGCGCCATGGCCCATGACTACCGCCCGCCCGAGGTGCCGCTGGCAATTCTGCACCACGATCATGAGATCCTGCTGGTCGACAAACCGGCGGGGCTCTTGTCGGTGCCCGGTCGCGGCGACCATCTGGCCGATTGCCTGATCACCCGCATTCAGGCGGTGTTTCCCACAGCACTTCTGGTGCATCGGCTGGATATGGACACATCCGGCCTCATGGTCTTTGCCCTCACCCCGCATGCCCAACGTCACCTCAACCTGCAATTCGAACAGCGCCGGATCAAGAAAACCTATGTCGCACGGGTCTGGGGCGAGGGGCTGGCGAAAACCGGCACTATCGACCTGCCGCTCATCGTCGACTGGCCCAACCGGCCGCTGCAAATGGTCTGTCACGACACCGGCAAACCGGCCCAGACCGAATGGCGCGTGATCCGCGCGGGCAATGGCGAAACCCGCCTGCGCCTGACCCCCAAAACCGGCCGCACGCATCAGCTGCGCGTCCATTGCCAGGCCATCGGCCACCCGATCCTGGGCGATCCCTTCTATGCCACCGGCCCGGCCCGCGATCACCCCCGCCTGATGCTGCACGCCGAGTCCCTGCGCCTGCAACACCCCGATTCGGGTCTCGGCCTGAATTTCCGCGCCAAACCCCCGTTCTAAACGCGGAGCCTCAGCTTTTCAGCACCCGATCCGTCAGGTTCGCCCGCCCCGCCACGATGCCGTTGACCAAATCGGTCAGCTCCGGCGCACCCCGCATCAGCACGGCCAGTTCATCCAGCCGGTTGGCCGCGATGAGATGCAGAATATCTTCGCGCACCCGACCGTCGCTGCGCGGAAACGCCGCCACGCCCTGCACCAGCTCGGCCCGCGCCTCGGGCACGATGGCGCGCAGATCGCCCGCCGCCATCGCGGTTTCGAAAAACGCATAGACCCCGACCCCGCGCGCCGGCAGCGCATAGGTGCAGATCATGATGTCGGATATCTCCGGGCGCGCCGCGATCTCGCGCAGATCGGGCCCGTCGCGGGCAACCCGATCCTCGGTGCCCTCACCATCGGACCAGTTCATCACCCGCCTTGTGACGAAATTGTAGGCCCGCTTGCCGGTTGCCATCCAGATCCGCGAGGGTAGCGATTTCTGCGCCAGCATCCGCCGTTCGGATGGCACCAACAGCCCGCCCGCATAGGCGCGTTTCTGCTTCAGAAGATGGCGCAGATCCTCCCGCGCCAGAACCCGGAACCAGCGCCCCTTGCGCGGATGCACGCTTGCCAGTTGAAAATCGATCACCGCCGCGCGCCCCTCGGGTGTCATCAACCAGTTCTGCGGCTTGGCAATGTCGTTATGGGCCACACCGCGTGCCCGCATTTCGCGCAACAGCCGCTTGGCATCGCGATACCAAACCGCATCGCCGGGCCGCGCCAGATGCAACGGCGTGCCCTCGGACCAACTGCGCAGCAGCCCGACCTTGTCGACCCGCAGCAACTCCGGCACGCCCTCGATCCCTGCAACGGCCCGCAACCCGCGCACTTCCTTCTTCGCCAGAAACCACGCGATGGGCCGGGCATACCAGGGCACGCCATCCAGCTTGCGCAGCACAACCTTGCGCTCCGGATCCTCGGCCAGATGGCCCACGATCGTCTCGGAAAAGATATCGCGTTTCAGCACCGTCTCGGGCACGAATTCCATCAATGCGCCTCAGCAAATGAAAACATCCGGAGCCTTCTCTGCCCCGGATGCCATCCCAATGCAAATCAGACCGGTCTCACACGTCCTCGGAGGACCAGCCCGACACCGCCTTGACCTCCAGGAAATCCATCAGCCCCCAGACCCCGCCTTCGCGTCCGTTGCCCGATTTCTTCATGCCGCCAAAGGGCGCTCCCGCGCCGCGCGCCTGCCCGTTCATTTCGACCATGCCAGAGCGCAGCCGCCGCGCCATCCGGTTGCGCTTGGCCCCATCCTGGCTCTGCACGTAATTGGTCAGGCCATATTCGGTGTCATTGGCAATCGCCAGCGCCTCGGCCTCATCCTCGAACGGAATGATGCTCAAAACCGGGCCGAATATCTCCTCGCGCGCGATGGTCATGTCATTGCTGACATCCGCGAAAACCGTCGGACGCACGAAATAGCCCCGGTTGAACCCCTCGGGCCGTCCCGGTCCGCCGGCCACCAGCCGCGCACCTTCTGCGATGCCGGTTTCAATCAGCGCCTGCACCTTGTCATATTGCGCCTGGCTGACCAGCGGCCCGATATGACGACCCGGATCGGCGGCCATGCCCACGGCGGTCTTTTCGGCCACATCGGCCGCGATCTCCACCGCCTGATCATAGATCGCGCGTTCCACCAGCATCCGGGTCGGCGCATTGCACGACTGTCCGGTATTGTTGAAACAATGCTGCACGCCGCGTTTCACCGCCTTTTCATCGGCATCGGCAAAGATCACGTTCGCGCCCTTGCCGCCCAGCTCCAGATGCACGGGCTTCAGCGTATCGGCGGCGGATTTCGAGATTGCGATGCCCGCCCGCGTCGATCCGGTAAAGCTGATCGCATCGACGCCCGGATGGCTGGTCAACATCGTGCCGACCCCCGCGCCATCGCCATTGACCAGGTTGAACACCCCCGCCGGCACTCCGGCCTCGTCCAGAATCTCGGCAAAAAGCAGCGCCGAAAGCGGCGCAATCTCGGACGGTTTCAACACCATCGTGCAGCCTGCCGCCAGCGCCGGAATGGTCTTCAGCGTCACCTGGTTCATCGGCCAGTTCCAGGGCGTGATCATGCCGACAACACCAACCCCTTCATGGATGATCCGGTCATTGGGCGCATGATCGCCCAGCGGCTGCTCGAACTCGAAATCCTTCAGCGCCTTGATGAAATTGGTGATGTGCCAACTTCCCGTCGTGACCTGGCTGGCTTTCGACATGTCGATCGGCGCGCCCATCTCGGTGCTGATCGCCTCGGCCATATCCCCGGCACGGGCCTTGTAAACCTCCAGGATGCGCTCCAGCAGCGCCAGCCGCTCGGATTTGGCCGATTGCGACCAGCCCGCGAACGCGGCCCGCGCGGCACCAACGGCGGCATCGACATCGGCCTGAGACCCTAGCGAGATCGTCGCGCAAACCTCCTCGGTCGAGGGGTTGATGACATCGAAGTGGCGCAGGCTGTCGGGCGCGACCCATTGGCCATTGATATAGAAATCGGTGGTGTTCGGCATTGGCGCTCTCCCTGAATGATCGCCGCGCAACCTGTCACCGGGCGGGCCGCTCCGCAAGGGCCCGCCGCGCGCCATTTCGCCAATGCGGCCCCCGGCCCCCTTGCCCCGGCCCGCGCCAGGGCACATCTTGGGATCAATCCACAACCATCATAGGACATTACCCATGGCCCTGCGCATCAATGACACCATCCCCGACCTGACCGTCGACACCGATCAGGGCAGCCTGTCACTGCATGACTGGATCGGCGACAGCTGGGCGATCCTGTTTTCTCACCCCAAGGATTTCACCCCCGTCTGCACCACCGAATTTGGGGCCGTTGCCCAACTGGCCGATGAATGGGCCGCGCGCGGCACCAAGGTGATCGGCGTCTCGGTCGACGGTGTCGCGGACCACATTAAATGGAAAGGCGATATCGAGGCCGTGGGCGGGGCCAAGCCGGGCTTTCCGATCATCGCCGATGAAGGTCTGGCGGTGTCCAAGGCCTTCGACATGCTGCCGGCCGAGGCCTATATGCCCGAAGGCCGCACCCCCGCCGACAGCCAGACGGTGCGCTCGGTCTTTATCATAGGGCCGGACAAGAAGCTGAAGCTCTCGATGACCTACCCGATGAATGTCGGCCGCAATTTCGCCGAGGTGCTGCGCGCCCTTGACGGGCTGCAAACCGCCGCCCGCGAAAACGTCGCCACGCCCGCCAACTGGGTTCCCGGTCAGGATGTCGTGGTGCCGGTCGCCGTCAGCGATGCCGACGCCATCGCCAAATACGGATCCATCGAGACCAAACTGCCCTATCTGCGGATGGCCAAGCTGCCCGGCTGAGGGCGCAAGACATGCCACGCGTCACGATGCGGGGCAGCAGACCGAAATAAAAAGGTGCCGCCGGGCAATCGTCCGGCGGCTTCGCCTTGTTCCCGGCCGGGGTCGCAAAAAATGACACTTGCGTCATTTAAAAGTGACACTTGTGTCACTTATTTGCCAATGCCCCGCCCGCGTGCTAGGCGGCAGGGGCGATGAATATCCAGAAACCAGGCAAATCCAGTGGCTGGCGCGGCTCGGCGGAACTGTGGCTCGATGCCGGGTATGAGCGGCTGGTTTCGGGTGGCGTCGAGGCCGTGAAAATCCTGCCTCTGGCCAAGGATCTGGGCCTGTCGCGCACCAGCTTTTACTGGCATTTCGCGGATCGGGATGCGCTTTTGGCCGGCATCGTCGATCGCTGGCAGGCACAAAATACCGGCAATCTGGTGGCCCGCAGCACGGCCCCCGCCGACACCATCTGCGCCGCCCTGTTCAACCTCTTCGATTGCTGGATCGATGCCGATCTGTTCGATGCGAAACTGGATCTCGCGATCCGCAACTGGGCCCGAAACGACGCCCGTTTGCAACCCCATGTCGAGGCCGCAGATACCGCCCGGATAACCGCAATTTCCGATATGTTTCAAAGGTTTGACTTTTCCCCAACCCAGGCCCGGACCCGCGCGCATACGGTGATTTTCACGCAAGTGGGCTACTACACGATGGCCCTGGGCGAAAGCACCGAGGACCGCCTGCGCCGGATGCCGCCCTATGTCGAGGTCTATGCCGGCATAGCCCCAAGCGGCGATGAAATCGCGCAGTTCTTTGCCCGTCACGGGCTGGTGGACGAGGCCGCCGGTTTGGCCTAGAGCTTTCGGGGATGAAACTAAGCCGACGATATCGCTCAGGTAACTGGCTGGCGGGGTTCGCCTGGGGGGCTGCGGGTCTTTGCCTGCTGCCGATTGTCGCTGTGGCTCTGGCGGCGACAACGGGCGGCTTCGACACCGTCGCGGGCCTCATTGCCACCGTCCTGCCGCGCTATGCCCTGACCACGCTCTACATGGTCCTTATCGTCGCCACCGGCACCGCCATTATCGGCACAGGCACTGCCTGGCTGGTGACCATGACCCGGTTTCGGTTTCGCCGTGTGCTCGAGATCGCGCTGGCCCTGCCGCTGGCCTTTCCGGCCTATGTCCTGGCCTATGCCTATACCGATTTTCTGGACCATCCGGGATGGGTGCAGGCCACCCTGCGCGATCTGATGGGATGGGGGCCGCGCGACTATTGGTTCCCTGAAATCAGGAGCTTACCGGGTGCCGCCCTGATGCTGATGCTGGTACTTTACCCCTATGTCTACCTGCTGGCGCGGGCCGCGTTCCTGCAACAAAGCGCCACCGCCTATATCGCCGCGCGCACGCTTGGCCGCGGTCCCTGGGTCGCGTTTTTCCGTGTCAGCCTGCCGATTGCGCGCCCCGCCATCGCCGGTGGCGTGCTGCTCACGATCATGGAGACCATCGCCGATTTCGGCACCGTTTCCTATTTCAACGTCCAGACCTTTGCGACCGGCATCTATCAAAGCTGGTTTTCCTTCGCCGACCGAGCCGCCGCCGCGCAACTGGCGCTGACGCTTCTGGGCGTGGCGCTGTTGCTGGCCGCCCTGGAACGGGCACAGCGCAGCCGCCAGAGGCACCATGGTGCCGGCCGCCGGTTCGAGGTGATGAAGCCCCCCCGCCTGACCGGATGGCGCGCAGGCCTTGCGATCACGTTCTGCGCCCTGCCGGTGACGCTCGGGTTCCTGCTGCCGGCGGGGCTGCTGATCTCGATGGGATCGGCCTCGGGTCAGTTGATCCTGACGCCGCGCTACCTTGGGTTTCTGCAAAATTCGGTCACTCTGGCGGCGATTGCGGCGCTGGTCACGGTCTGCGCCGCCGTGCTGCTTGGCTTCAACGCCCGGCTGCATCCGACCCGCGCCAACCGCGCCGCCATCGCCATCGGCGGGCTTGGCTACGCGGTGCCGGGCGGCGTGATTGCAGTCGGCCTGATGGTGCCCTTTGCCGCCTTCGACAACGCGCTGGATGCCTGGATGCGGACGACGTTCGACATATCCACCGGGCTGCTTCTGACCGGCTCGATCTGGCTGCTGGTGCTGGCCTATGCGGTGCGGTTCATGGCCGCCGCGCTTTCGGCCTATGATGCGGGCCTGTCGACGATCAATCCAAATATCGACGCGGTGGCGCGCACCCTTGGCCGGTCTCCCACAACCATGCTGCGGGGCGTGCATCTGCCGATTTTGCGGCCCTCGCTGCTGACCGCGCTGCTGATCGTCTTTGTCGATGTGATGAAGGAGCTGCCCGCCACCCTGATCATGCGCCCCTTCAACTTTGACACGCTGGCGGTTCAGGCCCACAGGTTGGCCGCCGATGAACGCCTGGCCGAGGCTGCCGTGCCATCGCTGGTGATCGGCGCGGTGGGGCTTTTGCCGGTGATGATCCTGTGCTGGAGCCTGGGCCGCGAAGACAAGACCGAGGCCAATTTCGTGCCCGATCCGGTGGCCGCCGACTGAAGTCGGGCTTTGACAAACGCCCGCCCGACGGCCCATGCTGCGCTTTTTTCCAGTTGCCGGAGACCGCGATGCAGACCGACATGTATGAAGTGCCGATTTCGACCGGTTCTGCCGCCGCGGCGCAGGTCTATCGCACCGGGCAACACCGCCTGTTGGGGGCCGAGGCCCGGATGGTCGACGCGTTCGAAGAAAGCATCGCCCATGATCCCGGTTTCGCGCTTGGCCATGCCGGGCTGGCCCGGGCGCGGCAGTTCAACGGCGATGTGGCGGGTGCCAAATCGGCCATGGCGCAGGCGCGCGGGCTGACCGGCGGCGTCACCGACCGCGAGGCCGGGCATATCCACGCCCTGGGGCACTTGATCGACGGCAGGCCCCCCGTGGCCCTTGCCGCCATCCGCGCCCATGTCGACCTCTACCCGCGCGATGCGGTCGTGGCGCAGACCTGTAGTTCGGTGTTCGGCCTGATCGGGTTTTCCGGCCAACCGGGCCGCGAGGCCGAAATGCTGGCCTATAACGCATCGCTTTTGCCGCATTACGGCGAGGATTGGTGGTGCCTCAGCCAATATGCCTTTGCGCTCTGCGAAACCGGGCAGATTGCCCGCGCCACCACCTATATCGACCGCTCTCTGGCGATCAATCCCGACAATGCCAATGGCGCGCATGTCCGCAGCCATATCCTGTATGAGGCAGGCGACACCGCCGCCGGGCGCAGCTATCTGGCCGATTGGGTGGGTAGCCACGACCGCAATTCCGTGCTGCACGGGCACCTGTCCTGGCATGTGGCGCTGTGGTCGCTGGTTGAGGGCGACGAGGCCGCGATGTGGGCCATTATGGATGCCGATGTGGCCCCCGATACCTGCAAGGCGCTGCCGATCAACGTGCTGACCGATACCGCGTCGCTGCTGTTTCGGGCCGAGGCGGCGGGGGTCACCGTGGACCCGGCCCGCTGGCACCAGATCAGCGATTACGCCGCGCGCTGGTTTCCGAACGCGGGCAATGCCTTTGTCGATATTCACGCGGCTCTGGCCCACGCGATGGCCGGCAATGCCGAGGCGCTGTCAGAGATCATCACCGCCCCCAAGGGCCCCGCCGCCGATCTGGTCCCAGATCTGGCCGAAGGCTTTGCGCAGATCGCGGGCGGCAACTGGGCCGCCGCCACGGCGCATCTGACGGCGGCCATGGCCGATCACGCGCGTATCGGCGGCAGCCGGGCACAACGCGATTTGCTGGAACTGGCGCTCCTCACCGCTCTAATTCGGCAAGGCCGGACCGAGGATGCGCGCCATATCGTGGCCCTGCGCCGCCCGGTGCTGGCTAATGCGGTTGTGCGCCCGATATAAGCGAGGAAATCGCGCCCCCGATCTTTCGGGGGGCGCGATTGTGGAGCCGCGACAAAACGGGTTGGTTTACGGCCAGCCGACCGCATTGAAGATGGCCTGCGCGATGGGGATGTTATCGGCCACGTCCGACAATTGCACATCATCGGCCACAAATTCACCCAGTGCCGCCACCGACGGGGCCAGCGCGACGCCCTCGACCGCGGGGTATTCGTCATTGCCGGCCGAGAAATATTCCTGGGCCTGATCCGACGCCAGATATTCCAGGAACAGGATTGCCGCCGCGCGGTTGGGCGCGTTCGCCGCCACGCCGCCGCCCGACAGGTTCATATGGGCACCGTTGCCCTCCTGATCCGGGAACACCCAGCCGATATCGGCGATATTGGCCGACACGCCCTCGACCTCGCGGCGGATCGCCCGAGAGAAATAGTAGGTGTTCGCCACCGCGATGCCGCATTCGCCCGACACCACGCCGCGGATCTGGTCGGTATCGCCGCCCTGCGGCGTCCGGGCGAAATTGGCCACCACGCCCTCGGCCCAGGCGCGGGCGGCCTCTTCGCCCTCATTTGTCACGATCGAGGCCATCAGGGTCTGGTTGTACATGTTGGTCGAGGATCGGATACAGACCAGCCCGCGATAGGCCGGATCGGCCAGGTCGGCATAGGTTGCGGGCGGATTTTCCACCGTCTCCTTGTCGTAATAGATGATCCGCGCCCGCTGCGAATACCCGAACCACCGGTTTTCGCGGTCCTGAAGATTCGCCGGGATGCGGGCCTCCAGCACGTCGCTCTCGACCGGCTGCAACAGGCCTGCTTCGGCGGCGCGGTGCAGGCGCGAGCTGTCGACGGTCAGCAACACATCGGCGGGGGAATTGCGACCCTCCGCCTGCATCCGCGCAATCAGCTCATCTGCATTGCCCTCGATGCGGTTGATCGTGATGCCGGTGGCCTCGGTGAAATCGGAATAGAGCCGTTCGTCGGTCTCGTAATGGCGCGAGGAATAGAGGTTCAGCTCCTGCGCAAAACCTGCTCCAGCCAGAACGGTCGAGGCCAGCAGGGCGGTGAGGGTCAGTTTCATAAGTTCGTCCGATTGGTTGTTAATTCGAGTGAAAGACTCGGGCTTTCCCTGCCTTGATACAGCGCCCACCGTACGCGTCAAGATTATCTGACAAAAATACTTGGGATTAATTGTCGCTTGCGCCCGGCCCGGCCCAAAGGCAGGGTGGCGCGGTTTTTCACAGCCAAAGGCGCGCCATGCCCATCGGATTGATCGCCCTGGTTCTGGGCTATGTGCTCAGCCAGTTCTACCGCGCCTTTCTGGCGGTCCTGTCGCCGGTTCTGGATGCCCAGATCGGGGCCGGGCCGGAAGATCTTGCGATGGCATCGGGCCTGTGGTTCGCGGCCTTTGCCGTGATGCAAATCCCGGTGGGTTGGGCGTTGGATCATATCGGGCCGCGCCGCACGGCCTCGGTTCTGCTTGCGCTTGGCGGGGCCGGGGGGGCCGCTTTGATGGCAGTGGCGCAGGGGCCGGGCATGATCTCGGTCGCGATGGTGCTGATCGGGATCGGCTGTTCGCCGGTCCTGATGGCCAGCTACTACATTTTGGCACGCGATTTCCCGCCCGCCGCCTTTGCCACCTTCGCGGGCATGATCATCGGCGTCGGGTCGCTTGGCAATATCGGTGCGGCGCTGCCGCTGGCCTGGGCGGTTGAAGCGATGGGCTGGCGCGAAACGATGTGGGCCATGGCGGCCATCACGCTGGCGGTGGCGGGCCTGTTGATGGTGCTGGTGCGCGATCCGGCCCGGCTTGAGGGGGGCACCAGGGGCTCGTTCATGGACCTTCTGCGCATCCCCGCCCTGTGGCTGATCTTTCCGGTGATGCTGGTCAACTACGCGCCCGCCGCGGGCATTCGCGGCGTCTGGATCGGGCCTTATCTGCAGGATGTCTTTGGGGCCGATGTCACTCGCATCGGCACCGCGACGCTTGTCATGGGGCTGGCCATGGTGGCGGGCAACATGATCTACGGGCCGATGGACCGGGTTTTCGGCACCCGAAAATGGGTCGTCGTGGCGGGCAACGCTTCGGGGGCGCTCTGCCTTGGGGCATTGTGGCTCTGGCCCACAAGCGGGGAATGGACCGTGATCGCGCTGATGTCGGCCATCGGGTTTTTCGGGGCCAGCTTTGCCGTGATCATGGCGCATGGCCGCAGCTTTATCCCCGCCCATCTGGTGGGCCGGGGCATCAGCCTGATGAACCTCTTTGGCATCGGCGGCGTCGGCATCATGCAGTTTGCCAGCGGTCCGATTTTCCTGTCGCTGTCGCAAGATGGCACGCCGACCGAAGCCTATGGCCAGCTCTTCGGACTCTTTGGCATCGCCATCGCCCTGGGGCTGGTGATCTACCTCTTCAGCCGCGACAGCACCGACTGAGCCTTTCCTGCCACGACGCCCGGCTTTGCGCATCGGGGGGTGGCCACCGGGGCAAACCCGCTTTATGCCGCGCTCCAACGCGAACCTTCCCCTGACGGAGACCTTCCCCCCATGTCCCCGGACTTTCTGAACCGGATGCGTGTCGAATGGCTCGGCACCATCCGCGCTGATCTCTTGGCCGGCCTTGTGGTGGCTTTGGCCCTGATCCCCGAGGCCATCGCCTTTTCGATCATTGCCGGCGTCGACCCAAAGGTCGGGCTTTACGCCTCGTTTTCCATTGCCGTGATCACCGCCATTGTCGGCGGCCGTCCAGGCATGATTTCCGCCGCGACCGCCGCCACCGCCGTTCTGATGGTGACGCTGGTGCGCGATTACGGGCTGCAATACCTGCTGGCCACCACCGTTCTGGCGGGGCTGTTGCAGATCATCGCAGGCGTTCTGAAACTGGGCAGCGTGATGCGCTTTGTTTCCCGCTCGGTGATGACCGGATTTGTCAACGCGCTGGCGATCCTCATCTTTCTGGCACAAATGCCGGAACTGATCGGGGTGCCGTGGCTGACCTATGTGATGGTCGCCGCGGGCCTGGCCATCATCTATCTCTTTCCCTACGTCACCACCGCGATCCCGTCGCCCTTGGTGACCATCGTTGTGCTGACCGCCATCGCGCTCATCTTCGGCATGGATCTGCGCACCGTGGGCGATATGGGCGAGCTGCCCTCGACCCTGCCGGTCTTTCTGCTGCCCGACATTCCGCTGACCTGGGAGACGTTGCAGATCATCTTTCCCTATGCCGCCGCCGTCGCCACCGTGGGCCTGTTGGAAAGCCTGATGACGGCGCAGATCGTCGATGACCTGACCGACACGAAATCGGACAAGAACCAGGAATGCATCGGACAGGGCGTGGCCAATTTCTGCACCGGGTTCATCGGCGGCATGGCGGGCTGTGCGATGATCGGGCAATCCATGATCAACGTGAAATCGGGCGGGCGCGGTCGGCTGTCCTGCTTTGCCGCCGGTGTTTTCCTGCTGATCCTGATCGTGGTTCTGGGCGATATCGTGTCGATCATCCCGATGGCCGCGCTGGTGGCGATCATGATCATGGTCTCGGTCGGCACGTTCTCGTGGTCGTCGATTGCATCGCTGCGTGATCATCCGCGGTCGTCCTCGATGGTGATGCTGGCCACCGTGTTCGTCACCATCTACACGCACAACCTTGCCATCGGCGTTCTGACCGGGGTGCTGTTGTCGGGCATCTTCTTTGCCGGCAAAATCGCACAGCTTTTCAGCGTCACCTCCGAGTTGACCGAAAACGGCACAACCCGCATCTATCACATCCACGGGCAGATCTTCTTTGCCTCATCGGATGAATTTACCGCGGCCTTCGACTTTGGCGAGGTTCTGGACAAGGTCGTCATCGACGTCACGCGCGCCCATATCTGGGATATTTCTTCGGTTGCGGCGCTGGATATGACCGTGCTCAAGTTCCGCCGCGAGGGGGCCGAGGTCGAGATCCGGGGGCTGAATGAGGCGTCGGAGACCATTGTCGACCGGCTGGCCGAACATGACAAACCGGGCGCGATGGACCGCCTGATGGGACATTGAGGGGACCGATATGAGCAAGATCATCGCCATGGTGGACGGCTCGGTTTATTCCGAAAGCGTCTGCGATCACGCCGCATGGGTCGCCAGGGGCAAAGGCTGGCCGGTCGAGGTGCTGCATGTGCTTGGCCGCCGCGATGAGGCCGCCGATCCGCGCAACCTGAGCGGCAGTATCGGGTTGGGCGCGCGCACCGCGCTGCTGACGGAACTGGCCGAGCTGGACGCGCAAAAGGCAAAACTGGCGCGCAAGCGCGGCCAGGCGATTGTCGAGGATGCCGCGGCCCGGATCGGTGCCGAAGGCGTCGAGGTCACCGCCCGCCTGCGTCTTGGCGATCTGGTCGAAACTCTGCGCGACGCCGAGGATGAGGCCGATCTGGTCATCATCGGCAAACGTGGCGAGGATGCCGATTTCGCGGCGCTTCATCTGGGCAGCAACATGGAACGCGTCGTGCGCGCCTCGACCAAGCCCATCCTCGTCGCCTCACGCGCCTTTCAGCCGGTGAAAAAGCTGCTGGTGGCGTTCGATGGCGGGCCTTCGGCGCTCAAGGCCGTCAATCACATTGCCCGGTCGGAACTGTTTGCCGGTCTCGCCATCCACCTGTTGACCGTGGGCGCGGAAACGACCGAGGCCAAGCGCGCCATCGAAGGGGCGGCGGCGCTTTTGAAGGGCGCGGGCTATACCGTGACCACCGAGATTGCCGAGGGTCAGCCCGAACATCTGATTGCCGTGCGCGCCGAGGCGCATGATTTCGACCTGCTGATCATGGGGGCCTATGGCCACAGCCGCATCCGCAGCCTGCTGATCGGGTCCACCACCACCGCGATGATCCGGGCCTGCAAGGTTCCGGTCCTGCTCTTCCGTTAAGGCTTGATTACCCCTACCCTTGTGGTTTGAAACCAAGGGGGTGCGTTATGTCGGGTGATCATTTTCTGTTGCTGTCGGATGCCGATCTGGCGGGCCTTGGCCTGTCGGGGGTGCAGATCGTGGACGCCATCGAGGCGGCCATTATGCAGGAGGCAGCGGGCGATATCTGGACCACGCCCAAATCCGCCGTCCTGCCCGGCGATGGCCGCTACATGATGACCACGCTGGCTGCCGCCGACAATCCCAGCCTGACCACTGTCAAATCGGTCATGGTCAGCCCCCGCAACCCGGACCGTGGCCGCCCCGGCATCGACGGCGCGATCCTGATTCAGGACAGCGAAACCGGGCAACTGCGCGCCGTGACCGAAGCCGGCTGGATCACCGGGGTGCGCACCGCGGGCCTCTCGGCCGTTGCCGCCCGCCGTCTGGCAAACCCGGCTTCGACATCGGTGGCCTTCATCGGCTGCGGCATGCAGGCGCGCAGCCATCTGGCGGTGTTCGCCGATCTCTTTCCGCTGACGTCGATCCGCGCCTTTGGCCGGGGTCAGGTCAATATCGACCGGCTCTGCGATATGGCGCGCGACATGGGGCTTGAGGCCAGCGCCCCCGCCACGGCAGAGGAGGCGATCACCGGGGCCGATCTGATCGTTACCTCGGTCACGCTATCTTATGAGATCGAGCCGTTTCTCGACGCCCGCTGGCTGAAACCGGGGGCCTTTGCCACCGTCACCGATCTGGGCCTGCCGTGGAAGCCGGAAGGGATGGAGGTGTTGGCCCCGCTTTTCATCGACGATCAGGCGCAGGAGGATGCCAGCCCGAAAAAATTGGTCGATCCAGGCCTTGTCAGCGGCGACCTGAAGGCGCTCTTGACCGATGGCCCCGGCGATTTCAGCGCCGATGCCCGCCGCGCCTTTCTGTTTCGCGGCCTCGGCATCGGCGATTTCGCCATCGCGCGGCTTGGTTATCTGACGGCCATGGAAAAGGGGGCCGGGCAGTCGGCGGGCTGGTAGCGGGCGTTTCAATTTGGCCGGGCGCAAGGTTGGGTCACCCCGACGCAATCCAATCCGGGCCCACGCCCCAGCTTCTTCTTTGCGAAAATACTCCTGCCACACCGCACAGGCACAGCAACACACCCTCAGCTATAGAACTTTCGGAAAAACCCAAATCACTCAACGCTGCCTGAAGTCAAAGATTTCAACGCGTTAAGTGATGCACCGTGCTTCACGTAATCCGAGAAGTGCTTTAAGCGCGCGCCCTTAGCCTTGCCGCAACCGGCGCAACAGGTCGACCGAGGCGTAGCCATCCGGGACCAGCCCTTCGGCGGCCTGATATTCGCGCACCGCCTGAATGGTGAGCGGTCCTACGATCCCGTCAATCCGCTGCGTTGAAAACCCCGCCGCTGTCAGCAACCGCTGCAATTCGAACCGCTCATCATTGGTCAGGGCTCGATCGCCGCGCGGCCAGCTGCCGTCGAACGCACCGCCACCTGCGATGCGGTCGGCCAAATGGCCCACGCCGATGACATAGGCATCCGCCGGATTATAGGCCTCGATCACGTGGAAGTTTTCATAAATCACCAGCGCCACGGCATCGTGGCCGCCCGGCAGCAGGATCGAGCTAGGCCCGTTCTCCGGCACCGGCCCGCCACTGGCCAACCGCACGCCCAGGGCGTTCCAATAGGCCGCGTCCTCATGCAAAAGCTCACCGCTTTGGGTATAGTCAAATCCCTCGGGCAACACCACTTCCAGACCCCAGGGTTGACCGTATACCCACCCATTTGCCGACAGGTATTCTGCCGTCGAGGCCAACGCATCGGCCGGGTTTTCGCCCCAGATGTCGCGCCGCCCGTCGCCGTTGCGGTCAACGGCGTGCTCCAGAAAACTGGTCGGCATGAATTGGGTGTGCCCCATCGCGCCGGCCCAACTGCCGCGCATGTTTTCGGGGCTGATATCGCCTGCCTCGATAATTTGCAGCGCCGCCATCAGCTGCGTTTCGAAGAATTCCTGCCGCCGCCCTTCATAGGCCAGCGTTGCCATCGCCTCAACGATCGCAACATCGCCGCGGAAACTGCCATAAGTGCTTTCGAGACCCCAAATCGCGGCCACGATCTCGGCCTCGACACCGTAATCGCGTTCAATACCCGCCAATGTTTGCCGCCATTCGTTGAGCGCCGCGCGCCCGTTGGAGATGCGCGCAGAGGATACCGCACTATCGAGATAGTCCCACAAGCTGCGCGAAAATTCGGATTGATTGCGGTCCCGTTCAATCACCTGCCAATTCAGTTCGACCCCGTCAAACGCGCGGATCAGCGTGGCCTGTGAAATCCCCTCGGCCCGGGCGCGATCCGAAAACGCGGCGACCCAGGCACGAAACCCCGCATCGCTCAGCGGCGCGTCGGGGCGCAGGGCCACGCGCGTCATCGGTGGGACAGCGTCCCGCATGACCGGGCGAAACGCGGCCAGAGAAACCGCCGCGCGCCAATCGCCCAGACTTGTGGCCCTGCGCATTTCGGGCCGCATCTCTGGCCGCAATTGGCGGTGTATCACGGGGCGCAATTCGGGGCGCA
>Ga0316204_10004857_pt1 | contig 23418 bp, 17 predicted proteins | sample 6monrhotite_MG_2_FD_205661 | JGI IMG/M metagenome (GOLD analysis project Ga0316204, IMG submission 205661) | Microbial mat bacterial communities from mineral coupon in-situ incubated in ocean water Damariscotta River, Maine, United States -... | ecosystem: Environmental > Aquatic > Marine >... | reverse complement strand
CGGTTGGTTTTGATGTTTGGCTTTGATACCGACATTATACCTTCCGTGAGACCTGATTGCTCTATTTATCAGCTACTTACCTGTTAGTTTTTCTCGCGATTGAACTCCGAAACTTGAGTTATAAGATCATTTCCTATATGTGACTGCCTAGGGTAAATTTCATTGAATGGGTAATGCTCATTTTCTAACGCCCATTCTATTGCCGCGCCAATTTTGTTTATTTTTTGATCTCCGAAACGGGAAAAGTACTTATTGTCCTTTTCGCCAAACGGCGGCATTTCCCTTAGATGATCCACATCAACGTGAAACAATTCATATAGAATTAGATTTAATCCAAGCTGTACTTCACGAGGCATAATTTTTTCAGTCATTCTTCCACCAGTATTTCGGTATATATTCGGTGGGTACTGAACTTTGTTCTCGGTTAGATTGTAAATCTATAAACCCATCATTACTATAATTATCAAACACCGTGCGTAATGAACTAGATAGCTCGTAATCGGAGAGTCCTCGATCTTTAAGTTCATGCATAGATTGATCATTCATTAACTGAGAAGGCCCATAATGACCAATTTTGTTTGAAATTTCTTTTAAAATGTTATTTTCCACGATTACTGTTTGGAATTACTCAAATTCAATCAAATAAACGGACTAGGAAATTAAGCTGTTTTCAATCACACTGAAATAGCAAATATTATAACCTTCACCTAACTCTTTCTTCATAGCTTCCCAAATAAGTTTACCCTCATTATCAAATTCAGCTTCTTCACTTGGATTTTCAAAGCCAGACGCTGTCGGGTCATCTTGCTTTAGCGTTTTGTCATACGCATCCTCCCACCTGCCAATTCTCTCTTTCAAACTGTCCGATATTGGTAATTTAGCTGGATCGATATTTTCAATTTCATCAATGTCCCATAAGGCAAAACACTCATAATCAGGCATTAATTTTAATCTTTTGGTCATTATACTCACTCCGATACGTATGGTAAGAGCTTTGACTGAGGGTTAGCTCCAACAATAAAACCGTTGTCTGAAATCGTCACACTAATCCGATGCCTCGTATCATTAAATACTACATCATAGATCGTTCTACCTTGATTCTTTCCTTGATAACCAATTACCTTTCCTTGGGTAATAGCTGTCATGACTGCATCAGGAATTTGATCGGCGTGTATACCGACATTAGCAAAATCCTCTTCGTGTCGTATAGTTATATGCTCAAGGCCAGCTTGCCTATTTCCAGTCTCAAGGAAAACGATTTTTCCGTCCTGTGTTTTGCGTATATCTATTATATTTTCTGGTGTGTGTCTGATGCCATTCTGACTAAGCTCATCTATTAAGTCCTGTCTATTCAGCGTGGCTAGTTCATCAACATGCCTCGCATGTAACGCGCTATTCGCAGTGCCGTTACTGCCTGGAACCCCACCACCCCCATCATAACCATACTCAGCCACCGTTGCAGTAGTTTTCTCCTCATCCACCCTGGCTTCAATTCGTTTTTGGTCCGTGTGGCCCTGAACGGTTTTTTTGTGTTTGATGGTTTTTAGGGTGTCGGCCAGTTGTTTGAACAATTGGTTGGCTTCGGTGAAGTAGCGGGAGCCTTTTATTGCCACCAATGCACCACCGGCCACGGCGCCTGCCAGTACCAGCAGGATGTCGAAGGCGAGCACGCCTGCCATGCGGGTTTGTTCGACACTGCTGTGGGCGCCCAGGTAGTGTTTGGGAAAGTCCATTAGCAGTTTGCGGCTGTCGGCGTCGCCCAGTAGCAGGCTCAGGGTTTCGAAGCTGTCTTCGGCGGCGTCGATGGCCGCTTCGCCCTGGCTGGTTAAGGGCGTATAGGCGTGTTTGGCTTTTTCCATGTCCCCTTGCATTAACGCGTTCATGGCGTTGTGGTTGGCGATCTGGATTTGCAGGATGACGCTGCCCGTGGCGGTCACCAGCTCCTGTGCGCTGGTAACCAAGCCTTGGCCACTTTGGTACAGGCCGGTGAGGAAGGCGCCGGTGTAGATAAAGCCGGTGGTGATGAGGCCTTCTTCGGCCAGTTGCCGGTTTTGGTGAACGGCCAGTGCTTCCACTTCGCCAATCATGGCATGCAGGGTGTTGCTGAGTGCCTTACGCTGTTTATCCCGTTGCTGGTGTAGTTGGTCCAGGCTGGCGGGATCACCAAACTCGATACTGACGGTGCCTTCGATGATGTCAGGTATCACGGCCTGGCCCTGTGGGTCCAGTTCACCTTCGTAGCGCAGCCCGCCCTGACAGGTGACGCAGTAGTTGGTCGGGATGCCTTGCTGGCCGTCGGCCTCCAGGTAGGCTATCACCAGTGGTTCCACCGGTGCTACCGGTAGGCCCACCACCGGGATGTTCAGGTGCCGGAATTTGGCTAACCGGTCCCTGGCTGCTAGGGGCGGGCCGGGTTCGTACATCACCTCGGGGGCACTGGCGATGGGGCTGATGGTTGGGCCTTGATCCGAATGCTTGCCTGCGGTGTTAAAGCCCTGGTTATAAGCGGAGAAATCAAGAGTGGTTAAGTGGGCTTGTTGAAACGCCGGGTCAACGGGGATGTTGGCCCAGCGTTGTTTCTGCCGGGGTAGAAAACACGGATCGTCGGGGTTGATGCCCCCGGCGTTGCACAGTTGTGTCCAGGTCCATTGTTGGCGCGAATAGGCTATTTGCACGATTTGGGTCACGCCGTTGAGTTTGTGGGGCACGACTAACAGCTCGAATGAATCGCCCTCGGCGGGGCGTTGGTGTTTGCCGGGGTGTCGGTCATATTCCACATGGCGCAGCGCCCCGGCGTTGCGACCAACCTGCGCTTCCCGCCAGATATAACCGTTGAGGTAAACGTATAACCAGCCGGGGGGCAGTACGCGATGTTCATGGCTGGCAGCCATGCGAGCGACAGGCAGCAGTGGTATCAGCACATTGGCCCATTGTGCGGCCTCGGCTTCGCGCGCTACGGGGGTAACGTTCATGCACAGGGGAATGCAGTCGGTGCCGAGGATGTAATACAGTTGCCGGGGTTGGTTGGGCACGTTATCACTCTGCAATACCGAGCGATGGGCATCCTGGCTGGTGTCCCGGTGAAAGTAGATGCCACGCGTGTAATCATCACCGTTGAGCAGGCGCCTGAGGTCCAGGCGGCTACCCTTGAGGGACTCCAGCTGCTTGCCGGCCACTTCGATGACGACTTTGTATTTTTGTTCGGGAACGGGTTTGGTGTTAAAGGATTCTTCCCAGCGTTGGCGCTCTCGCTCGGTGATGGGCCGCGAGATTGGCGCCACGGGTTTTAAGGCGGTGGAGAGGGCATCCGCCCCCCGCCAGCGGGGCGGCGCTTCATCCTGCTCACGCTCAATAACGGCAACGCGGCCGCCAGACAGACAGGTTAATGCCGCTGCTAATTGTTTGAGCAGGGTGTCTTCATTGATGTAGCGTTTAACCTTGCCGACGGGACGGATGTGGTCATGGAGGTCTTCCAGCCGCCCCATGGCGAGGGAATCGTAGCGAAATTGCACCAGGAACTGGCTGGCGCTGGTGACATCGGCAAAGATAAGGCGGGTGCCGTCGGTGACGGTGAACTCGTTGGGAATGAGGTCAAATTGGCCGGTCTGGCCAGTGAGGCGTATTAGCATGGCATCCTTGCACTCTTTATTAGGTATGATAAGTTTTATTCGGTATTCACTATTAAGCCATATAAGCGATATTCTTTAAGGATTCGAGTGTACCGATGATTTGATTCGCCTGCAACAGAGATAATACCCGTATTAGTGTGAATTATTACCACAGCTGGACCACCAGCCCCGGTAGCGGTTCAGCAAAGTAGCCTGGATTCCGTAAACTCCATCCAGGCTACCTTGCTGCTTGCAAAAAGGCTAATTGACCGCTGCGATCCAACAACCTGTAGACTAAGTGACGGTCTGTTGCCCCACTCTCGCGGGCCATTGATACACTTCACCTTGTTCGCTACCCCTCACGATGAGTTGGTGAAATGAGTTCATATTGGCATACAGCGAGAAAAACTCGTTAATTACTGTGGCAAACAAGTACATCTCCCCTTCATTTGAAAACTTGCTTTCTTTCAGCACCATGCGGATTCGCATGCCACTCAGGGGAAGCCCCTCAAAAAGGAGGCTGGTTGGCTCAACCGTAATCTTTGTTATCCCTTCCAGCCGCCGTTGACTGGCACGCTGTACCTGATCGTCATAATAGGCCGAAAAGTTATAGGTGGACAATACGGTTCGCAACGCATCGATATTGGTCAAAGAGGTGTAGTTTAATGCCATATTAGACATTAAACGCCAGTGCAAATCCGGCCCCATGGGGGGCGGCAACGCCGGGGTGACGCGTGTAATGTTTTCAAAGCTCACAAGTTCCGGAGAACTAATGGTTGCATTGTGTATATCCCCCGACTGTAACTTGCCTGCGATGGCGCCATTGGTACAGGTTAATTCAATCGCAATGGATTCGGTGAGTGGCATTGCCGGTTCGTCATTGATATTTACAAACGATAAATAGGTATCCATACCTCGACCCACCTTCGCCGGATAACACCGTGCACGGTAAAACACGGTGCTTTCTGCGTTGTTTGTTTTGCCTGCCTCGTCTGTATCGCCTGTTTCGCTGGTGTTGCCAGGGGGCTCCTCAAAATCAAACGACTCGAAGGCTTTATAGTCGTGTTTTAGGCCGGTGCCCTGCACCCAACCCTCCACATTATCAATGGAGTAGATTTCGTAGTGGCTTGGGTTTTTCGCGTTCGCCCGCACCCGGTATTGCACTTCACGTTGATCCAGGCGAATGGGGCTGGCATCCTGTTCAAACAAATTGACGACTGGCGTGCAATACAGGCGAAAATTGTCCAGGTTTGGTCGTATGGCGTCGTCCAGCGGGCGCTTAAAACTAAAACACAACTCAAACTGCCTTGCCATTGGGAACTGTTGCATCCATGCCAGTTGGGCTACGCCAATAAACACGTCAATAAACAGGAATTTTTCCGGAAAACTAAAGTACTCCTGTAATAACCGGTAGCCAATGAAGGTATTCTCGGGATAAGGCAATAAGCCTTCATCATTGGCAAATCCCACGGCTTTAATGGCACTCGCGGGTAGTTGCTGATGTGGTTGATTCTCCCCTGGCTCGCCATGTAAATAGAGCCTCACTTTTTCGAAACCTATACCTGCACTAATTCCTAAACCTAAGCCCATCCCTAACTTTTCAAACGAAACACCAGCAGCTAATTCGAAACACAGGTTTATTTCGTAACTGGTGGATGTCGATTGATAAGTCACGTTGCTAAGTTCGACGGGCATAACCGTCACATTAAAACACGTTTGAAACCGGCAGGCGGTACCGTCCATTTCCTTGCTATCAATACTGACACCCCGACTGATCCGTCGTGATTGGGATGCCATGCTTGACTTGGGTTTAAATTCCAATATGGACATCGAGGGGATGGGTCGCAGGAAATGCGGCCATAGTAATGCAATTAGTGAATGGGTTAATTCCGGCAGTTCATCATCTAGCTTTTGGCGCAAGCGGCTGGTGAGGAAGGCAAACCCTTCCAGTAATCGCTCCACATCCGGGTCGTAGCTCTGGCTGCCCAAAAAGCGAGCAAGCTGTGGATTTTCATGGGCGAACTCGGCACCCAATTCGCGCAGCGCGGCTAATTCATCCTCGAAATATTTGTTTGTGCTCATTAACGGTCCTTGTCTCACGTTATGGATTTGGGTAACGGTGCAACAGCGGCAAACTTATCACCTGATGCAACCGCCCCAACGACCGGCATCCCTGCCCCAAACAATAGCGGTGTTGATATTTTCTCAACCACCACTGGCGCGCTAACCTCAAACGTTACATACTGCCTTGGGACATGATGGATCGCTGGCTTTTTTTGAATCGCGGCAAGTCAAGTGGTGCGTGGTACGCACCCTACTTGGGTTCGATCATTGCATTATCACTTAACACCTTCTCAAATTTACAAAGATATTCGTAAATATCTTTGTTGCAATGCTTTATATCAGGAAGCATCGATGCAAAATCGTGACTTGGGTTTTCTTTTGCCCACTTAAGTGCTTCAATAATCCCATCTATCTCTGACTTTTCATACCCGTCTACAAAACATTCTAAACCAGATTTTTTAAACCCTGGAAAATTACTTAAATCATCAATATCGTATAAATAACCAATTGGTATTCTTAAATAGTTTATATTCATAACATTTAAAACCCTCCCGTAATTTCAATTTTATCCATAATCACTCCGTTGTCATTTAACTTTTTTATAAACTGCTCTGATTGTTTAAGTGTTGGTTGATAATGGCCGCTTCTTCTCGTTATTTTCTTTACAATACCATTTTCGACCACTATCTCACCTGCACTTGCAACAGGTTGCCCAGCGAGGAAACTAGAGTGGTGAAATTTACCACGGAAATGAATTTTTGACGCATAAATAGAACCATATTCATCCATGACAAAAATTGCATTCCCACCACCGCCCTCAAATATTGATTCTGCATTTGAAGTGTCAAACAAATCACCATCAGCATCAAACAGTTTTCCATCCTTAATATGTAGTTGATATTCTTTTCTTTCTGTTTCATCTAAATACGCGACTTTACTTCCCCAAACAACTCCAGTTTCTTCACCAATATACCGTTGATCCATTTGCCTTAAGTTGGTGAATTCAGGTGCCCTCTTTAGAGCTATATTCTCATTTTTATCATCCTCATTATAACTTCCTCCCCGCCTCTGCGTCGCCCGTTTTTCCACCTCCACCCGGGCCTCAATTCTTTTCTGATCCGTATGACCCCGCACAGTTTTCTTAAGCTTGATGGCCTTTAAGATGTTGGCCAGTTGGCTAAACAGCTGGGTGGTTTTGGCAAGGTGTCCGGCGCTGTTGAGGCCAACCAGGGACGCCCCGACTCCAGCACCGGCCAGTACCAGCAGGATGTCGAAGGACAGGCTGCCAGCCATGCGGGTTTGTTCAACACTGGTGTGTGCGCCAAGATAGGTTTTGGGAAAATCGAGCAGCATTTCCCGAGTTTTAGCGTCCCCCAGTAGCAGGCCAAGGGTCTCGAAGGTCGCTTCGGTCGCCTTGGCCGCGGCGACGCCTTTGGCCGCCAAGGGCCCATAGGCTTGTTTGGCGGCCTCGATGTCGCCCTTCATCAGGGCGTTCATGGCTTGTAGGTTGGCCAGTTGAATCACGAGAACGGTACCACTGGCGGTGGCAACCAGCTCGCGAACGTCATTAACGAGGCTTTTACCGCGGTTATACAGTCCGGTGATGTATGCACCGGTATAGATAAGGCCGGTATTGATCAAGCCTTCTTCGGCCAGTTGCCGGTTTTGGTGGACAGCGGAGGCTTCCACTTCGACGATCATGGCATGGAGCGCGCTGCGCAGTTCCTGGCGTAGCGTGTCCCGTTGGTCCTGCAGGTCTTTCAATGGGGTGGGGTCGCCAAACTCGATGCTGACGGCGCCTTCGGGCAATCGGTGCAGCACGGCCTGGCCTTGCGCGTCCAACTGTCCTTCATGGGTGATGTTATCCTCACTGGTGAGGCGATAGTGCGTTTGGATGCCCTGCTGGCCGTCGGCCTCGAGATAGGCAATCACCAATGGCTCGGGAGGCGAGACCGTGAGGGTAACCACGGGAATGTTGAGGTGTCGGTGCTTTGTTAACAGATCAATGGCTGGCCTGGGTGCGTCGTCGAACATCACCTTGGGAGCAGTTGATACGGGGCTGATGGTATGGCTCGCTGCCGGATTATCGGTGGTTGCTTCAAAGCCCTGATCATAGCCGCTGAGGTCGAGGGTGGCTAAATGAGCCCGTTGAAAATCGGAATCAGCCGGGGTGCTGGCGCTGCGTTGTTTGAGGGTGGGGGTAAAGCGCGGATCGTCGGGGTTGATGCCACCGGCCTGGCACAGTTGTGTCCAGTTCCACGGCTGCCGCGAATAGGCTAACTGCACCGTTTGGGTGACGCCGTTCAGTTTATGTGGCACTAATAACAGGTTGAACAGTTGACCATCAGCAGGGCGTTGGTTGTCCTTTCGATGCATGGCGGGATGAGCGGCAAGATTCACGTCGCACAACACAACATTGGGGTCGTTGCAAACCTGCACTTCCCGCCAGAGATGGCCATTGACATAGACATACAACCAGCCGGGGGGCAAGGTGGTGGGCTTAACGCCATCGCTACCCAAGATATTGTAACGGCACACGGGAATAATGGGGATTAACACATTCTCCCATTGCCGGGCCTCGGCTTCGCGTGCCACAGGGGTAACATTCATGCATAAGGGAATATGGCAGGTACCGATGACGTAATGGAGTTGACGGGGTTTGTTGGGCACGTTATCAAAACACAACACAACCCGATGGGCATCACGGCCAGTGTCTCGTTTAAAGCGGACTTGGCGCCCATAATCATCCTCCTCGGGGGTGCGCCTGATGGCCAGGTGGCCGTCGAGCGGCTCCAGGTGTTTACCGGCCACTTCGATGACAATTTTATATTTTTGTTTCGGAACGGGGTTGGTGTTAAAGGTTTCTTCCCAACGTTGGCGCTCGCGCGCGGTGATGGGCCGCGAGATTGGCGCCACGGGCTTCAAGGCGGTGGAGAGGGCATCCGCCCCCCACCAGCGGGGCTGCGCTTCATCCTGCTCGCGCTCAATGACCGTAATGCGACCACCGGACAGGCCGGTTAATGCCGGTGCTAATTGTTTAAACAGGGTCGCTTCATCGAAGTCGCGTTTAACACTGCCGACGGGACGGATGTGGTTATGGAGTTTTTCGAGTCGTCCCATGGCAAGGGAATCATTGCGAAATTGCGCCAGGAACTGGCTGGCACTGGTAACATCAGCAAAGATAACGCGGGTGCCGTCGGTGACGGTGAATTCACTGGGGATGAGGTCAAATTGGCCGGTCTGGCCAGTGAGGCGTATGAGCATGGCGTCCTTGCACTCTTTTTTTGGTATTAAGTTTTAAGCGTTAAGCTTTAAACTATATGAGCAGCCATATGAGCGATATGGCTTAAGGTTTCGAGTGTATCGGGGATGGGGGTGTTGCCTGAAAAGGGAATAATACCCGAATTAGTGTGAATTATTACCCGGTAATACCTATGTTGTGATTATCAATTAACCAACGTGCTTGTTTTTTATTTTGGTTTTAAATTTGGTTTTAATGTTGATTTTGCATAACGCCCCTTATCAAATACCTATACCGGCTAAATCCACAATCACATACTCGCTGAACAACCTAAATAACCAATAGACAAGCACCGCTAATCGGTTTTAAATATCATGATGGTGTTAAGTAAAGCTGCAGCGGCAGGAATTCAACAAATTGTAAGCATTAGGCGATAACCTCATATGACAAATCATTGCGTAGCACAATATGCAAACTAACCCCATGCGTGTACTCGTGATCAATTCAGGCAGTTCTTCCATTAAGTATCGTGTCTATGACATGTCACCGGAAACACTGCTGGTATCCGGTCACATTGAACGCATCGGTGATAACACCAGTGTCAGTATTTATCGCCAACACAACACCAGCGGTGACATCGTCGAACACCAAGAAAATAACCCGATTCCCGATCACGCGGCAGGCCTACAGCACATTGTTGCCTCGCTGAACGATAGTGGCCTGCTGGATTCATCCGGTTCACTGTCCGCCATCGGTCATCGCGTTGTCCATGGTGGCGAGGCCTTCAAAACCCCAACGCGCATCAATGACAGCGTCATGGACGGTATCCGCAATATGATACCGTTGGCGCCATTGCACAACCCGGCAAACCTGAGCGGCATTGAGGCAATGCACCGGCTCCTTCCTCAAGTACCTCAAGTGGCCGTATTCGACACAGCGTTCTTCCATACATTACCACCGCACGCCTACCGCTATGCCATTCCAGGCGAGTGGTATCTAAACCATCAAATACGCCGTTACGGTTTTCACGGCACTTCACACCAGTATGTTGCCCGGCAAGCTGCCAACTATTTGCAACGGCCGCTGAAAACATTGCGCCTTATTACATTGCACCTGGGCAATGGCGCCAGCGCCTCGGCAATTCGCGATGGCGTTTGCATTGACACCTCCATGGGAATGACTCCACTGGAAGGGCTCATCATGGGTACACGCTGCGGCGACCTGGACCCCTCCGTGCACTTCTTTCTCGCCAGAACTCTGGGCATGACCCTTGATGAAATTGAAACGTTGTTAAACCATGACAGCGGAATGAAAGGCCTGTGCGGTGTCAGTGACATGCGCGAAGTGCATCAGTTAGCGAACAAGGGGGATGAACAGGCTCAGCTTGCCATAGAGATGTTCTGTTACCGCATCGGGAAATACATTGGCGCCTATTATATTGCCTTGGGGGGATTGGATGCGCTGATTTTTACTGGCGGGATCGGTGAAAATGATTCGCTGGTTCGTCAGTCAGTCTGCAATCGACTCTCTGTATTGGGTATTACACTTGATCAAACGCAACACCCGGCAACCCCAGGCGAGCCCGTTATGATTAGCGGCAAAGACAGCAACATTAAGGTGTTGGTTGTGCCGACCAATGAGGAACTGGAGATCGCCCGCCAGGTGGTATCAACCATCAGCGGATAATGACCACGAAAACGAAATAGCATGATTCGCCGATGGTGGTGCTTAGTGTATTTCTATACCTGCTTAATCTCAATTTAAGTTTACTTAACATAACCCCATCGTTACATAAATCCTCAGAACGTTGTAGCCCGGATGCAGTTTACGGAATCCGGGATGAACGAAACCCCCTGTATTTTCAGATAAAACGGGGCTGCTAAGGGAGCTCGTTCACGAACGGCGAATACGTTATATTCTGTCAGTTATGCAACGCCCCCACCCTGGATTCCGCAAGCTTCATCCAGGCTACCGGTTGAGCGTTGTGTTTAATTTAGTGTGGTGTATTAAATAAAGTGCACCGATAGCGAGGTGTTAAAAAGCCGCTCACGGTACCAGTACTGGAACGAGATGGCCTTCAATTTGAGTGAAATGTTGCCATAAAGTACATTGTCAGCGTCTTTTGAACACCTCGCCCTGCGGGAATGGCCCAAATTCGCCGCCGCCGCGTTGCCGTTCTTGAAAAGGTAGCCGACATTTCCTGCGAACGGCGCCTCGCGGCGACAAATTTGGAACATTCTATCTGTACACTTTATTCAATACACCACACTCGATTAATCGTGCAACCGCCGCTATGCGCACCATTTTGGATGACAGAGAATACCGCTAAAAAAATGCGAACAATACCTGAAGCAAGGAACGCTTCATTAGCGCATTCTGCGGTTCGGGTGGCCGTATACTCGCCGTTGCTGTTGGCAAAAATGAATGGTTTATTCGCCGGTCGGTATGCAATAAACTAGCGTCAATTGATCAAACGCAATGTCGGTTAAACACAGGCAGGTTAGCATAAGCCGGAACCACATTGCAGCGGTTATGGTAATTCAGGTCAAGGTGAAACTGGATATCCCATACCAGCTTGTATCAGACAACACTAGTGTAGTGTATTAAACAGAATGGTGATTCAGCGCTCCCCCTTCCTTACGAAAAGAATCGTTGGCACAAGGCGTCGTTCGCCGGGAATGTAGGCCACCTTGCCAAGAACGACAACGAAGTGGCAGCGAATTTGGGGAGCGCCCTCCGGGCAAAGCGCTAAAAACCCATCTGTGTTGTTGCGCTTTCTCGACGTAGGATCACTATGCCTTCGACAGCGCGCCTAACAGCTGAATTTTTAGCGCTTTGCTGAATCACCATTCTGTTTAATACACTACACTAAAATTTACATGGCGACCCCCTAACCAGCAAGGAGAATCCCCCATGACCGACACAGCAGCTATCAACAGTGACGCGCTGGACGCTGAACAATTGCGTAAAATTAATGCCTATTGGCGCGCCGCCAATTACTTGTCCGTGGGTCAAATTTACCTGCTCGACAACCCATTGTTGCGCCACCCCCTAAAAAAGGAACATGTTAAACCTCGACTGCTTGGCCATTGGGGAACCACACCCGGCCTGAATTTCATTTATGCCCACTGTAACCGCATCATTAAAAACCATGACCTGAGCATGATCTACATTGCCGGACCCGGGCATGGTGGTCCCGGCCTGGTGGCCAACACCTGGCTTGAAGGAAGCTACAGCGAGTTCTACTCAAACATCTCCATGGATGCCGATGGCATGAAGAAACTGTTTAAACAGTTTTCCTTCCCCGGTGGCATCGGCAGCCACGTCACCGCCGAAACGCCGGGGTCTATTCATGAGGGGGGCGAGCTGGGTTACGCCCTATCCCATGCCTACGGCGCTGCCTTCGATAACCCGGACTTGGTGGTCTGTTGTGTGGTTGGTGATGGTGAAGCGGAAACCGGTCCTCTGGCAACGTCGTGGCATTCCAACAAGTTCCTTAATCCGGCACAAGATGGCGCGGTATTACCCATACTGCATCTCAATGGTTACAAAATTGCCAACCCCACCTTGCTGGCCCGCCTGGGTCACGATGAACTGAAAAGTCTCTTTATTGGCTATGGCTACAAACCTTATTTTGTCGAGGGTTCAGAGCCAATGCTGATGCACCAGAAGATGGCTGCCACTCTCGATGCCATCATTAACGACATCAAATCGATTCAGCACGAGGCGCGTGTAAATGGCGACCTGCAACGACCGCTCTGGCCGATGATCATACTGCGCAGCCCGAAAGGCTGGACAGGCCCGAAGGAAGTTGATGGCAAGAAGTCCGAAGATTACTGGCGTTCCCACCAAGTGCCTTTTTCGGACATGATCGACAATCCGGAACATCTCACATTGCTTGAGACATGGCTAAGCAGTTATCACCCCGAAACGCTGTTTGATGACACCGGCTTCCTCAACGAAGAATTGCGCGAACTCATTCCCCTGGGAGCGCAACGCATGGGTGCTAACTTACATGCCAATGGCGGACAATTACTCAGGGACCTGAAACTCCCCGACTTTCGCGATTATGCCGTACCCGTCACCAACCCCGGACAGACTGACGCGGAATCAACGCGCGTGATGGGGCAGTTCCTGCGCGATGTGATGAAGCGCAACCTGGACACGCGCAATTTTCGTGTCATGGGACCGGATGAAACCGCCTCCAACCGATTAGGCGCGCTTTTCGAAGTCACCAAACGCGCCTGGATGGCGGACACCCTGCCGGAGGACGATAACCTGTCGCCCGATGGCCGGGTGATGGAAATCCTTTCCGAACATACCTGCCAGGGATGGCTCGAAGGTTACCTGTTGACTGGCCGTCACGGTTTGTTTTCCTGTTATGAGGCATTCATTCATATTGTTGACTCCATGTTTAACCAACATGCGAAATGGATAAAAGTCAGTAAAGAGATCCCCTGGCGGCGCCCCATTGCTTCGTTGAATTATTTACTAACATCACATGTCTGGCGTCAGGATCACAACGGTTTTTCACACCAGGACCCCGGCTTCATCGACCTGGTCGTTAATAAAAAGGCAGGGATCATCCGTGTCTTTCTGGCACCGGATGCCAACACACTGCTATACATTACCGACAAGTGCCTGCGCAGCCGCGATTTCATCAACGTCATCATAGCCGGCAAACAACCCCAGCCACAATGGCTCAACATGGATGCTGCCATCAAGCACTGCAGCGCCGGTATTGGTATCTGGGAATGGGCCAGCAACGACCATGATGGTGAACCGGATGTGGTGATGGCCTGCGCCGGTGATGTGCCGACACTGGAAACCCTGGCCGCGGTGGATCTTCTGCGCCAGCATACCCCCGAACTCAAGGTACGGGTTATTAATGTCGTCGACCTGATGACTCTGCAGCCCAGGGAAGAACATCCCCATGGCCTGACGGACAAGGATTTTGATACCCTGTTCACCACCGACAAACCCATTATCTTCGCCTTTCATGGCTACCCCTATCTCATTCATCGCCTCTGCTACCGGCGCACCAATCACAAAAATCTACATGTACGTGGCTATAAGGAAGAAGGCACCACCACCACCCCCTTTGATATGGCGGTACTCAACGACCTGGATCGATTTCACCTGGTGGGTGATGTTGTCGATAGGGTATCCAGGCTGGGTTACAGGGCCGCCTATCTGAAACAATTTGTGCGAGACAAACTCATCGAGCATAAACAATATATAGTCCAATACGGACAAGACGTGCCGGAGATTCGCGACTGGAAATGGCCTTATTCAAATCAGCAATGACGCAATCGTCCCACTATTTTATAATCCTAGATTAATCATAGGGAAAGGTTATGACAAGCGAGACTCAACCACCGGCGTCATGGTGGGGCGACTATAATGTTGGCATTGGTCAAAACAGGCAATGGCGTATCGGCCCACTAACGCTGATCGTCCGTTGCTTAAGTGGCGAGTGGCAAATTGCACACGAGCTAAGCGGTGAATTTGATGACAACCATGCCTCCTGGAATGTTAGTGACACCGACGCATCGCTGGATACCCTGGCCAACATCGCGCGATATATTTTTCATGAAACCTCCGGGCTGTTAACCATGGTACCACTACTGGCGGATCGTCCCGTGATATCCCGCCCCCATACGCCGTTTAACCTGCCCGGCGGAGAATCGGTTACCTTGTATGTCAGCTCGCCATTGTGGCTCGAATTAGCCGTGGGCAGCTCGCATAAAAAAATGGCGGAGATTGCCATTCAGCGCCCGTCAGACACCTGGTTTGGCCCGTCGACCCAGGAAGGTGAACTTTGTTATGCCACTACCACCCATTGCCGGCTGAACCTGAAAGACCTGCCGCAACGACCACACCGTGCCATTACACCGGTAGTCATACGAAATCAGGCCGACACCTCACTCTCAGTGGAGCGGCTAAATGTACCTGCACCGTTATTACCACTGTATGCTACTCCTAATGGACAACTATGGACACCCAATGTCACGCTGATTCGTGAAAAAGACGGCGATATGGCCGAGCTTAAATTCGACGATAAACCTCCTCAAGAAGCACAACAGGCAATACAACTGAGCGCACCACGCAAAACAACCGGTACCGGCATGTTGATACGCGCTTTTAGCGCAGTATTCAGCTAATCATCCTAAACGGGAGATCATTATGAATGGGTTTTGGGCTGATATATTCAATTTTCTCAGCAGCGAGAAAATGTGGGGCGTGACACGCGCCATTGTTCTGATCTTTGTCGGCTTCGCGCTCGCCAAACTGGTCAGCACAACACTAACCAAGCTTGCAGGAAAGAACATCGACCGGCATCGCACAATGCTGCTTAAGCGCGGTAGTTATTATCTTATCCTCATTTTGTTTTTAGTCTCCGCACTGAATGAATTGGGGTTTAATCTAAGTGTACTACTGGGCGCTGCGGGCATTCTCTCCGTTGCCGTTGGTTTTGCGTCGCAGACATCGGCATCCAACCTCATCAGCGGCCTGTTTCTGGTGGCGGAACGCCCGTTTACGGTTGGTGATGTTATTCGTGTAGGCACCACCACTGGGGAAGTACTCTCCATTGACCTGCTCTCCGTGAAACTGCGTACCTTTGACAATTTGTTTGTGCGCATCCCCAATGAGTCATTGATTAAATCGGAGGTTACCACCCTCACCCGCTTTCCGATTCGGCGTATCGACATTCAGGTCGGCGTTGCCTACAAGGAAGACCTGAAAAAGGTACGAGAAATTTTAAATGAAGTCGCAGACAAAAACCCCTTATGCCTGGAGGAGCCCAAACCCCTGTATATTTTCCTGGGTTTTGGCGAATCGTCTATGAACATCCAGCACTCCATCTGGGCCAAGCGAGAAAATTTTCTGGAACTAAAGAACAGCATACACGAGGAAATCAAAAATGCATTTGATGAGCAAGGCATCGAGATTCCCTTTCCACACCGCACCATTTACGCTGGCAGCGTCACCGAGCCGTTTCCAGTCAAACAGGTATCCAACAAGGAAACACAGGCAAATTGAATCATGGACATTGAATCTTTGCTATTGATTTTTTGTTACTAACTTTTCGTTACTGATTTTTTGCTACTGAATAGGGGTGATCAATGACTGCTCGCGTTTTTGCCGTGACTTTTCAGCAATCACCTGTTCGATTTCCGACACGGCCGCCGTGGCGGCCGCTTCACCGGCGGCCACGGCCTGGTCGCGCAGCTCAAACGCATTGGTGGCGATCCCACCAACCTCGGGCCGGATAACAATATCTGCCTCACCAACTTCCATTTCAGCAATCTTATGGGCCATAATAAGGATTGCCTGCTGCATCACCTCAAACGTCGATAGCAACTGATCCGGCTTAAGGTTTTTGGACACGTCGACGGCAATCACCACATCTGCCCCGAGCTGCCGTGCAATTCTAACGGGCACCTGACTTACCAGGCCGCCATCCACGTATTCCTGACCATCAATCGCCAATGGCTGTATCAGGCCGGGAATGGCACTGGAGTCCCTAACAGCCATCCCAGTGTCACCATGGTTAAATGCCACCAGTTCACCATCCGCCAAATTCGTTACCACAGCGGCGAAGGTCGTATAGAGCGATTCAATGGGCAGATACTGCAATAACTCATTAACATAAAGCTGCAGCCGCTGCCCCCTGATCACGCCCCGATTGGGAAACATCCAGTCAGTCAACTTATTGATGTCCAGTTGCTGTGCGGCTTTGCTCAGTGCCGATCCACGTATACCTCCAGCATAGAGCGCGCCCACAACGCTGCCCGCACTGGTTCCCACCACAATATCCGCTTCTATACCCTGCGCTTCGAGCACGTTTAGCACACCAACATGGGCAAAACCACGCGCCGCACCACTGCCCAGTACAAACGCGACCACCGGGCGGTCATCAATAACGATTGGTTGTAACGGCATCTGCCGGGGTGGGTTGCTCACCAAAGGTAGCAATGGTGCCGAGGCACACCCCGACAACAATGCAAGCAGTAATATTGGCCATAGCACAGGCCATGAGACAGGCCTTAAGCACCGTGCTAACAATCGGCATAAAGCACTCATCGGTAACCCCTGCTCAACCAGCTAAAACGCAATGTCTGCCCCCAGATAACGGGCCAGCTGTTTCTGCCAGGCATCCAATTCCAACAACTGCAACAAATGCTGGTCAAGCGGTTCTTTCAAAGCACTGTGTTGCGGCAGCGCAATGGCATAATCCTGGCGACGAAACGTGTTCGGTAAAATGTCCAATTCACCCGGAAATTGTGTTTTCGCCAAATACTGCAGCAAAGGCTGGTCGTAAACAAAGGCATCTATGTCACCGGCGGCTAATGCAGCCAGCCCTTCCCCCACATTCTTAAACGCTTTATAACTCAGATAGCGGCCTTGCAAATAGCCTTCGCTGCTGGATTCCGCCACGGTACCGGTTCGCGCACCATGGAGATCCTGAGGTCCGGTAATACCAATGGCTAATTGACCCACAGTCAATGATGAGGTTATTGCCGCGGTAAAACTGGAAATTATTATAATGCTGGCAAACATCCACACCAAAGCCACCAACCGGCCGCCGATGGTCACAGGCGACTTGTCCCCGTAACCAACCGTTGTCATGGTGACAGCTGACCACCACAGGCCCGAACCTATTCCATGGATGGGCGGTCCGCCAAACTGCTGGTTGCGCTTGCGTTCAGACAGCCAGACCAACACGCCGATGACAAGCAACAATAACAACAACGCCAGCGCGACACTGACAAATTGCCAGGTAAAAAAACCTTTAAGCACGCCTAACCAGGCATTGGCCGGTTGGGTCGACACGGCAATACTCAAACCAGAGGTATAAAACGGATGGCTGAAATCCATTACGCGAGCCCGCTCCGATGTTACCGTTAGCGCGCCCACCGCTGCATTCAACTGGCCATTTTCAAGCCCTTCCAGCAAGCCCGCCAGATCGTTTTCCTCAAAACGATACGCCATGCCCATTTCATCGGCCAGATGCAGCCACAACTCGACACTGATACCACTCCATTGACTGTCCTCCTGTTTAATGACAAACGGCGGCGCATGTTTAATACCCACCACAAGGGGGGCTGCTTTCGATGCCGCATCCGTTTCAGGCGCCGCAAATACACATTGCGACCAGAATAGCGTTAACATCACAATCAATAAAATCTTCAATAGTTAGCTCCCGCCTTAACGAAATCAATGATTCTATATCACTGGCGTGGTGAACCACGCCCCCTGCAGCCTGCCGGTATTCAATCATCGTCGGACAACCTGGCATTCTCGTACACCGACAAGACTCTATTTGGCGGTGCAAGCGTTACCAGACTTTATCAGACCACTCCTAGCGACACCACCGAATCGCCGGTCAATGTCGGTTATATTGACAAATAAACTTAACCAATACCTGATCAGCTTCTGATATAAACGGGTACCGCTGTTCCAATGCAGCGGTACCCATTTATCATCCGGGCAATGGTGATTACATCTCCTTCATAAAGAGAATCAGCCCATGCAACATGCAAAACTCATATCAGGCGTCGCGCTGTTATTCCTATTGGCCATTTTTACAGTGCAAAACGCTTCAGTGGTGACCATTAATTTTTTCTTTTGGGAAGTGACGGTCTCCCGTGCGTTAATGATTTTCATCGTGATGGCAATCGGTATTGCCATTGGCCTTATCCTGGCGCCCTTCCTAAGACGACAAAAACGACAATAAGCACCCGCCAACAATATGCGTCCTTAGCGCTTCGTAGAAATTTGCCAACCTTAGCCTGAACCGATTTAAACAGACGGCCTGGCAGAATCAGCCGATAGCATTCTAATAACAAGTTCTTCCGTGATAATTTTTTCCTGAATCAAGGTTCTTTTAATTCGTTCCAGCACGTCACTGGCAAATTTTCGCTCGAAGCGTACATCGAAAACGTAGGACTTTACGGTGAATTTATTAAGGAAAGTGCGATTAAACAAATCATCCACCACCACGATGATCGGCTTTTTCAAATAGACATAGGGCGAACAAGCCGCCGCGTCAGCGGCTAAATCCTTAATTCGTTTCGCATCAACCGACGCCGGTAGCACAAAACTCACCACCACCATTTCATCCAGAGCACCACTGTTGGCGTTGGACACGGACTGCGCCGTAACCGTGGCATTCGGTACAGTGATGGTATTGTCATCAAACGTTGTTAACGTCGTGGAGCGCAAACCAATGGATTGCACTTCGCCATAATGCCCGTCAACACTAACCATATCACCAACACGAAACGGTTGATCGAACAGTATCAAGGCACCGGAGATAACATTGCGGATAACATCCTGCGCCGCCAAACCGATGGCCAGCCCTGTTGATGCCATCATCGCGATCAATGTGGCCTCGGGCGGATTGAACACTTTTGCGATCACCACATAAACGGTTATTGCCCAGATAACGATACGCAATAGCGGGATGGTGCCGGAAATTTGAATTCGATACTTGGTAAAGCGCAATGCCAGTCTATTCAAAATATACTGCAGAATATTCAGCAATAACCAGACTGAAGCAACGATAATCAACGCAGTAAAAACATGCGCTGCGGTCAGAATATCCGTCACCGCCGTAATGGCCTTTGATTCCATGATTGATCTCCTTAGTACTTATCTTCGTGTAAAACTTAGTATAAATAATGCATTGCCGTTAACGTGCTTGATACGGGCTGATAAAATATAGGATTAACGATATACGATTGCGGTTGACCGCGACGATCCTCGTTTGAGCCTTTCAACAGCCTGATTTGGCGCAGATAATCCAGTATCAGTCGACTGCGCAAATCGCTCAGGTTAAATATTTCACTGTGCTCGCGTGGGGTCATGCCACCATGCGCCAGTACTTCGGTCAGTGTTAACAGGTAAAGTGTATCCAGGCTCTTAATAAAACTGGTATCGACTTTAATGCACGGATTCACTTGAACATCGCCCTGCTCATCCACCGACAACGATCGCAACCAATAATAAAGCGCAGTTTGCATATTGCCGCCGCTCAATGCGTACAGGTTGGTAAAGTAAAGATCCGCCAGGGCCTGCTGTACCGGTTTTTCCTGCACATCGTGCTGCGCTATCAGTTTTCGCACCTTATAAGAGGTTACCTCGTCGGCGGAAAACACCGGCGATTGCCTCGCCATGCGCTGACGCAGCAGTATCGCTTCGCGCAACTCATTCTCGCTGTGAAACTCGCTCTTTATAACATGGGTAAAATAACGTTCTGCCTGATGAAGATATGAAATACGCAGCCACGGATTCAACCGGAACGTCAGCACCCAAAAAAACTGAGTACGGGTACTCATTAAAATGAAAAAGAAAGTATCCAGTGCCGTACGCGCACCCACGGTTCTTAGAAAAAGCTGGTGACCGTCTTCGATCAAAACCACGCGGCGTTCCATTTTCATGATCTTGCCGATCAGGTCTGCCGCCGTATCGCTGGGGGTCTCAATCTCTAATACATCATCGAGCATACCGACCACATCGGTCGCTGTCTCCAGTCGATGGTGAATGGTTGACTGCACCTGGGCGACATCCTCATCAAGCTCGTTGGCAAAACAATGCATCAGGCTGGTTTTTCCACTGCCCTCGGGGCCAACAACTGCAACACTTGATGCTTTACCGGTACACCACCGCGCATACGTCTCGTCCAGCAACAGCAACTCGTCATCCATGCCCACCATGAATTCACGATTATAAAGGGGTTCGTTCTGGAACAGGCGGCGATAGATCGGTGGCAATACCTTGGCCTGCTCAAGTAACTCCGACTCACTGGGAATATCCGTCAGCTTCAACAGGGCTTCTTTAATGGGTGTTTCCTTCCTGAAACGACCAACCATGGAATAATTAAACTTGCCAAGTCGCCCCAATTGCGTAGGGGATTCCCGCAATGTATTAATATTTCCTCTGGCAAAATCACGATAGGTATCAAACCGTTTAAGCCAGCTTCGCTTTAACGCCTGCATTCTCCAGCGTATACGCGCCCCTATGGCATTGGGGTTTTCAATGCCGTGATGAATAAGCGTCATCAACTTCTCGTGATCCAGCCGCAATTTTTCCAGCGTGGCATCAATAAACGCGGTGTACGATACCGGAACCTCTTCAACGGCCTGCAGACACTTATCCAGAGCATCGGTCACCATCGAGCTTATTTCCGATCCACGACCTTCAATCTCCAGCATCTTGCCGCTACGCAAATCCTCGGAAATATCGTTCAACTCGGACGACGCCGTTTCCAAATTAAAACGGATACTTTGCCAGGCACTGACCAGGCGATCCTTTAACTCTTCATGAATAACCAGGTGTTCCTCAATAAGTCCGTCAGCATCAAGTTCACTGCGTTCGGTAAGGCATTCAAAAACTATTTCTCCCACTGGCAGGTGGGTAAAATTAAACTCACGATGACAGCGCCACTTCATTGCTTGATAACGCCACAACAATAATGACGAGGACTGGCAGAACTCATCCAGTAGCGGCTCCACAACAATCTCGTGCAGGGTTCTGCCACTGATTTCTATCCCTTTCTTCCGAGACCGCAATACCCAATGATATTTGGCCACTGGCTTGGCACAATGCATCCGTAACGAGGTTAATTCACTCAGGGGTTTTTCCAGCGTTCGATATTCGGGAGCAAGCTTATTCAGCGCACGCAAAATACGCGGTCGCATACGCCGCGATAAATGTTGAATTTGTTGATCGATATTTTTCGAAGCCCTGAAATTCGCAGCCGCATTATTTGGCGTTTCGGCCTGCGCGCTAAAAATTGCCGCTAGCGCAACACGTGCCTCATCAATGCTGTGCTTTTGCTTCTCGAATTCATCGTTTGCTTCGTCCAACAATCGATGCAACCTCGAGCCCAGATCTTTTTCGAGCCGTTGCAGGTTTTCCGTCAACAACGATAATTGGGTTTCGATTTCAGGCTGCTCATCGCGGTGCCCTAAAAAATCATCTTTCATACTTCGCGCTGCTACCCATTTGCAGCAGGCTTGCTGTGAATCAATTTGTGTCATTGTCGACCTCAAGATAACAACCATCATAAAGACAAGGCGTATTACACTGCCATTTAAGGGTAGCCTGAAGACCTTTCAGCCCTCAAAGCAGCCGCGCAACCTCATCACTTCAGCGAATAGCATAATAGGGGACAGGCCACATTTAACCAAGTGAATTGTATTCAAGTATTCCCGGCAGGCGACTCCCAGGCCAATATTTCCAGAACGAATTTCACCACTAGCCCAAGTACGTTGCCGTCTGGTCACCACGTGCAATACGAGCATGCATTAAAATTGTGCATCTAGGCCCGCCGTTAATCGAAACAGTGCATCGCTCCCCCCCTACACCCCTCAGGGTATCAGAATAAGCAATTGATATGTAAAGAATATTAATTATGGCATCCTATTTGCTATTAGGCTGATTATGTTAAACAATTGCACCATCGAAACAGGAATTCCATTGAAGGTCATGCTCATTGAGGAGTCGATCTTATCGTCTTCCATTTTACACAAAACACTCATCAACGAAGGTTATGACGTACTGGTGAGTGGTGGTTTTCAAGATGACACCTTTAAAAAGGCAAGCGACATCAATCCCGACCTGATTGTCGTCAACGTGGAATCGCCCGACAAAGAACTGCTGTCTCAAATGAAACTCATTAATGACACCTACCCCAAGCCAATCGTTATTTTTTCCGAAAAAGGCGATAGCAAAATGATTGACTCGGCAGTACAGGCTGGTGTCAGCGCATTTATTGTCGATGGCCTGACGGCAAATAGAATAAAACCGGTGTTGGAAGTAGCATTGGCTCGCTTTAACAACTATTCAACCCTGCGCCATGAACTGGAGAAAACCAAGGAGGACCTTGCCAACCGCAAGATCGTTGAAAAAGCCAAAGGTATCATTATGAAGCAACGGTGTTGCTCAGAAGATGAAGCCTACAAATTATTACGCAAATTGGCCATGGATAGAAACCAGAAGGTAGTTGATGTTGCAAACAGTGTTATCGAAGTTTCATCGCTATTGATGTAAGCCTGGCTATCCACAACGGCATAAGACACAGCAACATCACAATAGGCGCTGGTACTTTACAATAACATTCAATCCAGACACGAATAAGTTAATACTAATGCGGTTATACAACCGTTATAACAAGCTACAAAATAATGCAACACCATGCACCGCCCGCACCGATTAAGTGCAAACAATATTCACGACTTAACAAATCCGCTATCTATACCCAAAGCGTTTGGGATTTAGGTATTTAGTGCGCGTCATATTTTTGTTCTGGCACCAATAGTAGGTTCCTTAAGAAAGCCGAAATGACGAGTAATAGCTGGACTATTGCGAGGAATTTCAAAGCTTCCGCATCCTGCTCACGCCCCTTGCCTACATATATGGACCCACGCCGTTTGCAAGATATTAATCATTGATGTGAGAGAAAATCATTGCTCTCATATATCCGGCCTGTTTGTG
>Ga0316204_10004856_pt1 | contig 23418 bp, 22 predicted proteins | sample 6monrhotite_MG_2_FD_205661 | JGI IMG/M metagenome (GOLD analysis project Ga0316204, IMG submission 205661) | Microbial mat bacterial communities from mineral coupon in-situ incubated in ocean water Damariscotta River, Maine, United States -... | ecosystem: Environmental > Aquatic > Marine >... | reverse complement strand
CTTTGTAATAGGATTCCCGGTACACAAACATCACGACATCGGCGTCCTGCTCAATCGAACCGGATTCACGAAGGTCGGCCAGTTGTGGTTTTTTGTCTTCGCGCTGTTCGACCTGACGCGATAGCTGAGAGAGAGCGATGACGGGGACGGATAATTCCTTGGCGAGCGCTTTCAAGGCCTGCGTCACTTCGGAAACTTCCTGCACGCGACCCTGGCCCATTTTCGAGGCTGAGGCGGTCACAAGCTGTAGATAGTCGACCACAATGACATCGAGGCCATGCAGCCGCTTCAGGCGCCTCGCCCGCGCACAGAGCGCGCCGATGGACAGACCACCCGTATCATCAATGTAGAAAGGCAGGCTTTGAATTTCGAGCACCGCATCGCGGATCTCTTCATATTGTGCTGGATCAATATCACCCCGGCGAATTTGGAAGCCAGGAATACCTGTGTAATCGGCGATAAGACGTGTCGCGAGCTGTTCGGCGCTCATCTCCAGCGAGAAAAACCCGACGACGCCGCCGCTTTCCGTTTTCTTCACGCCATCTGGCATCGTCTGATATTGATAGGCCCGCGAAATGGCAAAGGCGATGTTCGTCGCCAGGGCAGTTTTTCCCATCGACGGACGTCCAGCCAGAATGATCAGGTCGGATGAGTGCAGCCCGCCCAGTTTTGCATCCATGGCTTTCAGGCCGGAGGATATGCCTGAGAGACCACCATCGCGTTCGTAGGCAGCGGCAGCCATCTCGACAGATTCAGTCAGCGCATCCTTGAAACTGATGAAACCGCGCTGATTGGTGCCGCTTTCCGCCAGTTCGAATAATTTGCGTTCCGCGCTCTCAATTAAATGGCGCGCATGGGTTTCTGGCGTGGCTTCGGTGGCCTCGTGCGAAAGCTCCGCACTGACCCGGATCAACGACCGGCGCAGGGCCAGATCATAGATCAACTGGGCGTATTCTACACCGGCAACAGAATCGGATGCGCTTTCAAGGAGAAGGGCCAGATAAGACGCGCCACCAATCTCGTTCAGTCCACCATCACGTTCAAAATCTGTTTTAAGAACAATGGCATCGGCCAGAGCACCGCGCTGAATACGATCCGAAATCGCTTGAAAAACACGGCCATGAACCGGGTCATAAAAATGCTCCGCCCGCAGCCAGTCACTGACGCGGTGTAGCACCTCATTGTCATACATAAGCGCGCCCAAAAACGCCTGCTCAGCCTCGATATTGTGAGGAGCGGCGTCGGGTCCCGTGTCTTCGGGATGTGGAAGATCGTGTATGGCCATGGGATGTGTCTTAACGATGTCTTAACGAGCGTCTAGCGTCGAAAATCCGTTGACATTGAGCTTTTTCAAATCGCCAACAGAAAACTGCATGACTGTGGATAACTTGAGTCGCCCTACGGAGTCTGGTGCAAGAAAAAAGGCGGGCCAAACGACCCGCCTTCAATCATGTCAGAGGTGAAGCTTGGCTTACGCCTTGTCTTCATCCTCGCCTGCATCGGCTTGCGCCTCGGCAGGAGAATCGTCGTTGTCACGATCTTCGTTGTCAGCACTGGCTTCAAACAGCTCGGCGGCTTGGGCTTCGGCAACGGCGCGATCTTCATCGGCTTGCGCCGTGATCACGTCTTCGCCTTGAGCCTGACGCTCGGCTTCGTCTTCAGTGCGCGCAATGTTGACCGTCACGGTGATAGTCACTTCCGGGTGCAGCTTGATTTCAATCTCATGCAGACCCAGAGATTTGATCGGATCGTTCAAGACGATCATCGACCGAACCACTTTCAGTGCGTCCGTTGTCACCGCTTCAGCGATGTCACGGCTGGTCACCGAACCGTAAAGCTGGCCAGTTTCACCCGCCTGACGGATCATGATGAAGGTTTCACCGTCAACACCATCAGCAGAAGAAGCAGCTTCATCGCGGCGTTCTTCGTTGCGCTTTTCGAGAATTTCGCGTTGCGCTTCGAAACGGGCACGATTGGCGTCGTTTGCACGAAGCGCCTTTTCTTGCGGCAATAGGTAGTTACGGGCGAAGCCGGATTTTACGGTGACTTCATCACCCATGCTGCCCAGGCTGCCGACACGTTCAAGAAGAATAACTTGCATCGTCTTTCTCCTTAATCGACCGCGTAAGGCAGGATTGCCATCTGGCGGGAGCGCTTGATGGCGCGGGCCAGTTCACGTTGCTTCTTGGCCGAAACAGCGGTGATGCGGGCCGGGACAATTTTGCCCTTTTCCGACATGTAACGCTGAAGCAGCTTTGGATCTTTGTAGTCGAGCGCTGGCGCATTATCGCCAGAGAACGGACAGACTTTCCGGCGACGCTGAAACGGGCGGCGGGCTGGAATATTGGAAATATTCAGATCAGACATGTGTGTCTCCCTCGGCCTAGCGACGCTGTTCCCGGCGGCGCCGGTCGTCTTTTTTGGACAGGATAGCGGATTGCTCTTCTGTGTGAGCGTCCACCTTCAACGTCATATGACGAATAACATCATCAGACAGGCGCTGGCGACGATCCAGTTCATTCAGGATGTCGGCACCCGCTTCAATGTCCAAAAGGCCGTAATGACCTTTGCGGTGTTTTTTCACACGGTAAGCCAGATTGCGAAGACCCCAGTATTCGGTCTTGCCGACTTTGCCGCCTTTTTCCTCAACGAGGGTTTTGAGCTCTTCAGTCAGAGACTCAACTTGTGCCGGCGAAATGTCCGGACGCACAATAAAGACATGCTCATATAGAGCCATATTGGTACTCCCTTCTCTCACGAATGCGGCGCTGATCAACCGAAGGGTCGGGATGATCTGCGGTGGCTCCTTTTCCCATGCGCCCTATGCGCACGTTACAGGCGGGAGAAAGGACCGCATTCATTCGAAGGCGGGCGTATAGGCGAAAGCATTGCAGGAGGCAAGTAGGGAAGGGCTATTCGGACGCCGCAACCACACATGTGAAATCGTCACTGCCCACGGGGCGGCATTGATCGGGCCAACCGGCCACACGCCAGTAATCCGGCAGACCCACCATTTCAATCATTTCATTGAATCGTGGATCATTGCGAAGCGGCAGCAAGAACGGCTCCCATAACAATCCATTTTCGACCCTCAACGGATCACCGCCATGGTCGGACAGCACGTCCATTATTGTGGTCTCCAGGCCGATTTCCATCCCGAGCAACATCAGAAGATCGATTGGAAAATAGGGCGGGTCTTCAATAATCGCGAGGCGAATTCGGTCGCGCGAGGCATCGTCACCTTCACCGTTGAATTCGCGTTGGTAATCATCCAGTAAAACGAGGCCTGCTTGCCAAAATGGTATAGCTTCAGGGCGATCTTCCGTATCCATTCCCGTCTGCGCCGCAATACGCATATTGTTCAGGGTATTATTGGCTTCATCACGGTCGCCTTGCAAAAATCTGGCTATGAATAGATACGATGATGCATTCAGGCCGTTTGGAAGTGAGCGATTTATGACCCTTGCGGCATCTACCGGTCTACCGGAAGCCAAAAAATTGGATGCATGGGCGCTCGCCAGAGGTGCCATATAGGGATCGAGTTCATATCCACGTGTCGATAATTCCAGCGCGTGCTCGAACTTTCCGACATAATATAGAAATTCAGAAAAATCCTCGATCAACTCTGATGAATCTGGGTCAATAGCCATGGCGCGACGAAATATGCTCTCCGCTTCCAACCAATTGTGTCGGACTCGATGAACGCTCGCGAGCGCAGTCAAGGCGTGAACATTTTCTGGGTCCAGCGCCAGGGCGCGGTTGGCCGCTTCGATAGCCGCCTCATCTTCATCCATGACCTGCAGCGCTATCGCTAGAGACGCCCAGGCCGGAGCAAATTCCGGATCGGCGTCCAGCGCCCGCTCGAATGCAGCCCTGGCTTCATTCAGATCCCGTTGCCTCAAGGCCGCTGATCCGCGTAAAAAATGATCATAGGCGTCGATGTTTTCAGTGCGGTTTGGAACGATGTCTTGGCTTTCAAACCCTTCAATCAGGCGTTCAGCGATGGAGTTGGCAATCGCGTCCTGTACAACAAAAATATTTGCCTCTGGTCGGTCGTAATTTTCCGACCAGAGGTGAAATCCGGTATCGACATTGATGAGCTGCGCGGTGACGCGCAAACTTCCTTCTGTCATCCGCACACTGCCTTCCAGCACATGGCTGACGCCCAGTTGCGAGCCGATTGAGCGAATGTCTTCATTCGTGCCCTTGAATGCAAAGACCGAGGTTCGCGCAGCGACGGAAAGATCAGGCACGCGCACTAGCGCATTGATGATCTCTTCTGTCATGCCATCTGAAAAATATTCCTGATCTTCCGAGCCGCTCATGTTTACAAAGGGCAGGACGGCGATGGAGGTGTTTTCGGATACCGTTGCAGTCGAAGCGACGGTCGGAAAAGGCGCTTCACGAACAACGATCTGATAACCGGTCGCGCCCAGCACAACGACCAATAAGGCGATGACGAGATAATCTGCCATGGCCAACGCTCTGAAACTTGCGTCTGGCTCTGCGGGTTCCGTTTTGCGCATGCCTTCGGGCGTCATTTCAAAGGCCCAAGCCAGCAATAGCGCGATTGGAAATCCGATAACCAGAAAGGCGATAGTGGCGGCGTCGAACCAGGTAGGCAGGCCCAGACTGTTTTCCAGCAATGCGGCCAGCTGGATCAATAGCCAAGCAACGACCAGATAGGCTGCTGCGACGCGAAAAACGCTGCGTCGGCGTAACTCATTGAGCAGTCGTGTCATTCAATCCGTCCCCAGCGCTTTCGCGGGTATATCGTGCTTTGAATCAAAGCTCCAGTGACCCGCTTTGCGGCGTTCGCTATCGCGAGTTCGTCGAGGTTTCTTCACAATAACGCCCGTCTATCATCCATGTGCCGCCACGTTCCTCGCATCGCCCTGGTGGGTCCATAATATAGGCAATGGTCATAAGTGCCGCCGCACCGATAACCAGAAACAGGATGACAAAGACAAAGCGGCGGGCAAGAGAGGGGCGGTTTCGCAATTCAACGTCCTTTCGGGCAGGATGACACAGCCACAGCTTGCCATCGCCCGGCCTCCCGGTCTATCGACACGTCAACACTTTGCGAGGGAGCAGCGCCATGACACTGGCATTCGTATTTCCGGGACAGGGCTCACAGGCCGTCGGCATGGGCACAGAGCTGGCGGGCGCGTTTCCAGCGGCCAAAGCGGTGCTGGACGAAGTTGATGAAGCCTTGGGCCAGAAGCTCTCCCATTTGATGGCTGACGGTCCGATCGAGGATCTCACTCTGACCGAGAACGCCCAGCCGGCCATTATGGCGGCATCGCTTGCGGTGATGCGGGTATTGGAAAGCCAGTTCGGTGTGAATGTGACTGCAGCAAAATTCGTTGCTGGACATAGCCTTGGTGAATATTCCGCGCTGGCCGCTGCCGGAGCGCTCTCCATCACCGATGCGGCTAAACTGCTCAAACTGCGCGGACAATCCATGCAGGCTGCTGTGCCTGTGGGGCAGGGTGCCATGGCGGCCTTGATCGGCGCCGAAATGGACACCGCCGAAGCTGCCGCCGCCGCAGGCGCCGAACACGGCGTCTGTCAGGTCGCCAATGACAACGCACCGGGCCAGATCGTCATTTCTGGCGCAAAAGCCGCCGTTGATGCCGCAATGGAATATGCCAAAGCGCAGGGCGTGAAGCGCGCTTTACCGCTGCCAGTATCGGCACCTTTTCACTGCACCTTGATGCAACCCGCCGCTGACGCGATGGCGCAAGCGCTTGCTGCCGCCACAATCAATGCTCCAAAAGTGCCGGTCGTGGTGAATGTCCGGGCTGCGCCTGAGAGTGATCCCGATGCCATTCGCGGCATGTTGGTTGAACAAGTCACCGGGCGCGTCCGCTGGCGCGAGAGCGTTCAATGGATGGCTGCTGAGGGCGGCATTACAAACTTTGCGGAAGCAGGCGGAAAAGTTTTGTCCGGCATGTTGCGCCGCACCGCTCCCGACGCGTCGGGAACGCCGCTCATCACACCTGAAAATCTGGAAGCCTTTGCGGCCTCCCTCAAAGGAGAAAACTGATGTTCTCACTCAACGGTAAAACCGCGCTGGTCACCGGCGCTACGGGCGGCATTGGCGGAGCGATTGCGCGCGCGCTGCATGCACAGGGCGCAACAGTGACAATCTCCGGCACACGCCAGGAAAAACTCGACGCGCTCGCTGCAGAGCTGGGCGACCGGGTTCATGCCATCGCGTGTAATCTGGGCGATGGCGAAGCGGTCGATGCGCTTCCCAAACAGGCCGCCGAAGCCATGGGCAAGCTCGATATTCTGGTCGCCAACGCAGGCATCACAAAAGATGGCCTGCTGATGCGGATGAAGGATGAGGATTGGGAACAGGTGCTCAAGATCAATCTTGAAAGCTATTTTCGCCTCTCACGTGCTGCCCTGCGCGGCATGATGAAGGCCCGTCATGGCCGGATTATCGGCATCACGTCGGTTGTCGGTGTTATGGGCAATCCGGGACAGGCGAATTATTGCGCGTCCAAAGCTGGGATGATCGGCTTTTCAAAATCACTGGCGCAAGAAGTTGCCGCACGCGGCGTGACCGTGAATTGCGTTGCTCCGGGCTTTATCGCTTCGCCAATGACGGATGAACTGAACGAGCAACAGCGCGCCGCCATCCTGCAGAAAATTCCGGCGGGTGATCTGGGCTCAGGCGATGATATCGCCTCGGCAGTAACCTATTTGGCCAGCGATGAAGCCAATTACGTCACGGGTCAGACCCTGCATGTGAATGGTGGCATGGCCATGATCTGATAATGGCCGGGCAAAGTAAGGCGCAACGCGTCTGGCCAAGCACGTTTTGGCGTGCTAACTGCCCGGCACCATTTGTTCAGGGGAGGCGCGCCTGTTATCGGCGCTTCACGGTTGGTCCGGCCCCGCATAAGGTTTTCGAAGGATTGCAGAAGGGAATCGCTTATGTCCGACGTTCTTGCCCGCGTTAAAAAAATTGTCATCGAACATCTTGATGTTGAAGAAGCCAAAGTCACCGAGGCGGCTTCATTCATCGATGACCTCGGCGCCGACTCTCTCGACAATGTCGAGCTGGTTATGGCGTTCGAAGAAGAGTTCGATATTGAAATCCCGGATGATGCTGCAGAGCACATCTCGACAGTTGGTGCTGCTGTGAAATTCATCAGCGAGAAAACCGGCTAGTTACGGATAGTTATGCGCCGCGTTGTTGTTACCGGACTGGGTATCGTTTCGCCGCTGGGATGCGGAGTCGAACCTGTTTGGCAGCGGCTCATATCCGGACAATCGGGCGTTAAGCCCATTGAGCATTTTGATGCCAGCGATCTCGCCAGTCGAGTCGCTGGCATTGTTCCACGTAAAGATGGCCGGGGTGGCGGAGCAGACGATCCGCACGCATTCGATCCCGATGCCACCATGCCGCTGCGCGAACAAAAGCGTATCGACGAATTCATTCTTTACGGGATTGCTGCCGCAGATCAGGCGATAGTGCACTCCGGCTGGAAAGCTGAAACCGAAGAACAGGCCGAACGCGCCGGTGTTATGATCGGATCAGGCACGGGCGGTCTGAGCACAATTTACGAGACGTCGGTCCTCTTGAAGGAGCGTGGTCCACGCAAGATATCGCCCTTTGTTATTCCCGGCATCATTATCAATCTGATATCCGGTCAGGTCTCGATCCGCCATGGATTGAAGGGTCCGAACCACTCGGTTGTCACCGCCTGCTCAACCGGCGCACATGCCATCGGTGATGCCGCGCGGATGATCAAATACGGCGATGCGGACATGATGGTGGCAGGCGGCGCAGAAGCCGCGATTTGCCGTTTAGGTGTCGCCAGCTTTGTTGCGGCCCGCGCCATGTCGACGGCTTTCAATGACACGCCAGAAAAAGCCTCACGTCCATATGACAAAGACCGTGATGGCTTTGTCATGGGGGAAGGTGCGGGCGTTCTTGTGCTTGAAGAATATGAGAGCGCGAAAGCGCGTGGCGCGACGATTTACGCCGAAGTTGCTGGCTATGGGATGTCTGGCGATGCCTTCCATATCACGGCCCCTGCCGAAGATGGCAATGGCGGGTATCGGTCCATGCGGGCGGCGCTGAAAGATGCCGGGCTGGAACCATCAGACATTGATTACGTCAACGCCCACGGCACTTCGACGCCCAAGGGTGACGAAATTGAGCTGAGAGCTGTGGAACGCCTATTCGGCGATGCCGCGAGCGGCATGGTGATGTCGTCGACGAAATCCTCTGTTGGTCATTTGCTGGGCGCTGCGGGAGCGGTAGAAGCGATCTTCTCCATCCTCGCCATGCGTGATGGTATTTGCCCGCCAACACTCAATTTGGACAACCCATCCGTCGATACACCGATCAATCTGGCGCCGCACAAGGCCGTTGAGAAAACGGTGAAGGCGGCGCTCTCCAACTCCTTCGGATTCGGGGGCACAAATGCCTCTGTTGTTTTCCGGGCCGTGGATTGATCCCCGGCGATGAGTGATCAAAAGCCGAAAAAGAAAAAATCTGGTCTGTGGGGTAAAATTTTGCTCGGCCTGTTGGTGCTGATCCTTGTCGGCGCCCTCACATTGGCGGCAGGCGCCTGGTTCAGCTGGCAATGGTTGCAGGGCGAGGTCGCCGATAGCGGTCCGGCGGAGACAGAGACGGTTTTGACCTTGCCTCGCGGGGCGGGGCTCATCGCCATCGCCAATCAACTCGAACGGGAAGGCGTCATCGAGGACGCGCGTGTCTTCCGGGTCTGGGTGACAATTGATGGCGGCGATCGCGATTTACAGGCAGGTGAATACTCAATTCCGGCGCGATCCAGCGTGCTCGATATCTACGACCAGTTGCGTGATGGCCAAACCTTATCTTATCCGGTGACTGTGCCGGAGGGGCGCACCAGCGCAATGATCGTGCGAATTCTCGACGACTCTGACGTTTTGACGGGACTGATTTCCGAGACGCCGCCAGAGGGCTCTTTGCTGCCCGAGACCTATTTTGTTCAACGCGGAACATCTCGTCAGGATGTCCTGGATCGTATGCGCTCGGACCAACAGGCATTGCTGGATCAACTCTGGACCGGCCGCGCGGATAATTTACCATTTGATACGATTGAAGAGGCCATCATTCTGGCGTCCGTCGTTGAAAAGGAAACCGGAGTAGCGTCTGAACGCCCGCTGGTGGCCTCTGTCTTCGTCAATCGCTTGCGCCGAGGGATGCGGTTGGAAAGCGATCCAACGATCATCTACGGCATTACTGGCGGCGAGCCGCTAGGACGCGGCATTCGGCGATCCGAACTGGATAATGCGGACAATCCCTACAACACGTATTTTGTCGATGGATTACCGCCAACGCCGATTGCAAACCCTGGGCGCGACGCCATCGCCGCCGTGCTCAATCCACCGGATTCGGACTACCTGTTCTTTGTGGCAGATGGAACGGGTGGCCATGCCTTTGCGGCGACCTATCGCGAGCATCAGCGCAATGTCGCAAATTGGCGACGCGTCGAGCGGGAGCAACGCTAATGGCCAATCTATCCGGAATGACGGGCTTTGCGCGCGCCAGTGGGGAGGTTGCAAACTGGAGCTTTACCTGGGAATTAAAGAGCGTGAACGGCAAGGGGCTGGAAGTCCGCTTCCGTACGCCGCCAGGATATGACGGGCTTGAGCAGGCAGCACGTGAGCGCGCCAAAGCGATATTCTCACGCGGAAACATCCAGGCGAGCCTGGTTCTCACGCGCGATCAGTCCGAGGGCGCGATTGCCATCGATACAGCGCGCCTTGACGCTCTGATTGCCGCCAGCCGCGATTATGTGGCCCGTGGCGATGTTAGTCCGCCCAGCTTCGACGGCCTGCTGGCCATCAAGGGTGTTTTGAAATCCGAAGACGACACCCGCGATGACGAGTTTGAAGGACTACCTGCTGCCATTCAGCAAACATACGATGAGGCGCTATCAGCACTGAAGGCGGCGCGCGAAGAAGAGGGTGCGGCTCTATCGGGAATACTGTCCACCGTTCTGGATGAAATCGTGAACCTGCATCAGCAAGCCGCTGACCTTGCCGCCGCCCGCCCAGAAGCCATTCGCGATAAATTCCAGGCCAAGCTGCAAGATATTCTCGGCGGTGATCTCCCCGAAGAACGTCTGGCGCAAGAAGCGGCCATCCTGGCGGTGAAAGCCGATATTCGCGAAGAGTTGGACCGCCTGACCGCGCATATAGAAAGCGCGCGCGATCTGCTTGCTGAGGGATCGCCCGTCGGCCGGAAGCTGGATTTTCTCTCGCAGGAGTTCAATCGCGAGGTCAACACGCTATGCTCCAAGTCCGGCGATTCGGAGCTCACCCGTATCGGGTTGGCCCTGAAAGCTGCCGTGGATCAGTTCCGGGAGCAGATACAGAATGTCGAATAGCTCACCATCTGCGCCGCGTTTTCGTGGCGGTCGCCGTGGCATGATGCTGGTCCTGTCCAGCCCTTCCGGTGCAGGTAAAACGACATTATCCAAGCGGTTGATCATGCACCATCCGGATGTGGTTTTATCGGTCTCGCAGACAACCCGCCCGCCTCGGCCCGGCGAAATCGATGGTGAAGATTATACTTTCACCAACCGCGAAGCTTTTGAAAAGCGCATCGCCGAAGACGGGTTCTTCGAGCACGCCAAGGTCTTTGATCATTATTACGGCACCCCGAAATCAGAGGTCGAAGATGCGATGTCGGTAGGTCGGGATGTTGTCTTCGACATCGATTGGCAAGGGGCTCAACAGCTTGCCGAAAAAGCGCCGCGCGATGTTGTCCGGGTTTTCATTCTGCCGCCATCGATGAAGCTGCTGGAAGATCGCCTGCGCAAGCGTGGGCAAGACGCAGAAGACGTTATCAATGGCCGCATGGCGCGCGCAGAAGATGAAGTCTCTCATTGGGAAGAATATGACTACGTCATCGTCAATGAGGATTTCTCAGGTGCCCTTGAGGAGCTCGAATTAATCCTTCGTGCTGAACGATTGCGCCGCACACGCCGCCCGTGGCTGCGGGGCTTTGTCGGCGAGCTGATGAGCGAACGCAGCTAGGTCTTCGCGGCCCGCCACGCTTTCGCCAATGCAAAAAAACCTTCCGGTGGAATCGTCTCTGCGCGCGCGCCAGACTCTATGCCTGCGGCGTCGAGCAAAGTTTCTGACGACGTATTGGCGCGCCCTGCAGCCATACCCAGACTTTTGCGAAGCGTTTTGCGTCTTTGTCCAAATGCGCTTTCCGTCACGACCTCCAATGCGGCGATGTCCGTGAAGCGTTGGTCAGCGGGCAGGGGGTCGATGACGACGACAGCGCTTTCGACCTTTGGCGGCGGTGTGAAAGCCAGTGCGGGCGCTTTTAGAACGATCCTTGCCGATCCGACTGCAGCCGTCAGAATAGCCAATCGTCCATAGGCCTTGGACTGAACCGGAGCGATGATGCGCTCGGCAACTTCCTTTTGAAACATCAATACCAAACGTCGCCAGAAGAGCGGGTTCGCTTTCAGCCACTTGATGAGTAAGGGCGTGCCAACATTATAGGGCAGGTTGGAGGCGATCACGGCAGGCCCGCCCCCAATTATGGCGGCCTCGTCGGCTTTTAGAGCATCGCCTTCGATGACGTCGAAGGGCGTGTCATAATACTCGCCTGTGGCGTCGAGTGCAGGGATAAAGCGACGATCCATCTCGATTGCGACGAGACGTTTTGGCCCGAGTTCAAGAAGCGGCCGTGTCAGGCCGCCGGGTCCGGGTCCGACTTCGATCACGGTCGCATCAGAGACATCACCACACAGGCCGGCGATTTTTCCGGTGAGGTTAAGATCGAGGAGAAAATGCTGGCCGAAGGATTTATCGGCGCGGAGTCCATATTCAGCGATCATTTCGCGAAGGGGAGGCGGCGTACTCATTTCGCCCGCCGTTCAGCCATATCTGCCGCCAGGCGGATCGCCGCGATCAGGCTGTCAGCGCGCGCCTTGCCCTGGCCGGCAATATCAAAGCCGGTGCCGTGATCGGGCGAGGTACGGACAACCGGCAGGCCGAGCGTCACATTCACGCCGCCCCAGAAGTCGAGCGCTTTGAAAGGGATCAGTCCCTGATCATGATACAGGCAGATGGCCGCATCGTATTTCGCGCGCGCTTCTTCATGGAACATTGCGTCCGGCGGCAACGGGCCGGAAATATCGATGCCATCGGCGCGCAGTGCCTCGGCTGCGGGAGAGATAATCGTGATCTCTTCACGGCCCAAAGACCCGCCTTCGCCAGCATGCGGGTTTAGCCCGGCCAATGCCAATCTGGGTTCGCATATACCGAAATCACGACGCAAAGCGTGGGCGGTCACGCGAGCAGTATGGATGATGGCCTCGGCGTTAAGGCCGGAAATCGCTTCTTTCAGCGATGTGTGAATACTAACCAACGAAACGCGTAATTGCTCTCCAGCGAGCATCATGATCGGTCCGCGTGGTCCGTCCTGGCTTACATTCTGGGTCAGAGAAGCCACGAATTCGGTATGGCCGGGATGTTTGAAACCCGCAGCATAGAGAACAGATTTTGAAATCGGATTCGTGACAATACCGCCCGCCAAGCCGCTAGACGAGAATTCCACCGCCGTTTCTATGGATAAAATAATCGCCGCCGCATGCACGCTATCGGCCGCTCCCGGAATGACGGCTGCGGTAAGTGGCGTTGAGATAACCGGCAGGGCATTGGAAAAAACGCCTACGGCGTCTGACGGATGCTCTATCGCTTCAACAGGGCCATCATAAATGTCGGGGTCACCGATAACAAAAAAGGCAGGCCCGCCCTGTTTCAGTGCCCGCCAGGCCGCAACGGTGATCTCAGGACCGACGCCTGCCGGATCCCCCATGGTCAGCGCCAGAGGCGCACCCATTAGCGAATTTCAATCGTGGAATCGCGGCGCAAATCACGCAACCAACGGCGAGACAGCATGGAAAGTTGCTGATTGCGGAGCTGGCTCTCGATATCAGACCGGCTTGGTACACCCGGCCCGCCAATAGTGCGATCGCAAACAAAATATGCTTGGCGGCCAGCAGCGGATTCCAGCAGGCCGGTATTCTCGCCAACATCGAGCCCGGACAGTGGTTCGGCGACCTGCGGCAGCAGGGCATCCAGTGAAATTTGACCTAGCGTGGAGCTAAACGCTCCCTCAACACCCTCTATGGCTGCGTCAATCTGATCGCAGCTGCGAATGCGTGAAATGGCGCGCTGAAGGGCGGCCACCGAGTCATCTGTCATGCGACTGGTCGGCAGAGTTACCTGAGTGAGTTCATACTGGATGGATGTGGAGCCTTCGCGCTCGTCAATCAGGGCGATGATCATCAATCCACCTGGCACACGGAAAGGGCGTGAAAGCTGACCGGCTTGCAGGGCCTGGGCGACTTGCGCGATTTCGGGCCGCATCTGGCCAACCAGAAGCCAACCGATTTCGCCGCCATTCGCGGCCGATGGGGCGTCGGAAAACTGCTGGGCGACGGCCTGGAATGAACCACCTTGCTGCAATTGCGTCATCACAGCGATAGCGCGTTGCTGGGCTTGATCTTCATCAGCCGAGACGGGGATTTCCAAGAAAATTTCAGCCAGACGATATTGCGGTTCTGACGCTGTTGCCGCCACACGCTCCAATGTGCCTTGAATTTGCTGGTTTGAGATGCGGATACGATTGCTGTAGCGGCCGCCCACGAGAATTTGCCAAGCGATTTCTGCTTCGAGCTGGCGGCGCAATGTTGTCACTGCAATACCGCTGGCGGCTAAGTCGCGTTCAATTTCTGCTGGATCTGCATCATTCTGCAATGCGATGTTTTGAATGGCGGCGTCGACTTCTGCCGGATCAACCACAACCTCATATTCCACGGCCTCCTGCAGCTGCAAGGTCTCGTCCACAAGCGAGCGCATGGCCTGCTCCTGAATTCGTCCTAGCGCTTCTGGCGTTGGTTGAACTCCGGTGGACGCAATGATCAGCCGCATGCGATTGCGTACATCAACGGTCGTGATCGGAAAATCATTCACCAAAGCGGCGATGCCTTCCACTTGCTGGGCATGGGCACAAGCACCGCCAACGAAGGAAAGCGCCAAGGCAAGGAGGGAGGTCAAACTACGTTTCATCATCATGGCCGATTGTTTCTGGTCCGGTCTCGAAAATACTCATACGCGCGCGCGGCGCAACGATGCCGCGCTGCTCTTGGCAGTTATTCTGATCCAACACCACCGAGCGTAAACAGCGTGACGCGGAATTGAATGGATTCTGAAGGTCCCAAAGCGCCGATATTTAAATTTTCGCGCTGATACACAATCTCGAAATCTGTGCAAAAATCCCGATAACGGAAACCAATTTCCTGACGCCGATTCACGCCCTGATCCAGATCCCTTTGCAGGTTATAGACGAGGCTCCAATCATCGGTCAGCCGAGTTTGCGTCACGAGTTGAATTTCTTCGCTTGTGCCAAGCCGGTTCAGTGAATCGTCAAATCCGAAATATCGGATTTGACCGGAAAACCGATCGCCATAATATGACGCCACGACATCGAGGCGGTTCAGCGTGCCATCATCTGCATCGATGCGGGTTCGGGCCATCACACCAAATCCGCCAAGGTCGATTTCACCTGCCACAATGATATCGGAATCATCTTCGAACAGCCCGCTATTGGTCGCGAACACCGGATCACCGTCAATCCGGCGACTTTGTCCGATGAAACCACGGAGCTGATTGCCATCGCCCCAGAATGTCGTGGACCGTAGCCCATAAGTCAGGCGCGTTCCTTCTTCCCAGAGGTCATATCCAGCAGCGCGATTATGATCGAAGAGCAGTGTTTCATCGAGTTCAGCCGTCTGGCTGTCTTCATTGATGATTCTGGCCGATTCGCTGTCTTCTGTTGCGATGAGGCCCTGCAACATGGGTTCAAGAATAGTGTCAGTGGAACCGTTGGAATTGATCAGCGGCCAGCTGAGTTCCGCCCCTGCATATCCCAGAAAGCGTCCGAAAGAATCTTCGGTCACAGCGCTGCCAGGCAGCGCGCCCGGTACATCGGAAAAGCTGTAGTAATCTGCGCGACCTGCGGCGAAAGGCTCAAATACGATCCCGCCCGGTGAGATGAATTGCGCACGCCAGTCAGCGGATGCAGAGGCGCGCTGATAGTCAATCCCGTCATTTCGGGTCAGCATTGCCGTAGAAACGATTGTACGAAGACGACCAAGGTTTTCACCGGTTGCCGTCGTCAGGCGCAATTCGCCAAGCGGGGCCATAACCGGCAATTGATCGTCGATCTCGAATTCTCGCAGGCTTTGAACGCCAGATGCGATGATTTCGGCGTAATAATTGTCTGTTCGACCACGCGCGTAAATCTGGTTCATCAGACGACGCGGAGCCGGTTGGATGATGCCCGGATATTCTTCGTAGTTTTCTGAGATGTCATAGGTACGAAGGTGGAAATCGTCCGAGGCAAGCTGAACGCCAAAGCCCCAATCCCAATGTTCGGAAAGATCAAATTCGCCGCCACCAAATATGTGCCAGCGATGTTCAGAATCATTCAGCCGATTCCCGTCGCTATCAAGGTCGCGCTCATTGGTATAGCTGGTCTCAAATTCGAGATCGCCGGACCAGAAACGTTGACGATATTCTAGCTCGATCAACGGATTGGCATTCGCCATCACGCGTGGAGTTATTGTCATGTCCTGATGAGGAGAGATCGACCAGTAATAGGGCTGCCCGAAGAATGCGCCCAAGCGAGACGATAATCCAATTTCAGGAAACAGAAAACCCGAACGGCGATCCGTCGAGGGATCGGCATGGGCAAAAGCGGGCGCATAGGCGACCGGAACGCCCAGCACTTCTAGCCGGACATCGCGGTAATAGATCATTTCCGCATCAGTATCCTGCACCGCACGCGCGGCGCGCAAACGCCAGGTCGGCGCGTCACCGTCATCGTTGAACCGGCAAGCTGTATAATAGGCGTTGGTGAGTTCGAGTGAGCCATTGGCGCGACGGACGGCAAAAGCCGCGGCTGCCCGGCCATTATTTTCCAATAAGGTGGAAAACCCGACAGCAAGGCCTTCGCCCAACGCGTCATCAAGTTCGATCTCATCGGCATATTGCGGTGGGGCATTGTCCGAGAAAATCGCCACATTTCCGCGCGCGATCACGCGGTTGGTATCTGGCCGGTATTCGAGCTCGTCGGCTTCGACGGTACGACCATTCTGGCGAGCGACGACATTGCCACGCGCGATATAGCTTCCCGCTTCGCGATTCTCGATCAGCGTATCTGCTTCAATGTAGACGGGTTCATCGCTAGTGTTGGAAACAAGTCCGCCATCGGTGCCTTGCGTTACAGCGCAGATCGTCGCTTCGGCGATGCCGGGAATGAGGGCGCTGGCACATACGGCAGTGAGAAGCAGGAACCGCATACAAAACTCCTTAGGGGGTCGATGTCTAACCCGCATAAACTCTTATGCAGCGCGCGTCCACGCCGCTCCGCTAACCATCTTCCGTCGAGGCGATATACGCAAGTGCCAGAAGGGTCGTTATCAAGGGGGCTGCCCATGCCGCTGTAATGGGAGGCAGCGTTCCATTCTCTCCGAGCGTATGCAGGACTTCCTGCACGAAATACACAAGGAAACCTGCGGCACCGCCAGTAAGAGCGAATGTTGCCGCTCCACCCAGGCGGTAAAGCCGTAAAGTGGCAGCGGCGGCAATCAGGCTGGCGGCAATTAGCGTCAACGGCAGTGTCAGCAAACCTTGCCAGCGCAATACAAAACGTTCCGCCGCGAGGCCGGATGATTCCGCCGACTCAATGAGACCCGGAAGGTCCCAGAATGAAACCCCGCGAGGCGAGCGTATTCGTTCAAACAGCGATTGTCGGTCAATACTGGTCGGTAGGGACACAGCGCCAATTTCTACAGGTTCCACACCGGGCGTGAGTTCCACTGCATTTTCCAAGACCCAGAAGCCGGCCGTCAGCCTCGCGGAAGACGCCGAAATCCGGCGATCCAGATCCGGGCGACCTGTTTCACTCATTGTGTAAAAATGGAAGACAGGCGCTTCCAACTCCCGGGCGTTTTCTTCCAGCTGGCGCGCTGAAATAACGATAAAACCGTCTGAGGTCGTTTCACGTAACCAGACAGGTTGAGCCCGAGGCGCATCGGTCTGGACCTGGGTGAGCAGGTCACGGCGCGCTTCAAATTGAGCATTGAGCGCCGAGCCCACAGGGTTGAGAAGCGTGGCGGCGAGTATACCGAACACCAAGGCGATGATGACGGCAGGAGACACGATTTTCCATGCCGAATAACCAGAGGCCCGCATGACAATCAATTCGCTGCGGCGGTTGAGGCGGAATAGAGCGAACAGGACGCCAAACAGGAAGATGAAGGGGAGTGTTTCTTCAATCAACAAAGGCGCGCGCATGAGCGTCAGAATCAAGAGATCGAAGGCCGATACGTCCACTCGGGTGCCGACCGCACGGGTTTGCTCGACGAAATCGACGAGCAGGATGATGGTCGACACGATGCTGGCAGCCACAAACACACCGAACAGAATTTGGATCGCTAAATAACGGGAGAGACGGCTGCGAAGCGGGTTCATGCGGTCGCTCCATCGGGTAAGGCTGCGGCGGCCGGTTGCCGTCTGCGCCACCAGATCAAGCCCATCGCACCGATGATGGCCAGAATGGGTATGGCGTATTGTACATAGTTGAATGCGGGGTCGTCGGTCGCCGCCGATTGAGCGGCAAATCCAGCAAGCCTGACGGTCAAAGCGATGCTAACCGCAACGGCGATATTACGTGAATTACCGAGGCGAGAGTGCGTGCCAGCCATGTAGGCAGCCGCTGCAATCAGCGCCAAAGCGATATTATAGAGCGGCCCGGACAAACGGTAGTGAGCTTCGGCCAGCAAACGTTCCGTTCCGCGCGCCCGAGAAAGTGCTGTCGCGTCTGGATAGAAAAGCTCATGCAGGAAACGATCAGATTCTTTGAAGAAGAAAATCAATTGCGGATCGACGAAATCGCCAAGATCAAATTCATAGCGATCAAATGTGAGAAAGCTCAACTCTCCCGTTTCATTGACCTGCTGCACATTGCCATCGATCAACACCATGGATGGGCGTTCTTCACCGCGCACGATAACGCCTTCGCGGGCAGCATAGGTTGAGACCTCGTCAGGATCGCGTGCGTCGTGAATAAATATATCCGCCATACGGCCATTGCCATCGGATTCGCGCGCGTAAAGCGTCACGCCAGCGGCAAGGTTTGAAAACTCCCCTGGGCGAACCAGGCTGGCTGCGACATCGGTTCGCAGCTCGAAAACGCTGCGGCGCATTTCCTGATAGGCGAGGGGTTGGACGAAAAGATTGACGCCCAGATTGAGCATAGCTGCCAGAACCGCCAGCCGGATCACTGGTGACAGAATGCCCCAACGCGACAACCCAGCTGCCGATGCAACAGTGGCTTCGGAATCCGAATAGAGCCGCGAAAGACCCGCCAGAACGGCGATAAACAAGGCAAATGGCGATAAAAGCGCGATCAGTTGCGGCAGTGCCAACAGCGTCACCTTGATGAAAGTAAAGGCGGTTTCGCGATAATTCGAAATAAATTCAATATTTGTCAGGCTTTGAGTCAACAAAGCGAGCGCCGCGAACGCAACCGAGGCGGTGACAAAGGGCATCAGCAATTGCCGGAACATGTAGCGCTGAACGAGAATCATAGTGCCTGCAGACTGATGCGGTTATGGCCTTCTATAACACCCTTGGATCGGATACCACTTCGGCGACACAGCTTCGTGCACCCATTTCGGGGTGCGACGATCCATAACAGAGGGTGAAGCATGAAAATCAAGTTTGCAGACGCTCCCGCCAAGGGCTCGATTGCGGTTCCGGCATTTGAAAAAGCGGCACTGTCCGACACGGCCAAAACGGTTGATACAGCAACTGCGGGCGCTTTGACCCGGGCCATCAAATCATCACGCTTCAAAGGCGGCGCAGGCGAAGCCCTCGTCATCAACGCACCGTCCGGCATTGACGCTGACCGCGTCGTTGTATTCGGCGTTGGCAAGAAGAAAACCGATGGCAATGCCATGGAGCAGGCCGGTGCCGGTCTTGTGAAAGCACTGCTGACAACCGGCGAAAAAGAACTGCACGTCCATCTGGAAGGCGTCGGCGACACTGAAGGCGCGGCGCGCTTCGCGTTGGGTGGCATGATGGCCGCTTATCGTTTCGACAAATTCCGCACTACTCTCGCGGAAGACAAGAAGCCGTCGCTCAAATCCATCACCGTTTCAACGGATGATCAAAAAGCCGCCAAAGCGGCCTGGAAAAACTGGTCGGCGGTTTCCGAAGGCGTCTATCTCGCCCGTGATCTGGTGAATGAGCCGTCCAATTTCCTGCGCCCTCCCGATTACGCCAAGCGGATCGAGAAGATGGCCGATATCGGTCTTGAGATCGAAATTCTCGGCGAAAAAGAAATGACCAAGCTCGGCATGCACTCATTGCTGGGTGTCGGTCAGGGTTCTGTTGCCGAAAGTAAAATCGCCATCATGAAATGGAATGGCGGCAAGAAGGGCGAAAAGCCACTTTGCTTCGTCGGCAAAGGCGTCACCTTTGACACTGGCGGTATTTCGCTCAAGCCGGGCGCCGGCATGGACGAAATGAAAGGCGATATGGGCGGCTCGGCTGCGGTCGTTGGCCTGATGAGCACGCTCGCTCAGCGCAAGGCCAAAGTGAATGTGGTTGGTCTCGTTGGTCTCGTGGAAAACATGCCTGACGGTGACGCACAGCGTCCGGGCGATGTGGTCACCTCCATGTCAGGTCAAACCATCGAAATCCTCAATACCGATGCCGAAGGCCGTCTCGTTCTGGCCGATGTACTCTGGTATGCGCAAAAAGAATACGATCCGGAATTCATCATTGATCTGGCGACGCTCACTGGTGCAATCCTGATCGCGTTGGGTCACAACCATGCGGGTATTTTCTCGAACTCCGACAAACTGTCCGATCAGCTTTCGAAGGCCGGTTTGGCGTCCGACGAGAAAGTTTGGCGTCTACCGATCGGTCCAGAATATGACCAGCAGATCGACAGTCCTATCGCGGACATGAAGAATATCGGTGAAGGCCGCCTGGCGGGCTCCATCACCGCGGCGCAATTCCTCCAGCGCTTCGTCAATGAAAAGCCGTGGGTCCATATCGACATTGCCGGTTCCGGCATGTGGGCCGGCGCAAAAGACGCCCGCCTGCCGACTTTCGGCACGGGCTATGGTGTTCGTCTTCTGGACCGCTTCGTGCGGGACAATTACGAGGGCTAGATAAATGGCTGGCGAGCTGTGGTTTTATCATCTTGAGCGAACCACGCTCGCCGATGCCTTGCCTGAATTGCTTGAAAAGACGCTTGAAAAGGGGTGGCGCGCTTTGGTGCGCACCGGCAGCGCCGATCATATCAAGGCACTGGAATCGACGCTGTGGACGGCGAAGGAAGACTCCTTCCTCGCTCATGGCCGTTTCGATGAACCAGATCCGGACCGTCAGCCAATCCTATTATCGCTCACCGAAGACAATCTGAACTCGGCGCAAATTCTTTTTGCGCTGGACGGAGTCGACGTTGAAAACCCCGACGCGTTCGAACGCTGCTGTGTCATGTTCGATGCCAGCGATGAGAACGCCATCGCGGCATCGCGCACACTCTGGAAGAAAGCCAAAGCCGAAGGCCGATCTATCGCCTATTGGCAGCAATCGATTGAAGGCCGCTGGGAGAAGAAGGCCTAGCGGTAGCCAGCCTTTGTCCTATTGGCTCTGAAATTCCTGATCGCGTTTCAGGAATATTTGAAGGTCATCCTGTCGCCGATCCACTTGCTTGAGCGCCTTGATCCAGGGTTTTTTCAAGCTCGGCTTCAGGAAGTTCGCTGCATCGTCTTCGGGGTGGCCAGAGGTCCTCAGGAATAATGCCGTTGCCAAAAGAAGGGTATTTTCAGACAAATACCCGCTGCGTCTCGACGACCAACCTTGTGAAAAAGTACCCTGATGGGCTTCGAATTCGAACGCTGTATTCGCGAGAAAAACGCCAAACCCTAGATACACAGCTGTGAGGTCGGTCAATAATTCACCGATGTCGGGATCATAGCCTTCCTCAACGCCGGACCCGAGCAGTAGCATATGAGATAATTCGTGGGCAAAGGTGGCAATCAATTGTGCCGGCTTTTCGACAAGCGCTATGTCGTATCTAATAATGGGTGTTTCCTGACCATCAGAGATAAATAATCCAGCAGGGCTTTGCTCGGACGGGTTGAGGTGATGAAACTCGGAAACTTGAGCTATTTTTTGGCTTTCAAATGACTCCAATTCCACGGGCCAATCTGCCATTCCAGCCAGCTTTCGGACGGTCTCGAAGATGTTTTTGCCGGTAGCACGGGCAGACTTTTCTGCGGCCCCGAAAACGCCGGGCTTTGGTTGAATGAGTGGCGTATTGGCCAATGGTTTTTGTGGTCCAAAATTTTGATGCAAAAGGGCCCAATTTTCGAAAACCCAATCTTCAATATCGCGATCTATGAGCCGAGAGTTAAACAAGGGTCGATCCTGAATTTTTCGCCAAATTGTAAGTTGTAACCTTTGCGAGCCTCTGGCAGGCCGTCAATACTAGGTCGGGGAAAATGGCATGAAGCAGATAGTGATTTTATTGGCATTGCTTGTTGCCGCCTGTGGGCCAGGCGCGCCGCGCGAAGGTTCCATTGAGTATTTCGCTGAAGAAACGCGGCAGGCCGTTCTTTCCCGCGACATGGATTTTCTGCGAGCGAACGGCGTCAGCGACCGGCATTTCGACGGTGAAGGTTTTGCGCCACCCGTCGAGGCCTGGCTCTACGAAGATGCCTACCTGCAAGAGCGAGAGGGCGACGAGCGGTATTTATCGGTTGCCTCAATCCTCGCGCAGGAAGGCGGCGTCGAACTCATCCGCAGCCATCGCAATTTCAACGAGGACGGGCTCCGCACCGATCTGATCATTTTCTATATCGGTGAGGATTTCTGGGATCATCACCCGGTGAACGACTATATGATCGGCTATGCGATTGTCGAAGTGGTGCAGCTTGATGGTGAATGGGTGTATATTGATCCCTTCTTTGCCTCACTGAGAGGCCACTGGCTGCGGAGCGAGTATGATCCGCCGAACCGGAGATAGATCATGAAACGGCTTGCCATCTTGCCATTCATTGCGCTGACCGCGTGTGCGTCGCCACAGCCCGACGCTCTGCAAATCGACACGCCTGTATTGGGCGAGGGCGCATGTGACGCGCAAATGCTGAGTTATCTAATCGGCCAACCGATTGGCGAAATCGACACCGCGACACTTCCCCAACCCTTGCGAATTATCTCGCCGGGCATGGCGGTGACGATGGATCACCGCGTTGACCGTACGAATATCGAACTCGATGAGAACGACCGCGTTGTGCGGGTCTATTGCGGGTAGTTTGACCTAACCAGCCTCTGCCGCTTCCAGCTTTTCCATCGCATCGAGCCACTTCATCTCTGCCGCATCAATCAGTGCCACGGCGCGGGCGCGTTTCACCTGAAGATCGGTCGCGGTTTTTGGGTCTTTTTCATAAAGCCCGGGCGCGGCCAGACCCTTGTCGATGGTCTCCAGAATACCGCGCAGACGCTCGGCTTCCTTTTCCCATTTGCGCGCTTCCATTTTCAGCGGCTTGATCGCATCGCGCTGACTGGCGGCGTCGCGGCGGCGTTCTGATTTCTCGTCCGTGGCATTGCGCGTGCGTCCGCCCCGGCTTTCCTTCGGCGCCTTGCCGGTCACCAGAAGCCGGTAATCCTCCATATCGCCGTCATAGGGCTCGATGCTGCCATCGGCACACAGCCACAGCCGATCGACGCAACTTTCCACCAGATGCCGGTCGTGGGCGATCAGGATCACCGCGCCCTCATAGGTGTTGATGGCATCAATCAGGGCTGCCCGCGCATCCATGTCCAGATGGTTGGTGGGTTCATCAAGGATCAGCAGGTGAGGGCCTTCAAATACAATCAGATTGAGAAGAAGCCGGGCCTTCTCGCCGCCGGATAGCTGATCGGCCTTGGTTTCCTGCAAATGAATGGGCAGACCGAACCGCGCCAGCCGCGCGCGGCGCTGGGCCTCGGTGGCGTCAGGCATTCTGACCAGTACGTGATCGTAAGCGGACTTCTCAGGCGGCAAGACATCCATCTGGTGCTGGGCAAAGAAAGCGGTCTGGATCTTCTTATGGCGGCGGAAATGCCCCTCCATCGGGTCTAGACGACCGGCGAGCAGCTTCGCAAACGTCGATTTGCCGGAGCCATTACGACCAAGCAGAGCAATCCGATCATCCGGATCAATGCGCAAATTGAGCCTGCGCAGAATGGGTTTGCCCGGCTCATATCCGAGATCCAGTCCTTCAATGCGCATGAGGGGCGGGGCCATCTGTT
>Ga0316204_10004855_pt1 | contig 23422 bp, 29 predicted proteins | sample 6monrhotite_MG_2_FD_205661 | JGI IMG/M metagenome (GOLD analysis project Ga0316204, IMG submission 205661) | Microbial mat bacterial communities from mineral coupon in-situ incubated in ocean water Damariscotta River, Maine, United States -... | ecosystem: Environmental > Aquatic > Marine >... | reverse complement strand
ACAATGTTATGGAAATTTAAAAGAGGTGAAAGACCCGAATACAGGGTTGGTGCCGCGAAAACTCTTCCAAATTGTAGGTACAGAGTTGTTCAGAGAAACATTACCAAAGTACATTCCAGAACTCAAGGGAGAGAGTATTTGGATACGTTGTTTCAGAGAGTGGTACTTGAAACATTCAGATGCCAACATCGTCGTTTCAGATGTTCGTTTCAAAGATGAGGCTGTAGTCATAAAAGAGCTCGGAGGAACCGTCGTAAATGTGGAAAGATCAGAAAAACACAAACAAGAGTGTTTACAACGAGATGATGACAGTATTATCACACAAGCGCCGAGTGAAGACTTTGAATCTGGTTCTGAATACACATGGGATTCAGACAATGAACACTGGGAAAAGGATATTGTATTTGAGGAAGACTCACTGGACATATTTAAAGAGAATTTTACTGAACACAAAAGTGAGCAGATTGATTTTGGCTGTGATTACAACATTGATAATGACTCGACTGAAGAAAAATTGAAATTTAACTTTACTTTGTTGATTAATCAAATTATGAATGAAAATAAATTTATGAAAATGAATTTGAAGTGAATAAAAATGGTTTAATTTACCTGAATAAACATTTACAGGATGCAACACCGTGCCTTCTCTATATCGATTCTATTTATTTGTTCAATGAACGCATCAATTGACGCGCGACTGCATTCTCTCGTGACAGATCCCTCTTTGTTGACAATGAGTCTATCTCCTCTCACTAAATCGTCATATATTGTGTTGCCGTTTACTTTCAAATGACCCGCAAACATTTCTATTTCCAATCCTGATCTATTTAGGATTTTGTACCCGGGCTTATCATTGATTTCGATGATGATCTTTTCGTCTTCAATGATTACGTTTGTCATATTTACTTGATATCGACAAAATAAACGTGTTGGATGTAAATTAACTTGGAAAGATTTATTGTTTTGTTATCATTTTAATTATAAATATATTTCCTTGTTCATTTATCAGGAGAAATTAGTGTGTAGGGGCTTATGCTAATACAGACCACTCAATGACAATAATACCGTCAGTTGAATTATCGTGTGCTGAAACTGCAATGACTTCAGTGTCTGCAGACCAAACTGCACCACCGCCAGCCATGTTCAAAAATACACCTGCTTGTGCGGATTGATCTTGGTCAGATGCTGCTGATTTTGTTACTGCCAAAGCTTGTGCTCCTGTATTCAAAGCTGCTGCAGTTGGTTCTTCTTCAGTGATTGAATCGTACAAATCACTTGCAGCGAAATCGTTGATTGTAATTCCGTTTGCATTTGCAACTCCCAAAGCAAGTTGTGGTAAATTTGTTAGCGTTCCATTTGTTGCAACTAATGAAAAGTATGCACCTTTAATTAAAATTTCTTTTCCTGCTGGAAATGTGTAGACTTGATATCCAACCGCATTACCTGTACCTGCGATAGCCGGCATATTGAACCCACCTGAACCAATCAATAAGGTTGTTTTGTGGAATGAACCTTGTTGTTCTTCCTTTGCAGTTAAATTTGTTCCTGCTGTTCCGACGTTGTCGTTTGCTGCTTCGTCTGCGATTTCGTTGATATATCCTAATACGTGTGCTACTGGCATTGTGATGTGTGTGATGAATTATACGTTTATTCTTAATACAAGAAAAAAAAACGCTCTCTTGTTTGTGTAAATGGTCAGACAATGTTCAACACAACCACTGTAAACATCGAATACGATATATTTATTGGGAATTTGATTTAATTGATGACCATTCCATACTGATCACATGTTTCTTCCAGTAGCGTTTGTGCATCCGAATGAGATATCAGAGGTAGAATGTCTGACCAACTGAATTTTTTGTGAAATATATTCGTGTTGACGATTGGTGCATTGGTACCAATAGCTCTATAGCTACACTTCACATGCGTTTTTTTATGCCAAGATATGTTGTTGAAATAGTTGTCATCATTGAACAATTTATCTTTCTCGTTTTTATATCTCAAACTGATCATCTTGTGGTGTTCAATTGGGCGAATGTAAGGACTGTGTTCAAAGCAATATGTTGTCATACAACGCGTATTATCCGAAACACATCTCCCAGCAACGGTGATACAATCAAAATGGTAGTATATGGCAAAATTATTCGTACACGCTCTGCCTTGGCAACGTTGCGTGACAAACTGTTTTGGTGTGGCTAATCTGCTGGGGTTGTACAGATATTCAGTTGTCAAGTAATCATACACGATTTTGAAAAGTTCAATTGGGAAATATCTCCCGAAAACAGACGCGTTGTACAGTTTTCCGATGGTTTGTCGCTTCTTGGTGATGCGTTTCTTTTTTGCCTTTTCTCTGTTGTGTTTGAGTCGATCTTCTTTCGACAATTTTTGTCTTTTTCGAACTTTCTTTTCCTGATCAATTCTTTTGCGCTTCATTTTTGTGTGTCGTCGTTTGTTGGTTCACCAATGAATAAATGTTGAATGTCAATTTTTCATCAGAATCAATAAATTTGACAACGTCAATGTACTTTGGATCAAACGTATTCTCCAAAAAATATGCTATTTGATCAATTTTTATCATTTCTTGATATAATTTACTCTGATCTCTAGCCAATTGAAACACAACATTTGCTCCATGGGTGTGTTGAAGTTCATCATCTTCGTCATGCCACAGATGTCTGTCATTGTGGTCTGGAACGTGTAATATGCCATTTGCTCGCATTCTACTTTTTGTCTGAATGTCACCGACTAAAACATCTCCAAATGTTCTGAATGCTGAGTGTGGTTCCTTTGATTCTGACGCCAAGGTCTCAAATTCGGATGTTGTTGTCTTGATTGTCTTTCTGATTATTTTTTGAGTTTGCATTGTTATATTTGTGTTTTCCACGCGGCTCTGCACAAAACACATTTTTTTCGAAAATTTCTCGATGCATTGCTCACTGTGTATTTCGCAAAACAATTTTTATGAACAGATTGTCCGCAGCCTTTCATACAGTACCAAGTAGTATTCTCGTCGATTTCCTTTGTTTCTTCATTGATCATTGACTCAAAACAAATGCAACAATCTGCATCTTTTTCTTCCTTCCTCTTCACAACAGGCGACTCCATCTCTTTTCTGGAACGTTTCCTTCCTCTCCTCTGAAAAGGTGAAATCAACCCAGTTGTTATACGAGGTATAGACTGTCTTCGCGACCGTCTTGGTCTATCATGTCTTCTTCTCGTTGGTGGTCTCAGTCTGATTGAAATATTGATGGGAATTGTATCACTGTCCGAATCAGAATCACCATCGTCGTCAGCATAATCCCCATCGGTGATCACCAGCGCAGAACCTCTTTCACCCAGTGTGATATGTGTAACGATTGGATCAGTGTCACCATACATAATGAAATCCTCCAACAAATACTTCTCATTAAAATCTTCCTCTGTTGACAACGCAAACAATGTGTCTCTCTGTTCATCCGACAAACAAATGATATCCGAGAAATCTTCTGCGTTGTACACATCAAAGAGCACATGATATATATGTTTGCACCTGTGGCCATTGTTGGAATGATCAGGACAAGAGCACGTATGGGTGTTAGATATTGTGATGGTGTAAGAAGATGTGCCACTTCCAACCATTCTATATAGACGTTTCACTGGGTCACTATAGTCACATCCTTCAAGACTAAATGTTTGTGTTCTCGCTCTTTGTTTTCTTCCGCGGACATCACGTGTTTGTTCAATCAGATTATTTGTCATTTTGTTTGCTTTTATTGTACAAAAATTATTGGAAAATGTATCGTCGAATTTATCAACCAGAAATATTTTGTTAAAAATAAACACATACAAACAAAAAATGAAACATAGAGAAATATTGAAATTGGTAAAGTTACACTTACTCAATGACATCGCAAACATTGTTGACGATTTTATGGCGGATTTCCAATGCCATGGATGCCATGTGAATTTTCACAACGAAATGGTGATGGTGGAAATTGAATATGACGAAAACGAGATAAAAGATGACGATGGCAAATTTGCGGCAAGAACACTTATCAGTGGGGCTGATTTTTTTTATTTTTGTACCGGATGTGCTGTTCCCAACACACTACTTACTATTAGTGAACTCATGGTGCGACGATCAAGAACACCAACAGAAATAAGGGAAGGACCCAATAAAACATTCAGAGAAAAACGCAAATTAAATCGAAAAGAGAATACGTACATTATCAGAAAGAAAATTGGAGGTTTATTTTCAATTGTTGAAGATTACAACAAAGATTTTAAGTGTAACAATTGTGATAATTGTATGTGGCAAAATCTGAAAGTTGTCTATGATTACAACATCGAAAACAAATTGTGTGTTGAAGAACGATTGGTGGATAATTATTTTTTTTATTGCACTGATTGTCATCAACCGCACAAGCACATAAAACATTCATAAATAAATTATGTGAATTCACAATCAGTTTTGTTTTTCCTCCGCTTGTTTCACCATAATTTGGTTCCTCGGTTGTTTCATCACTTTGTAGGAAACCTTGACGATCTGTTCTCCTCCCGCTTTCATTGGACGGCTAGGAATCTTGATGAGTTTCTTATCGGAACCTTTCTGATCACCCACAATGTAATCCCTGCACATCTTCGCTTCTCTCTCCGGTTGTTGTATACCTCTAAATTGAAAGTATGCACGGAGTAATTCTTCAACGGTGGATTTACCGAATGGCAAGTTTCTGTCTTTGGTTGTGGTTGTGCTCATTGATATGACGCAACGGTTGTCAATGTTATATTCATTTTTTCCTCCACCGTTTAACATAAATTCCTTGACTTCATGTTTAGCGTCTTTCAATTCGTTTCTCATATCTTTAAGTTGTTGACTGGCCGCGTAGATTTCTTCTTGCAAACCTACGACTTCGAGCATGGCAGCTCCAATATTGTTTGGTACGGACATTTGTATATTTGTAGTTTATTGTCATGAATAAAAATCATGAAGCGTGTATTAACGCACTTTCAACCATTCATCCTGAGATGATTTTGGTGATAAATAATATTGGGTACATTTAAAATTGTTTGTTTGCAATAAAGACAATATGGAACTCATGCAAGAATACAAATACGTTTTGATGGCACTCGCTGCAGGGTACATCTTGAAGAAGATGTATAAAAAGGAATCAATGTACAATGGGGAGTACAATAGAACCGGAGAGTACAATAGAACCGGAGAGTACAATAGAACCAAAGAGTACAATAGATCAGGTGAATATGCTGGTAAAATTTCAGTGGAAGAAAAAGAGTATGACAACAACATGTCTCAAACTATCATTCAAGATTTTGGAAATGGTCCTCAAGTCATCAGGGCAATGGCAAGTGATAAAACAAAGATTTTTAGAACACCAAGTGCTGACATTGCGTTTGCTGCTGGAAGAAAGTTACAGGGACAAGGTATGAATTTTTGCTGTATTGACAGACAAAATCAATATTGTCACAGCAACAATTGTGTGGCTGGTTGCGATTGTAGTGTTGACAGAGCTTTTTTGTAAATACGCGTCTGATCAATTGAACAGAATTTATACATTAGTAATAAACTTGAAGATGACAAACAAAATTATTGACAAAGAAATTACTGAGGAAACCACTGTGGAGAAAACACTCGCTGAAAAACATCAACAACAAATTGCGGAGTTATTGGGAAATGCATCAGACATTGGCATATATGTTGATGAAAGACTTAAGAATATTATGAGGAAATATTGGACAACTGTTGATATTGGCATTGCGAGCATTGCCCTCTACAGAGATTTGCTTGATGAGAAAACCAAAGGGGAATTGTTTGATGCGATCACTTGGTCTCGAGACAATTGGAAATGTGACAAAGAGGAAGAATATGTGTTGGGGAGACTTGATCATGATGTATTGACATTATTCACTGCCAAAAAAATGAGTGCATTTATCAGCCATGTGGGGAATATTGTCGAGTATATGTCAGCCGATCAATTAGGCTTCTGTATTCACTTGTTTAAGATATGCCATGAGTGGTCAAAGGGTGAACAATTTGGTGTTGTCACACCCAACAAATATATTTTGTATGAAGCTTACAGTAGGGTCGTCGATCTCATTCCCAAAAAAATCAAAAATAAATTTGAAGCGCGAGTCAGAAAATGTGTTGAAGAACTCTCAAAACATCCACACACGGAATACACTAGTCGGAAAATTGATCCTTAAATGAGCTGTGTGCATTGATTTTATTGATGCGTGTATAACAAATTAACTTTATTCTTGTTCAATAATAAAACAAACAAATCCAAAATGACCAAAATGACTATTCCAAAAAAAAGATCGTCCTCAGGACCCACTAAAAAACAACTTGTTTCTGCAATGGCTGGTAGCAAATTTGAAGATTACAAAGAGATCAGCAAGGATGAAAAGGTTGTAACGTACGGTGGTTTCAAGTATAGACTCAAAAGAAGTAAAGATCCAAACGCAAAGGGCATCGTCGGAACAACTGTCAAAAAGACAACCTCAGAGGAAACCAAGAAAAGTATAGTTACAACTTCATTTGCAGAGAAAGAAACCAAAGAGGACACCACTACTTCCCAAGCATTAAACATTGATGCACTGACTGAACAGTTTTCAAAAATGGGCATTGATGGTAAGGCGATCAAATCCATGGGAGAAAACATTCTGGCAAATATGGGACCAGGGTTCGATGTTAAAGATCTTGCCAAAGAAGGAGGTCTCCAAAAAATGATGGGTGCGTTGACAGAATCCAAGGAAAACATCATGAACACTGCCAAAGAGTCTTTTTGGAAACAATTTCACGACAAGCTCGATGAATTTGTACGTAAGCTTATCAGGTTGTTCAGAAAGCAAACAGATTGTGTCAAGAGATTGAATGAATTGAAAGCAGAACTTGATGCTTTAAGACAATCGCCGGTTGATCTCATCAGAAATGTTGCAATTCATGAATTTTACAAGTTTTTATCTGATCACACCACAGAATTGGAAAACAAGAATGAAGAGTTTTTGTTTGAACATGTTTTTAGTTTACCCATGATGAAGGCAGTCGACATGGCTTACAATTGGGAACATTTACCTGATAAAACAAAATCGAGCATTTGGTCATACTTTCAACAATTGTTTGGTCTATCAACAATGTGGACAAGATCAAATTCTGAAGGAGTCGATAATGCACTTGCTAATAGTGGACAACTTTTAGAAAAGGCACAAGAGATCCTTTCTAATCCAGACGCGATGGCGCACGTTCAAAATGCACTGAGTGGATCAGGAATTGATTTGCAAGGAATTATGAAAACTATTCAAAACAATAAATAAACATAACGTGAAAACAACTCATTTTTTTTACCTTTGGTATTTTTTTTAATCACAAATCCGTTTCCAAAATTTAAAAAAAACCTTCCATACTTTCGCTATTCTGTTTTGTTTTCGTTTAAAAAAATTAATATAACTACAAATACAAATACAAATACAAATACAAATACAGACACTTAACACTCAACACCATGGTATTCATCAATAAAAACCCTGAACTCGACGATTTAACAGACGACGAACTATTGAAGCACATTAAAAATGAAGAAGATAAGACTGTGCTGATTGAATTTTTAAACCATTTGAGACAACGCAATTCTAGAGAACTCAAAAATGCTGAAGAACACAAGACATTTGACAAGGTCATCAAAATCAGTGAAGTCAAAGACAATTATGACGTATGTATCTGTGTTGCAACCCCGTTCGACAACAATACTCTTCAGCAATTATCTGTAGCAGTCATCAGAACAAAAATTCTGTGTGAAATTCAAACAAGGAGATTGATTGAAATGGTTTTATTGTCTTGCAATTCACACTCATGATCATTTTCAAAACATTTTACAATAAACCATTTTATGAAATTAAAATATTTACTTTTATCCACTTTTATTTATCGAGATACTCCTCATGAAAATAATCTACAGTCACAAGTAAATATACAATGTCAGAAAGAATATGGATTGAGAACCCTTCAGAGCTTTGGTCTGATGGTCAATGGAAAAAAATTGTTCCTGGGCCACGTAAAACAACAACTGAAAATTATAATGCGGCCACACGTTTGATGATGGTCACAGGTGCGGGTGTGTATTTGGCAAGTGGCAACACTAATGTGTTATATGCCATCAGTGTAATATTGATGGTGTTAATGTTGTCCGCAAATAGAAAGGTCAAAGAATTATTGCCTGTGAAAAAGGAGGAAGTGCAACAGATGCCAGAAGGTGCTGAAATATTGGTGGAACAAGAATTGTTTCCTGGGGCAAATGCAATTGCGGAACGTCTCGTCACCAACCCAAGAGAACAAGACCAATTCCGATTCAAAGAATCAACACCGACCGTTTCACAATACAAATTGGGAAGAAGACCCGTACAAGATCAGGATCAAGAGTTTGCAGATTTGTTTAACACCGGCACACACTACACTGATAAGTATTATATGCCCAATGTGCGCCCGAGATTATTCGAACCATTTTTGCAAGAACAACGTTCAAGAATGAATCAATAATTTATCTCCAATAAATAAAATGAATAAATGCACAATTGAAATTGTCAATGATTTGTTTCCAAAGGACATTTGTTTTGTGTTGAACAAATATTTAAATTGTAGATTGATTTACTGTGATGACTGCACCAAAGTTATTTTATGTACAGGCTGTCCCAAATTGACACATCCACAGAGAAGTTTCATTACGTTCAATAATCTCAATAGTGTCGTCAACGCTTCAGGGTTCTATTGTTGGAGTTGTTTGAAGGGAAAAGATCAGAGTCACCTTTTGAAGTACATAAAAAGATAAACTTTGCCTATAGATTTAACAACACTGGTTATAGTTACTGTAAAAATTGTTAACGCATCAATTGCGTTGTTTTTGTCAATTTAAATATAATCTCCATACAATAAACAAAGAAATGGTCAACATCACAGAAACAAAAGAACGCGTTGAAATGAAATCTTCCACAGCAATTTTAGTGGTCGACACAAATTACATAATTATTGGAACAGAACACAACATGTTATGCGCAGTGCCTTGGAGGTGGAAAGAAGACGCAAATGAAAAAACAATGAAGTACATCGATAAGCTTTTCATCAAAGATAACAAACACATCAAGAACATGATTGTCGTGCAGGGAGAAGACTCTAAAAGTGAATGTTACAATATGGAAGGGGAACTGTACTACAGAACGAATTATGGGGGACCTTTCGATGAGGAGGGTGAATTTGAATTTCCATGTCCTGAAAAATTTGCTGAGCACATCATATTTTCACATCCAACTCGCAAGATAAACGCTGTCAAGTTTTTTGAAGTTGTCCAGAAAATGATTGCCAAGAAACAAATTACTTTTGAATAAACTCAAATAAATAAACTCATTTTTAAAAATATTTTGTGTATTACATTTAAGCAAACGATGACAGACTTACTTGGACAAAAGAGGTTTATCGACGTACATAATTGTAACATTGTGGATGGTATGGCAAATATGGAGAAAAAAAGGAATCTTCTTCAAAATATGGAGAAATTTTATGAGGACCCCTCTCATTTTTCCAAATTGCATCAGATTCTCATGAACAAAAATCCCGTCAGCCTGAGAACCATTGATTATTTCTGTTCGAATTACAGCTCTAAGGGCATCGTCTTTAAAGATAAACAAGGAAATCTTGTTGATGTATTCTCAGAGTATCAAGATGGCCTGGGGAGTTTGGGTAAGGTGAATTTTGATCCGTTCAAGAGAGATGTTATAATAAAATTTATGAAACATGGAAAGATAATTGATACAACCGTCGGACAGCTTCGGTTTTTTGCATTTATTATTGAAAATGGTACGCTAGACTATATAATTCGACACAAGGATACGATAAGTAAAAAAATGGCATCTGTTCTTAAATTGAGTCGGAAGAAACGAAGAGCTCACCAAGACATTGACCCAAGACCCAAAAAAAGAAAACGTATCCCCAACAAGTATAAGCGAAAGTCTCATGTGCATAAGATTAAAATAACCCTTAAATTTTCAAGTCCTTGTAAAGATTCTACTCGGATAAAACGCGCTGTGGAAATGCAAGTGCTAAATTACAAATTGTCACTGTTGATTGGCGAATATGCTGGATTGTGACAGAATACAATGAACAAATGAAACGCAGATTAGTTAATCTTTTGGATGACAATCTTTTCAGGAGACATACAGTGAATTTTCAAAAAATGGATATTTTTCTTCTTGAAGAGCGTGTACACATAATTAGTTCTTGCAACAGAGGTGCACGCGTTGATTTTGTTTCTGAGTGCATTTTTCATTTGATCAATTTTTGTTGAGTTGAGTTCACGTATGAGTTCAGGTCGTTGTAACGGTAAAAAGTCCATAGTTGTTGATATTGTTTATTATTTACAAGAATAAAATTTATGTATAATTAATTCGTTTTGTTTTATGTTTCAAGTTATTTTCCTCTTTTAATCTAAATATAACGGACATTCATCAACGTGCCGAAACGGAAGATTTTACCATTTAAAAAAAATGAAAAAAAATATTTCTCAACAAAAACAATTTATCACAAATTAAATTATCTCCACAATATATAAACAATGTCCAAAAAAATGTATGTAGTAAAACGAGACGGAACAGAAGAGGCGGTTGACTTTAACAAAATCACCAAGAGAATCAATTATTTTTGCAAAGATCTGAAACGTGTCGATGCAGCAATGGTCGCCATGGAAGTGATTCAAGGGATGTACTCTGGAATTACCACACAACAATTGGATGTCAGTGCATCAGATATCGCCTCAAGTTATGGTGATGAACATCCTGAATATTCATTGTTGGCTGGTAGAATAGCAGTTAGTAATCTTCATAGGAGAAACATCAACAAGTCCTTTTCGGCTACAATTGACAACTTGTACAATGCAGTCGATAGCAAAACCAACAAAAAAATCCCCATCATATCTGATGAGTGTCATACGTTCATCATGAAGCATGCACGTGAAATTGATACAATGATCAACTTGGAAAAGGATCTCAATATGGATATTCTTGGATATAAAACTCTTGAGAAATCTTACTTGTTGAAAATCAATGGTAAAATTGTTGAAAGTCCTCAGTACATGTTTATGAGAACCGCAGTGGAAATTCATATGGGTGATTTACCAAAGATTAAAGAAACCTACAAGATGATGTCAAGAGGTCACTTCACACATGCCTCTCCCACACTGTTCAATGCTTGCACAAGACATTCTCAAATGTCAAGTTGTTTTTTGTTGGATATGAAAGAAGATAGTATTGACGGGATTTATGATACGTTGAAGCGATGTGCTTTGATTTCAAAGTGGGCAGGTGGGATCGGTCTTACAATGTCAAAAGTAAGAGCACAAGGTAGTTATATTATTGGGACCAATGGTACTAGTAATGGTATAATACCCATGTTACGCGTATTCAATAACACTGCTCGCTATTGTGATCAGTGTGTGAGACCAGAGGAATACATTTACACAAGTGAAGGTCCCAAACAAATTCAGTTTTTAGATGCTGGTGTAACCCAAATTGTTAACTCTGCTGGAGAAGTTGAAGTTGTCAAAGATGTGTTGGAGCATTCATATGATGGTGAAGTTTATTTGATCAACACTGCATGTTCAATTGAACCACTCTTGATCACCCCAAGACACCCAATTTTGACAATCAAAGTCAAAAAAAATACAAATTATTCTGTAATTATGAATAGATTGGAGAAAGGGTATGTGGGTGAAGAATGGGTAGAGGCCAAAGACATTACTGAAGATCACTTGGTCACATACACAATTCCAACATATGAAAATGATATCAAGTCTTACACTGAAGAAGATTGTTATATGTACGGTGTGTTACTTGGAGATGGTAGCATGACAAATGATTCTGTCACCACAAGAATTTACATTGATCCAATTTCAAAGAAAAATGTTTTAGAATTTGTGAAAAAATATTTGGCGGAAAGATGTGTTCAGTGGAAAATTGATGAAACCAGATCAAAAGCAATTGTGATCAGATGGGGGAAAACAAAAGTGTTACCATTCAGGTATAGTGATCTGTATGACGAAAGCAAACAAAAAAGAATGAAATTTAAGTGGACCAATCTTCCAATTGAGAAGGCAAAGTATATTGTGAAAGGGTTGATCGACACAGATGGTTGTAAAGGAAAAGAATTGGTGTTTGACACAACGTCAAGACAATTAATTGAATCCATGAGATATTTATTGTTGAGAATGGGAGTTCCTACAAGTGGATATGTGAGAGACAGAGTGGGTGAAAGTCATGTTTCCAAATATGGTTCGCTCATTATCAACAAAAAAAAATCATTCTGTTTGAGAATCCCAAGAACCAAAGAAATTGCAGAATTGATTGGAGTTGAAGAAGGTAAATTTTTCAAATTCATCAAACACAAAAACAAAATTTATTCAAGAATCAGTGGGATCAAAAAAGATGTACACAAAGGAAGACTTTATGACTTACAAATGGGTAAAGTTCATGATTATACAACACACCATGGTATAATTCACAATGGAGGAAACAAGCGTAAGGGTTCATTTGCCATGTACTTGGAGCCTTGGCATTCTGATGTATTTCAATGGATTGACTTGAAGAAGCCACATGGGGAAGAAGAAGGCAGAGCAAGAGATTTATTTTATGCACTGTGGACTCCTGATATTTTCATGGAGAGAGTTAAAGCCAATGGCACATGGTCACTGTTTTGTCCCAATGAAGTTAAGAAGTACTTTGAAGATTCACAACTTGCAAAGTCTTTGGGTATTTCTGGAGCATTTGATGAATGTTACGGAGAGAACTTTGAGAAGTTGTATGTTGCAGCTGAAAAAGTCAAAGGTCTCGCTCGTAAAACAATCAAAGCACGCGATCTTTGGAAGCACATCATCAAGTCTCAAGTTGAAACAGGTGGTCCATTCATATGCTACAAAGATGCAGCCAATAGAAAATCCAATCAGAAGAATGTCGGTATGATTAAATCAAGTAATCTTTGTACAGAAATATTCCAACATTCTTCTGATGAAGAGACTGCTGTTTGTAATCTTGCTTCAATTGCTCTGCCAATATTGGCCACCAAAAACAGTGAGGATGAATGGCAATTTAATTTTGATAAACTTGGTGAAATTGCAAGAATACTCACTACAAATTTAAATAATGTGATTGACAGATCATTCTATCCCATTGAAAGTGCCAGAAAAGCAAACCAATCACATAGACCAATTGGTATTGGTATTCAAGGACTGAGTGATTTATTGCAAAAGATGGGACTCGAATATGATTCTGATGAGGCAAGAACTCTGTTTGAGAACATTATGGAAACTATCAATTACAATGCATTGTTTCAGAGTAAGGAACTCGCAAAAGAATTTGGACCTTATACATCTTTCGAGGGAAGTCCTTCCAGCAAAGGAATTTTGCAGCAGGACATGTGTGACGAGAAATGGAAAGAGAGAGAAACTTTTATTGGTAGCCAAAAGTGGAATGAACTCAGAGCAGATATCGTTGAATATGGACTTAGAAACAATGCAGTGGTTGCTTTGATGCCGACTGCATCTTCCAGTAATATATTGGGCAACAGTGAGTGTTTTGAAGTGAGATCAAGTAATCTGTTCATTAGGAAACTTTTATCAGGAGAGTATGTATGTCTCAATAAATATCTTGTGGACGCACTCGAGAAAAAAGGATTGTGGACAGAAAAGATCAGGAAGAAAATCGTCGCAAGAGGCGGTTCCATACAAACCATCAATGAAATTCCATTGAAAATTAAAAAGATATTCAAGACTGTTTGGGAAATATCAGGAAGAGCACAAATTGATATGATTGCCACTTCGGCTAAACACATTGATCACAGTGCCAGCATGAGTCTATACTACAATAAACCAACATACAAGAAGTTGAGCGCAGCACATTTTTACGGTTGGGGGAAGGGTCTCAAAACTGGAATGTATTATCTCAGAACACAACCCGCAGCGTTGGCTATAAAGTTTGCACTCGAAGATGAGTACGTGGAGGAAGCAAAGGTTTCTGAACAAAACGTGGAGGAAGAAATCAAAGTCAAGGAACCTATCATCAAGAATATAAAAATTGAACCAGTCGTCAAGGAGATTGAGTTGCAAACATTCAGTAAGGAAGAATCCAAGGGAAATGATATTAAAGTGAGTTTGGATGCAGATTCTGATGATGACACTGTTGATCCAAATTATGGGTGTCCTATGAAGATGAATCCTTTGAAGAAAAAGAAAAAGAGTCTTTTGTTTGTTGATGAGGTGGATGACTGTCAAGTCTGCTCTGCTTGAATGTATTTGAGGAAGAATACTTGCTTGAGAAGAATACTTGCTTGACAAGAATACTCGTTTGAGAATAATTCTTTGTAATTAAATAAAAATAATTTTTGAAATAATTTATTCTTTAAAATGTCAGCTTTATTAAATATGGATATGGTCATGAAAATTGGAAGAGCAGCAATACTTGTTGCTATCGTGAGTTTGGTATTTGCATTCATCTTTGCAAGACCAGAACCAACAAACGCTTACGAAGTCGTACTGAGAGCACTCAAGAGCAATCCGATGGAAGCGGGTGTTTTGTTGATTTTTTATGCTGCGATTGCAGAATTTATTGATGAAGGATTTTTAAAATAAAAAAAATCAAAACAAATAAAAATAAAAAATCAAAACAAATAAAAATAAAAATGAAAGACGAACTGAAACAAATTTTTGACATGGAAATTGTTGAAGAATATTTGAAATTTGAAAAAATGAGACATGAAGATTACTACAAGATGATATATGATTACGGTGTTAATTTAGGTGAAAGAATACAATATACTCTGTTGAATGACGGTTTGTGTATTTACAGACGTTGCATAGACATCGCAATGTATCGCGCAATTGTGGAACTAGGAGATGTTGAAATGATCCAATCTCTCCCCCTTTTAGAATCTTCATTGACCGATTATTTCATGCCAGACACCCTCGAGATGACTAAATATTTGGTCGAAGTATATAAATCTGATTACACAACATACAATTTGACCAGATATTTATGTGAAGTGGGTCGCTTTGATATTTTGAAATCATTAAAAATTGAGTATAAACATACCATCAAGGATCCTTATTTTACTCCAAAGATTGGAAAATCTAAATATGTCAATGAATCAAAGGGTGAATCATTCATGTCAGTATCAACCTTCCTCGAGGAAGGTGTGGACCGGCGTAATTTTTTAAGATTGTTGGACTATAGTAATGAATCCAATAATGACCTCATTATAGCGGATTTTGAGGAAAATGGTGAAATATATTGCCACTTGAGGTGGTTACAATGCAACACTAAATTACTCAAGTATTTTCTTCGGAAAAACATTGATATTTTGAGAATGTGTAATATCATTAAAATGTTTGATATTGATTGCGCCTCAATTGAGCGACAACAAACAATGTATTTACATATTGCAGTAGTGATTGGATGTGATGTATTTGCTATTGTCGATGGTAAGTGGAAATCGTTTTCGTGTAAATGATGTCGATGATGTGTTTTTTCTTTGTGTTCAATAAAAGATCTTTTATATTAACCAACAAACGCCCACGAAGTCGTACTGAGAGCAATCCGATGGAAGCGGGTGTTTTATTGATTTTTTATGCAGCAATCGCAGAATTTATTGACGAAGGATTTTTAAAATAAACAATGAAAATTATTAACGAAATAAAGTCTCACTTGATCGAAGATTTGACCAAAAAATTAAATTTACCGATCGGTGGGTTCAACCTAAATAACGTGTTTCCGAGTAATTTAAAAGTCGGAATCATCACTATATTCTATTCCCAATTGGTCTTTGAATTCTTCGCAGATATCAGTGGCTAATCCATAACTATGGAATAAACGTACGATTTCTAATTCATCTTCACCACTCATATCTATTTCATGAGTATCAAAATGTTCCAATACAAACTCAACCATCTTAAAATCATTTGAATAATTTTCATAAAACGACCGTGCGCTCATTTCAGTATTATATAGCATTATATTTAGTATGTATATGATGTCCTTTGGAGGACTATACCAAATATCTTCCGATATAAAATATTTTATCAAATATTCGAATTCTGTAGGGGAAACACGCATAAATAGTTGATTCAACAACTTCATAAATAGTATTTTTGGATGCTTAAGTGCAAACGCCAAAAATGTTTTTTCCTCACCTGTGAACAGCCTACCTGATAAGAAAACAAGTAAAGACTCAATCTTGTCAATAAAGCTGGCGATGGTTTTATCGCCAGGGTGATTATCAATTACGTTAAAAATATATGGCATTCCGTACAGAGACAATATTCCGTGGTGGAATAATATTTCACCAAATTCATCATTGTACGATATAATAGGTTCCCAGTAAGGATCTATATTACGTCGAATATTATACATTATATTGCGCGCACATGTTCTCATTTTATACTCATTCTTCATGCGGATTCTTTCCACATCAACACTCATTTTCTCATTCGATAAACGATAAGTTCGCACCTTTTTACCCGCTCGAAGTATCCCAGAACGACCAAAATAGTCTAGTACGTCAAACACTAGGTATTGAAGGACTATTTTGTCTAAATCTTTTGGTAATGTCGTTAAAGTTTTCATTGTTGTGTGATTGTTATTTTTATCAATATTATCGAATAATAAATTGACCAACAATCCAACACACCAATTAACGTTACTAGCGGATTGGTCATTGTTTGTAAATGATGTCGATGATGTGTTTTTTCTTCACGTTAAGTAAAGTTTCTTTATATTATGCCAAAACGTCCTAGAACAAATGATCAAAATTTCGATCCACGTCCCACTAAAAAAAGAAGAAGGAGAAAACCACTCACTGAGGAACAATTGTGTGTGCAGCAATGTTTAGAGGATTGTTATGATTGCTTTCCCGCTCATGAGCAACAATATGACGTGATTTATGCTGATCCACCATGGAAGTACGACAATAGCGGCAATAAAGGTGCATGTGAGTACCACACCACTAAAACATCAGATTTGTGTGAAATTCCAGTGAAACACATTACGAAGGAGAATGCGGTGCTGTTCATGTGGGCAACATGGCCTAAATTGCAAGATGCGCTGGATTTGATCAAGGCCTGGGGATTTTCATACAAAACGTGTTGGAAAGTGTGGTTAAAGCGCTCCAAAACTGGAAAGAAAATGATGGGATGCGGTTACTATGTAAGAAGTTCTGTTGAGCCCTTGTTGGTGGCAATCAAAGGAAAACCTCTTAGTACACTATTGACAAAGGCACGATATGTTGAGAGACAAGAACTGGAAAGTTTACGAAGAAGACACTCTGAAAAACCTCCCGAAACCATTGATATGATTAATGCTTACGTGGCTCCAGACGCTAAAAAAATCGAATTGTTCGCACGGAAACAATGGTCTGGTTGGGATGCATGGGGATTGGAAACAGAGGGTTATTTTCATGATTCCATAAAAATTGAAAATCAATTGCAAACACAAAACACTGACAAATAAACGTTGAAATTGGGTTTTATTGGTAAAATCATTTGAATTACACATAAATTTGTTTTATTCTTTATTTTATTTCTTTGTTGTTTTCTTTTATTGAGTTTTTGATCAAGTGATCAAATGTCAATCTGTATGTAAACGTTGATTATTGAAAATTTTTATTGAAAAGTTCATTCGAAACCGTAAAGAAACCCATTCCACTCTCTTTGTTCATAAATTGCATCACACTCTGTCGATTGTCTGGCTTCCTCGCAATCCTTCATCGCACATTGCAGATCGGTGATCATATTTTTGACAAGGCAGTGTTTGCACTTCCACGATGAAAACGGTTCTCTGCATCTCCAACATTTCACATCTGATGTTGGAATCTTTTGTATCATCATTTCTTCACATTCAAAACAGTAGCTTAACGCGCACTCAGACATAATGAACCCATTACATGGTGATAAGTTGTCAACATGTTCTTCCCCGACGTCTTCTTCAATCTTCTCTTCTTCAAATGATTTCCAAATTTGAGGCTGCTGTTTGATAATGATGGTCTTTGGGTATTTCACACGTACACCATCATTGATAACTTTGCATTTCGTTTTGATGTTGAAAATTGTCTTCTTGATTTGTGCGTGCTGTTCTTGATCGATGAATATTTTTGATGAACTCAAATTTCTCGATATTGTTTTCAAATCACAGACGACCTGTTTCAAGTATTCGTTGATTTTTGAGATGTCATCAAGTTCTTTCATTGGATTAATATTTATTTGAAAATTTATATTTATTTGAAAATTTATATTTATTTGAAAATTTATATTTATTTGAAATTTGTTTTAATCAAGTGATCAAATGTCAATTTGTATGTCTTCATGTATGAATCGAGAAATGCTTCGTTGTGCACTTGGTGATACTTTCGAGATGGTCTCCATAAGAAACGTTTGATTTCATACGGGCGGATGGTTGTGTCGTCGCACACTTTGTCAATTTGTTCCACATGATGTTTTGCAAGGCTTGAACCAGCGCACGTACCACAGATTGATCCTGTAATTTGTGCAATTTGATTACTAAAGTCTACTTTTCCTTCTTTTTCGTTCATGTTGTTTGTTTTGATTAAATTATTCATAATATTACACATTTAAATCTATTATTTGAGGAGGAGGTCCAACTGTTTGTGGTGGACACTCGAAAATGAAAATATATGCGAGTATCAAAAATATTCTCCAATAATTCATTATCCAAAAACACCATAGAAATATTTGAGAGTGCACTGTTGGGCATGTATCCGGCCAATGTCTCGATGAGTTTGTTGCTGTGTTGAACATGACAAAACTGGCCGCAAAAATGTACCACAACAATCTCATAGACAATTTACATCGCCTATAATACATCGCGATGGGTACCATTTCAAATATTCCCGCGAGCATCAGCTCAACTGAATACACTGCACATTTATCCTGATCAATAGTGAGTGCAGTGGCGATGAGACATGGTGCCAACGTCAAATGGCACAGTAAAGATACAAAATACACAATTCGTTTGACTTTTTCTGTATTTATTATTACCATTTTTATTTGTTTTTCTTTTGTTATATAATTATCAGAATTGGTTAGGGATTGTTCATATTCTGTGTTTTTTTCCAGTAAACCATCCACTGTTAGTGGTTCCGTCACAATGTTTGCACTGTATTCCACATTGGGAAATGGTTCAGAGTGATGGAATTCCTTGTCGTCGTTTATCGGGATCGATTGGTTGTACATGTTCATTTTTTGTTTGTTTTGTTGTTCAATTTTGTTTCATAATAAAAAACCGACACATTTGTTTCCGTTTCTCAATTTGATATTGATTTTTTCAGCACAGAGAAAAATAATTGTATGGGATACAGCTAGTGACACCATATTGATGATTATTTCAATGAATCATTCTCCACCGTTCCTTTTTTGAGTTGACTTTGTTTATTAAAATGTCCTGTGAAGTCAAATATCCAAGAGTATCTCCAATCTTCAAGTAATTTTTTACTTTGTGGCTTCTCCATAGTGTGTTTTGGAGTGACATTCTTGACAGTGATGGGTGACGATAATATTTTTTTTGGTGGATTTTCTTTCGACATTTTTTTAGTTGTACACAATAAATACAAAATAATATTATCATTGATGGACAATTATGTACAAATTAAACACACAAAGTCTCACGAATATAAAGAGAAACGCATAGGAATTGATTTTGGGGGCGTTATAAAAGACCACGGAACTTCTAAATCAATTATAGGTTCTTTCAAACATATTAGAATGCTTTGTAAAACTTTTTCGCGCGACAACGTATTCATCGTTTCAAAAGCAAAACAAAGAATGGAAAAAGTGGTGAGAGAGTGGTTGGTCAAGCATCAGTTTTGTGAGAAAACTGGTTTCAAAGAAGACAACATACACTTCGTCAGAGAATGCAAGGACAAAATTACCAAACTGATAAAATACAAAATTAATTATTTCATCGACGACAAGTGGGAGGTTGTCAGTTCGCTCGACAAACATATTCACCTCAATAAAGTATTTTGGTTCATACCACGGACAACAGAAAATGAAACAGCCTTAATAAATAAAAAATCTGTTGAATTTCGAAATAAATTAACCATAACAATAAAATGGTATAAAATTTATAAGAGTATAATCTCTTGATATGTCCCACGAATTTACACACATTAAACCTCACATCACAATAAAGTGTTTGTACAATTGATTACGATATTTAGTTCATTTATTACTTTGCAAATATACAAATAGTATCCATGCTGCTATGAACAAAGGCAACCCTGGACCATCTACAATTCCGTTCGCACGTTGCCACGGCAATATAAATTTCATGGATAAGATCACTAACGTTGGTATCAAGTAAGCAATCTTGTTCTGGTTATTATCAGAAGATAGATATCCAATCATTACCCACCCAGCCATGAAGAGCGGCGCTGCGAAATCTGGCGCAGGAACTCCCTCCACACTTGATCTTTTAATTGTCATAACAGCAACTGCAATTGCACTACATGCACCAATTGCCATGTATGTTCTCGGTGTTTTCATGATGTTTCCTTGTTCATCTTTCTCAGCGAGCACTTTTGCAGTCTGAACCCACCCGGCCAAGAAGAGTGCAGGGCCTGCGAGTGTTGAGACGATATGGTCGGATTGGTTCATTTGTTCAAAGGTTTTTTTTGTGATTACACCTGCGATTACACCCATTGCTCCAAGTGCAGCTGATTCAGCTTTTTTTTGATCGACACAAAGAAACGATTTGTTTGTTCCTTCTGATTTTTGAGACATTTGTATTGGAAGTGTTTGAGGTACAAATTGTTCTGTCAGTTCTTTACTCTCAATAAAGATTTTATACCTACCATGATGTTTTGTGTGAACAACCACAGTCAGGATAATGTGTTATTTACACAAAGCCTTTTTTACAAGTTGACACCACTCAACTTCTTTTATTTTCCATGACAGGCTATCCAGTTTCATGTACTTCGTGAATTGGTTCGTATTTTGGAGTTTTCCTGCGCACTTTTTTGTTTACTTTTTTGTTTGTCGGATATCTCACAATCCCTTCTTGCGCATCCCAAATGGTCCACAAAGATTGGAAATATATTTTATTCAAGTATGGAACATTTTTCCATCTTTTCACAATTTCTTTGCGTTCTTTTTTTGACATTATTTGTTTAGAACCCATTATGTTTTATTGTTGGTTTTTGTTTGTTTTTTAAAATCCTTTTTCGGCCATACACATTTGTCAAAAAAATATTGAGAATAAAAATGACACAAACACTTAAAAATAAAATCCAGACAATTCTCACTTTAAATTTCATCGATGTCTACAACTGTCCTGATGTATTCTACGCGTACGGTGTCTTCGAACAGGTGTATCCCAACAAGAAACATGTGACCGCACAAAACAATTACGCGGTACGATGGGCTGCTGAAATGGGACACGTGGAGATGGTCAACTATTTAGTTACCCAAGGAGTAGACATCACCGCAGATGACAATTGCGCGGTAAGATGGGCTGCGCACAATGGACACATGGAGATGGTCAAATACTTAGTTACCCAGGGAGCAGACATCACCGCAAGAGACAATTGTGCGGTACAATGGGCTGCTGAAATGGGACACGTGGAGATGGTCAACTATTTAGTTGAAAACGGAGCAGACATCACCGCGGATGACAATTACGCGGTACAATGGGCTGCGCTATATGGACACCTGGAAGTGGTCAAGTATTTAGTTGCCCACGGAGCAGACATCACCGCAAAGGACAATTTCGCGGTAAAATTGGCTGCGGGAAATGGACACATGGAGGTGGTCAAATATTTAGTTGTTCAAAAAGCAGACATCACCGCAGGGAACAATCGCGCGGTACGATGGGCTGCGGAAAATGGACACCTGGAGATGGTCACATATTTAGTTGAAAATGGAGCAGACATCACCGCACAGGACAATTGCGCGGTACGATGGGCTGCATACAATGGTCGCGTGGAGATGGTCAAATATTTAGTTGAACACGGAGCAGACATCACCACATATGACAATTTCGCGGTAAAATGGGCTGCGCACAATGGACACGTGGAGATGGTCACGTATTTAGTTGAAAATGGAGCAGACATCACCGCGGAGAACAATTGCGCGGTACAATGGGCTGCGGCAAATGGACACGTGAAAGTGGTCACGTATTTAGTTGAACACGGAGCAGACATCACCGCACGGAACAATCGCGCGGTACGACGGGCTGCGGATAATGGTCACTTGGAAGTGGTCAAATATTTAGTTGCGCAAGGAGCAGACATCACCGCACAAAACAATTGCGCGGTACGATGGGCTGCATACAATGGTCGCGTGGAGATGGTCAAATATTTAGTTGCGCAAGGAGCAGACCTCACCGCAAATGACAATAGTGTGGTAAGATTGGCTGTGATAAATGGTCATCTGGAAGTGGTAAGTATATTAAAAACAATAATTTCTGTTGGGGGAATAAATAATTCTTTTCTCCCATATTGACAGAAATTAACAAATAAAATATAAAATTAACATGAATACACTTAAAAATAAAATCCAGACAATTCTCACTTTAAATTTCATCGATGTCTACAACTGTCCTGATGTATTCTATGCGTACGGTGTCTTCAAACAAGTGTATTCCAACAAGAAACACGTGACCGCACAAAACAATTACGCGGTACGATGGGCTGCGGAAAATGGACACGTGGAGATGGTCAAATATTTAGTTGAAAACGGAGCAGACATCACCGCAGAGGACAATTACGCGGTACGACAGGCTGCGGAAAATGGACACGTGGAGATGGTCACATATTTAGTTGAAAACGGAGCAGACATCACCGCAGGGGACAATGACGCGGTACTATCGGCTGCGGAAAATGGACACATGGAAGTGGTCAAGTATTTGGTTGAAAACGGAGCAGACATCACCGCAGGGGACAATGACGCGGTACTATCGGCTGCGGGAAATGGACACATGGAAGTGGTCAAGTATTTGGTTGAAAATGGAGCAGACATCACCGCAGATGACAATTACGCGGTGAGATGGGCTGCGGAAAATGGACACGTGAAGATGGTCAAATATTTAGTTGAAAATGGAGCAGATATCACCACAGATGACAATTACGCGGTGAGATGGGCTGCGCAAAATGGACACGTGAAGATGGTCAAATATTTAGTTGAAAACGGAGCAGACATCACCGCAGATGACAATTACGCGGTGAGATGGGCTGCGGAAAATGGACACGTGAAGATGGTCAAATATTTAGTTGAAAACGGAGCAGACATCACCGCATGGGACAATTGCGCGGTAAGACGGGCTGCGCATAATGGACACCTGGAGATGGTCAAATATTTAGTTGAACACGGAGCAGATGTCACCGCATGGGACA
>Ga0316204_10004853_pt1 | contig 23424 bp, 21 predicted proteins | sample 6monrhotite_MG_2_FD_205661 | JGI IMG/M metagenome (GOLD analysis project Ga0316204, IMG submission 205661) | Microbial mat bacterial communities from mineral coupon in-situ incubated in ocean water Damariscotta River, Maine, United States -... | ecosystem: Environmental > Aquatic > Marine >... | reverse complement strand
AAACGTGAAATCATGGTTTGTTGGCAGCCGGCGTCTTCAGGGGTAACGGATGCCCGGCTGATGAGATCAAGGGCAAGTTCGATTGTTGCGGAGTTGTTGCTGTTTGGCACGGTCAACCTTCTTTGTATTTATTATGTTTATTCAATTCGGCGATTATACATAATGACTGCAGTGACAGGCATGCCAACAGTGGCTATTTGCATAGGGCCCTTGTTACCATAGCGGATTCAGTCAATTAGAGCCGACACATGGCAGTTCAGTGGTACCCCGGGCATATGCACAAGGCCCGCAAAAAGATCAACGAAGTCATGCCTCAAATTGACGTTGTCATTGAGGTGTTGGACGCTCGAATTCCCTATAGCAGTGAAAACCCGGCGATAGCAGAGTTACGCCAGGGCCGTCCCTGTATCAAAATACTCAATAAGTGCGATCTGGCCGATCCTGAAATTACCAAGGCCTGGATTCGTCATTTTGAGCAGGAATCAGGAGTCAAGGCCTTGCCCTTGATTGCTGAGAAAAAGAATCAAACCAAGCAACTGCCAGCGCAAATTCAGGCCTTGTGCAGGAAGATGCTGCCGGAACGGAATCTGGAAAAGAAGCCAGCCCGCGTCATGATTTTGGGTATCCCCAATGTCGGTAAGTCCACCTTGATGAATGGCCTGGCAGGTAAGGTGCTGGCCAAGGTCGGCAATGAGCCTGCGGTGACCAAGGCCCAGCAACGGATTATTTTGGCCAGTGGTATCCAGTTGTCAGATACCCCGGGAATCCTGTGGCCGCGTATGGATGACCAAAATACGGGTTATCGCCTGGCCGTGACTGGGGCCATCAAGAGCACTGCGATTGATTACGAAGATGTTGCTTTGTATGCCGCTGATTTTTTGCTGCAGGCCTATCCTGATGCACTGATGCAAAGGTACAAACTCAAATCTGTGCCCAAGGATGATGTTGAGCTGTTGGAAGAAGTGGGTCGTTTACGCGGTGGCCTGCGTTCCGGAGGCGTCATTGACATGCACAAGGCCTCAGAGGTTTTATTGCATGATTTGAGAGCGGGGGTGTTGGGGTGCATCAGCCTGGAAACACCTGAATCGGTTGCGGCACAAAAACAAAATAAAGAGGAGAGCTAGGCGTGTTGGGTAAGATTATTGGTGCGCTTATCGGCTACTGGCTAGCTGGTTTTTGGGGTTTTCTGATAGGGCTTTATCTGGGCCACCAGCTTGATAAGCGTATGACCCGTATTGCCGGTGGTTATCTGCTGCGGACAGTGGCTAATTATCAGGCCAAGACCCAGCAGGTTTTTTTTGAGGCGACCTTTTCAGTGATGGGCTGTCTGGCCAAGGCTGACGGCCGTGTTTCTGAAGAGGAGATTGTGCTGGCACGCCAGGTGATGCAACGCATGGGTTTGACTGCTGAGGCTCAGCGTCAGGCGATGGAATTGTTTTCTCAGGGTAAGCAGTCGGATTTTGATCTGGATAGTGCATTGCAGAAACTGCACCAGGCCACACGTGGTCGATTGAACCTGATTCAGATGTTTATTGAAATTCAGCTGGGCGTTGGCTACGCCGATGGCACATTAAAAACTGCCGAGCGTGATTTGCTATTGAAAATTTGTAACAGCCTCGGTTTCCCGGTGGACGCATTTGAACGGCTTGAGGCCATGATTCAGGCCGAGATTCATCACCATAAAAGCGGCGGCACTCAGGGGCCCTCACTGGAAGATGCCTATGCCATTCTCAGTATTGATGAATCGGCTACAGATGCTGAGGTGAAACGTGCCTATCGCCGTCTGACCAGTCAACATCATCCAGACAAACTAGCAGCTAAAGGTCTGCCGCCTGAGATGATGAAACTGGCGCAGGAGAAGACCTATGAAATCCGTACCGCCTATGAACGGATTCGGGAAACACGCGGTTTTAAATAATTCACCTTTAAGTCGAAAAATTTTTATTAGGGGGGCATTGGGAAGGGCGGGGTGCCTATGATCTCTGTGTCGCTGATGCTTGCCGCCTCTCCAACATTGACCTTTGGAATGGTGAAACGCGCCTCTCTTATTTTGCCTGGGCTGTCTAGTCCTGTGTCCAGAGTAATGTCGCCAATCGTCACCAGCGTGGCCCTGAGTTGGTCTTTTGCAACGTCAATCAGGCCGTAACCATGGCCATCGGTATCGGCGTATTTGATGTGCGGGTTGGGTTTCTCGCCTGTATCTGAAGCGGTTTCTGTTTGGCTGGCTGCCGACACCAGACTGGCCAGGACGCCATTGGTTAGGGTGTTATTGAGGTTGTTTACGTGCACGGGGTTGGTCATTGTGCTTTGCTCGGTTTCATAACTGATCAGTTTTTGCAGCAGCTGTTCCAGTTCGGATGGGTCTTCACGATAGGAGAGCTGTTTGATTGCAGCAAACATGGAGATGGAGCTGATGCCACCGCAGACCAGTTCAGTCATGCTGGCTGTGGCAAGGTCGCCATTATCATGATTATCCATCACAGTTCCGGCAAAGTGGCCATGCAGATCCCCCGACAGAGAGATGACATTATTGATGTTGTTTGTTTTTAAAAACTGCATCAGTTCATTTCGTTCTGACGGGTAACCATCCCAGCAGTCAGATGAAATGACGACATCGGGCAAACCGCTTCCCAGTGTGCTTAAATCGGCCAGAAAGCGCATCAGCGGTACCGAGTTGCCCCAGAACTTCCAGGTGCTGTCTGAGCGCAGCAGGATGTCTTTCCACCATTGCTTTTGACGTGCCCCCAGCATGCTGCCGGGTGGGCTGTTATAACGAGGATTAAACACCGGACCACCAGCGATAACAAAGGCATCAGGATCGCCGTTATTCGCTGTTCTGCCGGCATCGAGTTCATTGACCAAGTCTAGCGGCATCACCATGCGTGGATGGAGAAACCCCGGTTGCGTGGCCGAGATTTCCTCTGGCACGGCATGGTCGCTACGATAGGAGCGATTATCGGTAACCAGCAGATCAAACAGTTCGCCAAAACGAAAGCTGCGATAGATGGTCAGGGTTTGAATGGCCTTGAGATTGTCTTCATTGCTGGCCAGGTTGTCATCATTGACCATGCGGTTGGCAGTCTTGCCTACCTCTGCAAACTGGAAATCAGCCGCATGGCGCAGGTCGGTATCAACATCGTCCAGCTGAGACAGGTTGGCCGGAATAAATTCAAACCAGGCCTGATTAGCTGCAACCTTTCGCGCTTGAGAGGGTTCGTCGGTACTGCTTTTTTCGCCTGGCGTGTTGTAATTTGCTTCAGACTGCCAGCAGTCGTCTGAGAACTCATGGTCATCCCAGGTGTGGATGAACGGCCAGCGTGCCCGTGCAGCCTGTAGATCAGGATCGGAAAGATATTGTTTATAGAGATGGCGATAATCTGCCAGGCTATCGGCGAACTCTATTCCCTGTTCGGTTACGCCGCCATTTGGAAACGCCGGTACCTGACGTGTCTGCCCGAAGCGGTCTGTTAATCCGTCTTGAATCGGTTCATAGCTTGTTGCGTCGACGGGCTGTTGCAGTGGGTCGAGGCGGGTCTCATAGATAAAATCTCCCAGGTGCAAAATAAAGCGTATTTTTTCTTCGTCGGTGGCTTCAATGTCATCGTTGAGCATCTGCCGGTAGGCTTTATAAAAACCGTGGCTATAGTCCTGGCAACTGACAAAGGCAAAACGGAATGCGTCCTGATTTATCTCACTGGGGGCGGTGTGTGTGCGACCGGTGATTGACGACTCACCCGAATCATTGATGAAGCGGTAATAATAAAATGTGTTCGGCTGCAGGTCTTGAACGATAATGCTTAGGGTGAAGTCACTTTGTTTGTCTGCGGTGTACGTTTGTTGCAGCACCAATGTGGTGAAATCATTTTCAAGGGCGACTTCGATGCTTACATTGTGAGAGCTTAGTCCAGTATTGGGCAACGCACGCGTCCAGAGGACAATAGAGTTTGCCCTGGGGTCTCCCGAGGCAACGCCCTGGGGAAAACGATCTGCGCGGATATTGTTGCTGTGAAAACAGGCGGTCAGTCCAGCGGGTAAAACCGCGCTAGCAATGAAAACGCCTGATAGTTTTAAAAAGTCACGTCTTAACACAATTGCCGTTATTGTTAGTTTCAAAAAGAAAGGGCGGGGTAAACCCGCCCTTTAGTATTGCAGACATGCTGCGGTCTAAAAACAACTTTCTGATTTGAATGGCAGATCAGGTGAAAGTACTGCTGCCAGGTTAAGTGAAAAACACTGGCCTTGAACAAAGCTGCCACCAAAATCGAAGTCACCACTGCCTTGCTGAGAAACAAAACCGCTTGTTACTTCAAAGATAGGGTCTTCAGATGAATTCACTTTGGGTGTTAGCACAGTATTGTCATTGATATCGACATCAAGTCGGCCGGCAAAAAAGTCATCGTCGGTAATGATGCCAAATCGGTCATCGATTTCCAGCGTAGCATCAAACAGGCTGCTAAACGTGATGCTCTCTTCAGTGCCATCGATATTGAAACCAAAGTTTTCCAGGGTTAACTCCAGGTCATTTGGATCGTCAGAAATAATGAAACTGGTCAGGTCAACTATATTGAATAGCAGAGGGGCATTTCCAAGGCCGATATTTGTGACAACAAGTTGATCACCACTACTAGTCAAATTAGCCTTCATAGTCAGGCCATCGATAGACAACTCAGCCTGTTGCTCTTCTTCATTGACATCATCAATAGGGAAGAACGCTTCGATGGCAGCAAGTGCGACTTCTACAGATGCAGTATTGTCATTAGCATTGGCTTCAAACTCGATGACTTTTGCTGCTTTGCTCAGCAGGATGCTGGTTTCTTTATCCTCTGAATCATCAACAATCTTGATGCTTTCTTCGAACGACAGGGTCACTCTCGCATGATCAGTACCCAGTATGGTGTTGGTCAGGCGAATGACTCCTTCAAAGGTGCTGGGTAAATCGGGATCTTCAGCAGGAACCTGCTCATCGCCAATGGCTTCAATGATTGATTTCATCTGTGCCAAATCAAGTTCGGCATAGCTTTCATTGGTGCTGTAACCAATGGTGAGAAAGGTGAAATCATACATCTTGATAGCGAGTATGCCACTTTCTTCTCCCAGTATGGTTAATACAATGGTGAGATCTTCAAGCAGGTCAGTACAGGCATCAATTGCATCAGAGGTATCTAGCTCACCTTCACCGATGAGATCATCGGCATCATCAACGAGATCATTGACTTGGTCGACAAGGTCTGGCACAAGCCCAAGCAAGGCGTCATTACATAAGGCCTCTTCATCAGGGGCGTAGGTAATCGTTGCGCCAACGCGAGTACCGTTGCTGATCATTGCATCAAGCGCATCGATAAGCTGTTGTTCAATCGCTGCTGTTGTTGAATCATCAGCTCTAGTTGATCGAACAGACGATGTGCTGGCATTGATCGTGGAAAGATCCAGTCCAAGGCTCTTGGCGATGGTATTAACGGCTGATGAATTGCTTGTCACGTCACCGATGGCCGCGATTGAGGTATTGAGATTTTCGCTAATCAGTTTTGTGGCCGTGGACTTTGCCTGACTGTCAGTGATGGCGGCAATATCGGCAGGACTTGAAGTGTTAGGAGGGTTTGTCGAGCCCGTTCCATCTGTCGTTATTTCATCGTCTTCTGTACCACATGACGCTAGAAAAATGATAGGAATGAGTAAAAGGATTCTAAAGAAATGACCTAAAAATCTTGTGTAATTGCGCATATTCATGGCGACGCCCTTTTTAGTTGTTAACTGTTAAAGCCTCGTTAGTAGCCCTACAAGGCTTAGGTCTATTCTAGCGCTTATTTTTTGAAATTTTCAATGCTAATTTAGAATATTAATGATATTTAAACTTCCCGGTTCTATGTTGCTAAATTGTTTATTTTTGAATATTGATGGAGCTTGTTTTAGGTATAGATTTAAGAATTTATTCTAACTAATTGTTAAAAATATATTTATTTTTAAGCTTCTGATTTGATTATGGCGTGAAAGGACTTACCACTGTTTCTCTAACAGCAGCATAGATAATAAAATTTACACAGGAGATAGCTGATGAAATTTGTACCGCTCGTTAATAATCTTTATAAATAAATGGTTATTACGTGCTTAGTGTTTGCCTTGATATTTATTCTTATCTGGCCGATAGGTTATTACAGTGACTAAGTTGTGGGTATAGATTGTGTCAGACAAAACATCGGAAAATTCAGAGCAGCAGTGTAAATACTTAACTGACTGTGTTGTCTGGAAAAAATTTAGCACGAATAGCAAACTTTTTTGGATGAACAGCTATTGTCGCGGGCCGAAACAGGACCAGTGTGTCCGTAAGCAACAAAAGACGAAGCGAGAGTTTATTCCAGATGAACTTCTGCCTAATGGCACTTACCTGAATGTTGATGGCGTCGCCACTGAGGCCGAGTGTGAGAACCTGAAAAACTGTGCTGTCTGGAAAAATTTTAATTCCGATAGCAAGATGGTTTGGATCAAGGTCTATTGCCAGGGGCCCAAAAGAACGGAGTGTGTGCGTAAGCGGTTGTCATCTCAGGGGCTGAGCGTTGCCGATGATCTATTACCTAATGGTGAAACGCTTTAAGTCCTGGGCATAAGGATTGTGAAATCGTTGCTTAGGTAGTCATCCCGTAACTGGCAATCACTGCTGAGTTGTCGGCAAAAGGCTAGCACCTCATTTGGAAAGAAACTTTTCAGGCTCCAACTATTCGCTATCTGTTGGTCATTAGCGTTGAGCAGATTAAAAGCCAACCCCTTGCGGCAGGTTTGATACATTGTCTCTATTACCTGTTTGCTATATTTACCAATATCTGCCATTGCTTCATTGAGTGCGCCTGAAAGAACCACATAATCAAATGATTGCGCTGCGGGTTTAAAGTCGAACAGGTCGCCGCAGAAGAAGTTTGCGTCCGGATAGAGTTCAGAACCTTTTTCAATCAGCTCGACCGACAAGTCGATGCCGGTGTAGTCGGTAACTATTCCCTGCTGTTTCATAAAGCCATAGAGATCACCAAAGCCGCAACCAACGTCCAGCACGCTGGCACCTGTTGGAATGCCGATATCTAGAAGTATTTGAAACCGCAACTGCTGGATTTCAGTATTGCTCCAGTAGAGGGCGTTAGGTTAATAACCAAAACGCAGCAGGGCATCTCGATGGCGGTCGATGATGCGTTTACGTTTTTCCGGGGTCATGTAGTGAAAACAGTTATGCTGCGTTTTTATGCAAAAATTTGTGCATATTCTTCGGCCTTAAAGCCGACATACAAGCCATTATTTGTTTCTAGCACAGGACGTTTGATAAGACTGAGGTTGTTCAGTATCAACTGAATGGCCTTGCTTTCATCTATGCCATCACGTTCTGCCTCAGGCAGCTTGCGCCAAGTGGTGCCACGACGGTTGACCAAAAGCTCCCAGCCAACTTGCTTGACCCAGGACTTGAGTTGCTTTTCTTCCAGGCCAGCCTTTTTGAAGTCGTGAAACTCAAATTCAACGCCATTGTCATTTAGCCACTTGATGGCCTTTTTCATAGTGTCGCAGTTTTTGATGCCGTAGATGGTGGTCATGGTTTTGCTTTTAGCGATGAGGATGAAAAAAATGTAGGGTGAGGCATTGCCCACCAATAGGGGCAAACGATAGCTCGATGGTGGGCGGTGCCCACCCTACATGGGGGGTGAATTAAATATCGCGCAACAGTTCGTTAATGCCAACCTTGCTGCGGGTCTTTGCATCGACCTGTTTAACAATCACAGCACAGTAGAGGCTGCAGCTGCCGTCTTTAGAAGGCAAGTTACCGGAAACAACCACTGAGCCAGCAGGAATACGACCGTAGCTGACTTCACCAGTAGCACGATTGAAAATCTTGGTGCTTTGACCAATGTAGACACCCATGGAGATAACAGCGCCTTCTTCAACGATCACGCCTTCAACAACCTCTGAGCGGGCACCGATGAAGCAGTTGTCTTCGATGATGGTTGGGCCAGCCTGGAGCGGCTCCAGTACGCCGCCGATGCCAACGCCGCCAGACAGATGGACGTTTTTGCCGATCTGCGCACATGAACCCACTGTGGCCCAGGTATCAACCATGGTGCCGCTATCAACGTAAGCACCGATGTTGACGTAGGAAGGCATGAGTACGGTGTTAGGGGCGATGTATGAACCTTTACGTACTGTGGCAGGTGGCACAACACGCACACCAGACTCACGGAAGTCACGTGAGTTGTAGTCAGCGAATTTTGAATCAACCTTGTCGAAGTAGTTGGTGAAACCACCCTTCATGAAGTAGTTGTCCTGGATGCGGAATGACAGCAGCACTGCTTTTTTCAGCCACTGGTTAACCACCCAGTCGCCATCGACTTTTTCGGCGACGCGACGCTCGCCTGAGTCGAGCAGGTTAAGGGCTTCAAGCACGGCTTCTTTAACGTGGGTATCAACACTGCGTGGGTTGATGTCGGCACGGTGCTCAAAGGCTGCTTCGATAATGGTTTGCAGATCAGACATGGGTTAAAACTCCGTTGTTAGTTTTATAGTGAATTAATAAGTGTTTTGATTCGGTTAGCGGCATCGATGCACTCATCCAGCGGCGCGACCAGAGCCATGCGCACGTGGTTGCTGCCAGGGTTTGTGTCGTGAATTTCACGTGATAAATAACTGCCGGGCAGCACAGTGACGTTTTGCTCGGCAAACAGACGCTGGGCAAATGTGGCATCGTCGATAGGGGTTTTGGCCCACAGGTAAAAACCAGCGTCGGGCTGCTGTACATCCATCACACCAGACAATATTTCCAGTACTGCTTCGAACTTCAGTCGATACTGGTCACGGTTGTTCAAGACGTGTTGCTCATCATCCCAGGCCTTGATGCTGGCCAGCTGATGATAGGGTGGCATGGCGCAACCGTGGTAGGTGCGATAGAGCAGAAACTTTTTCAATACTTCGGCATCGCCGGCAACAAAGCCAGAGCGCATGCCCGGCAGGTTGGAACGCTTAGACAGACTGTGAAACACGACGCAGTGTTTATAATCGCTGCGGCCCATTTCGGCTGCCACCTGCAACAGGCCGACTGGTGGATTGTTCTCGTCAGGATAGATCTCTGAGTAACACTCATCCGAGGCAATGATGAAGTCATGCTTATCGGCCAGGCCGATCAATTTTTGCAGTGTCTCGCGACCGATGACGGCACCAGTAGGATTGCCAGGGCTACAGAGATAGATCAGTTGGCAGCGTTTCCAGACGTCCTCAGGCACGGCATCAAAGTCGGGCAAGTAGCTGTTGTCGGCAGTGCAATTCAGGTAATAAGGTTCTGCCCCGGCCAGATAAGCGGCGCCTTCATAGATCTGGTAGAAGGGGTTGGGGGTGAGCACCAGTGGATTGCTATTGCGATCAACCACTGCCTGGGCAAAGGCAAACAGGGCCTCGCGGGTGCCGTTGACCGGGATAATATGCTGTTCGGCATCGATGCTGTTGCTTGGCAGTTGAAAGCGCTGGATTAACCAACTGGCAATGCTATGACGCAGTTCAGGCAACCCTTTAGTCGTTGGGTAGTTGGCTAGGCTATTCAGGTTGGCTACCAGTTCATCGGCAACAAACCGCGGTGAGGCGTGCTTGGGTTCACCAATCGACAAGGCGATGTGCGCTAGCTCGACAGGTGGTGTAACCTCGGCCTTGAGTTTGGCCAGCTTCTCAAAAGGATAGGGCTGTAGTTTGTTTAGATCCGGATTCATAAGGCCGATAGTTAGCTAAGGCCGTCACTATTGTGGTGACGGGCGACATAAATATAAGCGCAGCATTATAACACTCATTATGATCTCTACTAATTTATGAATACTAGGGAACCTGGGGGACAGGCAGAACTGCTGCCGATTTTCAGTCTGCTGTTGGTTGCCATCATGTGGGGCGTTTTCTGGTATCCGCTGCGATTATTGAACGAGGCGGGTCTGAATGGCGTCTGGACCACGCTGGTGGCCTATGGCGCGGCTCTGCTGCTGGGTTTGCCCTGGTTGTGGCGTCTTCGGCATGAATATGGTCAGCATTTTTGGTATCTGCTGGGTATTGGTCTTGCCAGCGGCTGGTGCAATATGGCCTTTCTGCTGGCGACCCTGGAAGGCACCATCGTCCGGGTGTTGTTGCTGTTTTATCTGTCGCCGCTGTGGGCGGTGCTGTTGGGGCATTTCATCCTTGGCGAGCGGATGTCCAGCTATGCCCGTGTGGTTATGCTGGTGGCCATGGGCGGTGCCTTGATGATGCTGTGGTCGCCTGAGCTGGGTTTTCCCTGGCCGCAATCGACAGCCGACTGGTTGGCAATCTCTGCCGGCTTTGCCTTTGCCCTGGCCAATGTATTGGTGCGAATGAAACAGGAGATCTCGGTGGCCAACAAGGCTATCTCGGCCTGGTGGGGTGCGGTGCTGATCGGCCTGGTGTGGCTGTGGTTCGATGGTGTCACGCTACCCCAGGTTTCCAGCCAAATTTATTTAGCTGCTGTTGCCTTGGGTTTGTTGGGTTTTGCCTTGGCCACCGTGGCAGTGCAGTACGGCGTTACCCATATGCCGGTACATCGCTCAGCGGTGATTCTGTTGTTTGAACTGGTGATTGGTGCCTCAGCGGCTCAGATCTTGACTGACGAGGTGGTGCGACCGATTGAGTGGTTTGGTGGGGCCTTGATATTAACCGCTGCATTTTTAACCGCCAGACGGCAGGTGGAGTCTGATTAAAGGTCTATACTTTCTGTAAGACCACTCTCAATGGGAGGGATACCATGCCGAGAGTTCAAACCAAAAGTGTAAACTCTGTTCAGCAGCGAGCTCCCCATGTCTTGTATTTAAAAGTGATGGTAATAATGGTCATCATGCTATGTGTGATGGGAAATGCTTTTGCCCAACAGCAAAGCGGCTGTTTTGCCGGGCGTGATCACTTTGGTTCTCCTGCCAAGGCCATGGTCAATCTAGAACGGTATGGAGACTGGTTTCAGATCACAGGCCAAATTCACTCTTCTGGCACTAATACGTTGTACCAATTCAGTGTTGATGGTCACTCTGGATCCGGGCGTCTCTATCAACGACATGAGTATGAGTCTGATGCGGTTTATATGGATATCATCAGCCTGACTGAGCAGGTGTTTGTTTTCGAGATTGAAGGTTACGGTAGGTTTGTTTTTCGTAGGGTGAGGTGTTGAGACAGGCATGAAGTTACTGTTTACCCAATCCGACTCTCACCTTATCCGCAGCTTTAACAGAAGTAGGTTGTAGACCGTGCAGCATAGCAGTCACCTCTATGCTTATTATCATATGGATTGACAAGACTAAGTGATGTTCATATTGTTTGGGCTATGTCATTAATCGTTAAACCTGTTGGTAGAGAGACCTTACGCGGCAAGAGAGTTGCGCTTGAAATGGCCGCTCCCGAGCATGCCGAATTCCTCACGCAAACGTATAAGCTTGATGAGTTTATGGATTGCTATCGTTTGGCACAGGATCGCAATGTCAGTGTTGAAGCTGTTAAGCAGCGGTTAGAGAAAGAGCAGGAATATTCTCCACAGCAGATGCGTCGAATTGAATGGGTTATAAAATTAGGTGCTGACACGCCTGATGGCGAGGCACAAGCGGTGGGTATTGCCGCTCTGGCCGATTATCAGCCTGCCCATAATCGCGCTGAATTGTTGATTGGCATTCCCGACGTGGATCAGCGTGTTACCGGGTTAAGTCTTGAAGCAACGCTGCTGGTGCTGGAATTCGCCTTCCACAAGGCTAAGCTGCACAAGTTGGTCAGTTATGTATATGCCTTTAATGAGTCCTCACAGAAAAATACTGTGCACCTGGGGTTTCAGCAGGAAGGACTATTACGCGATCACTACTTCAATCATAGAACCGGTCAGTATGTTGACCTGTATCAAAACTGTCTGCTGAAAAAAGATTTCTTTGAAAATAAAAAGATTGGGCGTTGGTCAAAGCGTCTGCTGGGACGCGATATCAGCCTTAAAAACACACAGCCTGACATGAGAAGATTGTCAGCTAACGAAAGGAAGCATGACCTCAATGAGATCATAAAACATCTGGGTGTCCAGGAATCTTAGTGTTTGAGATAAAGCTAAGAAGGAACTGTTGGAGGTTTGGGAAGCGCTCCCCTTGATCGGGGAGCGCAAGGTCTAGCAAGTCGCTTCAGGGCGTCAATTATGTTTTGCCACCAGTGTCTGTTGTGCCTCCACCGTCACCGGTAGTGCTATCACCTTCATCAGTAGTGGCGGGGCATATTTTTCCGCTATAGTCGCTGTTTTCAAGTGCAACACGGTTGATCGTGAATGCATCTACTTCAGTTGCCTGGGCACTGTCCCATAGAAACTCACCCTCTGCCCCAATAGGCATGGCGATCGCTTGAAAGTAAATTACTTCACCGTCTGCGCCAAGGTCCTGTAAGTCAGACAGTTGTACCGGAACGATAATTTTTTCGTCGTTTTGATCAACTGCCCCCAGTGGTGTTGAGGGGGTTTCCATGATGCCTGGGCCAGAAACTTGGTTTGGAGCTAAAGCAAGGGCTGTAATAATTTGTAGGGTTTCAGGATCTAGTTCAAGTTGTCCTTGTCCTTCAGGGAAAGGCACCCAGAGATCAGCTTTGTCTGCAGCTTTACTGTAAGCCAAATACACATTAACAGGCGTATCTATGGCGATGCCTTCAATGACAAAGTCAATACGTTGATTTGCAGCCAGTTCGGTATAAATAACCCCTGATAAGGATTCATTGGGGGTAGTGATGATATCGTATGGTGCGCCAATTTCGGTGAGGCTTAGCGTGCCAACTTGAGCCGGGTCACTACTGTCGGTTTTGCCCAGCCCTCCTGCATAAGCGTTTGAAATCCCAACAGTAAGTTTGCCTGCGATAATGGTGCTAAGTAGTTTCTTTTGCATAATTTCCCCTCATTATTTAAGTTGAAAGCTAGGTTGGTTCATTGTTAGCTGAGCTAAAACTATCATTTCTATCAAATGTTTTTGTAAATCGGCAGCATTTTAGAAATATTAAGAAGGGTGGATTGGGCAGGCCAATATAGAGCGGATGGGTGGTCTTGGAGCGCGGCAGTTGCATTGCCGGCAATGTGCATACCTACAATTCCTGTCCAGATGACTACAACTTTTCCTTCTTAGCAATTCTCGATACCTTCCACGGCGTCCACGGGTCGTAATAGGAGACCTTGTGCACAAATTCCATCAAGTAGGCATAGGTTCTGACTACCCTCAAATACAAGCCTGTGTAGATGGGCATGAGGGGCAGAAAGGCTATCAGCTTTAACTCAGTCTTGGTGAGTTTGTCCTTGATCACCAGGCAACCGACGATGAATTGCAGCAGGTTGGCTAGAGTGTAGAGCAGGTAGTTGATAAAGAAGATTACCGGTATCCACTGGGAGCTGAATATGATGATCTGGATGATGTAAACCCACCATTTCAGATTAAGTAGCAGGTTGAAAAAGATATTTTCAAACGATGAAATAAAGTTAACGGCGGTGAAGGATTTGCTCGGCATAAAGATGTCTTTGTGCTTGCGGACACGAAAGCGCACCATGGAACGGTCCCAGCGGAAGCGTTGTTTCGCCAGTTTGGAAAAACTGGTCGGAACGTTGGTATAACAAGCGGCCTCGGGTTCGTGAATGACGCGGTAGCCGAGTTTGCGGATTTTCAGAGTGATGTCGCCGTCCAAGCCCGGGCCGATGTCCCAGCCATAGATTCTTTCCAGCACATCACGGCGGAATGCGCCATGTGCGCCGGCGATGATTCGCAGTATGCCAAGATTGGATGAGACCGTGCGGCCGATGGTGATCGCTTTCAGGTATTCAAACGCCTGCAGGCTTGTGGCGAGGCTGGTTTCGGTGTTGGCGACACGCACATCGCCACCGACGGCGCCGATATTGTCATCCAGAATAAAGGGCAGCACGATGGTTTCTATGGTGTCGTGTGCCAGGTGGGAGTCAGCATCAATGTGGACGATATATTTACCCTTGGCGTAACGCAGTGCGGTATTGGCGGCGGATGCCTTGCCGCCGCGGACGTTGTTGCGAATGAAGCGGTCTATCTTTCCCTCTTTTTCCAGCTGGCGGCAGATGTGGGGAGTGTTGTCATCTGAGCCGTCATCAACAATTACCAGTTCTATATTTTGGTAGGTCTGATGATGTAATGATTCGGCCAGTCTGGGAATATGTTGGCCTTCGTTTTTGCCTGGAACAATAATCGATATCAGCGGCTTCTCTTTGAATAACCTGGCTCGCGCGCGGCTGCGCTGGGTTTTTTCACGCCTGCGCTTGGGCATGTGATAGATGAGGACAATCATATCCGCTAGTACATAGCGGATGATGTCGATAAAGAAAAACGGCCAGAAGTAGGCAATGACTTTCCAGAAGGTGAGCTGTTCGATGAAATCAAAGACCGGGTCGATCAGCATCGCTATTCTCATGCAGGAATGTTTCCAGCAGGCCGGCCACATCCATTTTTGGGGCTAGCTGTTTAATACGGGTATTAAACACTGGAGTGAGGTCCAGATTGCTCCTCATCAGTTCGGTGACACCTTGCTGAAGTCGTTCCAGGGCGCGTTTAGCGTTCTGGGCGCTGGTCTCGGTCATCAATATCAGAAACAGGGTTTCGTTGATTGAGGTGATGACATCCGATGTTCTGAGGATGGACTTGAACACTGCACTGAGCTCGTGAAAGACATTCTTAGCCTTGTCGCCTAGCTTGATATAAATCTCGTCCAGTTGCTTGATGTTGACCATCACCAATGAGGTGGTGCTGACTTGGTAGCGACTGATGCGCGCGCTTTCGAGACGCAGATATTCTTTGAATACCGCCTCGCTAGTCAGTTGAAGGTTACTACTGAGGATATTGCTGAATAGGCTTTCCATGCCGTAGACGGCAGCGTTTTGGCCCAGCGATGTCACTGTGTAGTGTTCAATAATGCGCGTTATTTGATCTTCGGGCGAAGCGGTATGGCCACAGTGGTAACAGCTGCTGCTGACGGCCGGATCTTGAAACACATGCGCGCAGTCATTGCAGTGGTAAATGATAGAGGGTTTGTCGTAGTCGACGCCAATGTGTCGCAGTTGCTGTTCACATTTGGGGCAGGCGAGCTGGTTGCCAACCTGGAATTCAGATAGCTCGCCGGTGTAGGCACATTTGAAGTGATGCACCAGTTCATCGATTCTGAGGTTGCCGGAACTACAGTGTGGGCATTGCTCTTCAAAATTGAGAAAGGCGCTTTGGCACGAACTGCAAAAGTGGGCCTGTTTAAAGAAGCGGCCTTGCAGCAGGCGTTGGCCTTTAAGATATTGCAGGGTTTCGATGGTGCCGATGTCGCGAATGGCAAACATGGGCTCCAGAAGTGGATAGAGAAAACCATGTGGATTACTGCTGGCCATCACCGGGCTGAATTCCTGGTCGCGGCTGGCCATGAATCTGAGCAGGCGCAGGGCGATGTTGCGATCTGTATTGCTGTCGGATGCGGGTAGATGGTCTATCCAGTGATTGATGGGATGGAAGGTGGAAAATAGCTTCTTGGCGCTGTCAGCGTCAAAATCTTCTTTGAGCAGGGTTTGATCGGTCTGGCCGTGTGGCGCGTTTCTGGCTTTTGTCGATACCAGGCTGACGATAGGGCGCAGGTAAATCAAGGGATTTTGCAAGGCGCGAATGGTGTGCAGGGTGTCGGACAGGTTTTCATCGTCGCCATCGACGACCCAGTAGCCGACATCTCTAGCATCAAAGTCTTCCAATGCAGTTAACTCAACCGTTGATAGAAATTGAGGTGCGGCAGCAGCTCCTGGGCTGAGGATGTAATAGGCTTGCTTCATAGCGTGCTTCCTTTGACGCTGACTTGCAGCTGTTCAAACTTACGCCACTGCGCCCTGGCCTGATCCGTGGTGGGAATTATGCGCGTGACAATCTCACCCTCTTTGGCGCCGGGAATGTTGAGGCTTCTGGTTACTGTGCGAGTGGAAATCACATTGCCACTGCTAGTGGTGCCATCGGGCAGGGTAATCTCAAGGCTTGGATTTGCAGCCAGTTGTGCCAGCTCATCCTTATGGAAAGTAGCGCTGATATAGACCTCGGCGTTATCACTTACCAGCGTGGCGACAGCACCGTTGCGGGCTGCAATTTCATGCAGGCTGATGTGCAGCTGGCGAATGCGGCCATTGACAGGACTGACAATCTCGATGTCATCACAAGCAGTATTGGGTTGCTGTTTTTCCAGCTTGGCCTTGTGGCGGTAGTAATTGTTTTTTTGTGCTTCGATTTCATGTGTCAGCCGGGCAATGCGCAGTTTTAGCTCTTCTACTTCGCGTTTGGCGAGATCGCGGGCACGGCTGTATTCCTTGTCAATCTCCAGTGCACGACGAATCACCTTGTCTTCAACCTGCTGGGATTTGTAGGCCAGTTCTTCATTGAGTGATTTGAGTTTGGCGCGGTTGAGATGGATTTCAAATTCCAGATCATCACCGCGTTTGTCTATCTGTTTCTCGCAGCGCTTGGCAGAGGCGACAATTGCTATCACCTCGCCAGCCACAACCTGTTGTCCGGCGCTGACCGATAGTTGAATCACTTTTCCGGTTTGCGGTGTGCTGATGGTGACTGAGTCCATTTCAATGTAGCCATTACCTTCGTAGACAAAATGGCGTATGCCTAGGGCATACATCAGGTAAAGCAGGATGAAAATCAGGAATCCAAAATAGAGCAGGCGAGTGATTGAAGCTGCGGTCTTTTTCGGTGGCGCACCTTCGTTGCCGGTGGAGATCACGCTTTGGCGGTTACGGATTCTCATGGTCGCCTCCGCTGATGAAGTCTGACAGCTTGTGTAGGGCAAAGGCATCGATTGCCAGGGTTTCATTGATGTGTTCCAAACTCTTTTCCAATGCCCATTCGTCTGGGTAGTCTGGAATGCGCTGGGCCAGGGTTACCTGGGTTTCCGCCAGCAGGGGTAGCAGGCGTGATAGGCGTTTGACGTGAGTTGCACTATTGCCGGTTTCGTAGCTCATCAGGTAGGCCCGGTCCACCAATCTGGCGATTTGCTGGTATGTTTCATCCGGCCAATGGGTTGGCAGTGACACACTAAGTTCGCCTAGCGGCATGGCCTGGCGTAGGCGGGTCAGCATGTCGAGATAGTGTTGCAGATATTGTGCTTTGTTTGCCTGATAGTCAGGCAGGGTATGGGGTTCAATGTCGAGATGTACGCGGCCAGTAGTTGCCACTGCTGAAGCAAGTTTTAGTTCTGCGCGGCTGTAATTTTCTGGGAAGACCCACTGGTTGTCAGAAAACAGCAGTTCAGTTTTGATCTGCTCGTTTTGTGCCAGATGGATAAAGCGTTCCAGTTTGTCCGAGTTTGTTTTATTGCCTGCCGAGACAATGGCCCGTGTTATGCCTTTAGTTTTAAGCACATTGATCAGGGTTTGATTGTCTGTGCTGTTGAAGCTATCGGACCAGACATAGATTGCGCGGCTGCCGACGCGGCTGCGGTAGTTATCGGTTTTTACCGAGGCAGGATAGATGTAGTCGCGATTGTAGGGGAGGTGGGCAGTGTGGAAGGTTTCGTTGACACGGCGATAGAGCTCTTCCTTGGCCTTGATCAGCTCAATGGCGGCACCCAGTTGAGTGCGCATGTGGATGACCACCAGCGCTGGATTGACCACTTCACCCAATGCCTTTTTCGCTAGGGTGCGACGCAGGCGTTCTTTGGCCACCATGTAGCGGTATTGTTGAGTGATAGTGCGTTCCTTTTGAACCACCAATCCTTGATACACGGTGCGGGTGCGTTCAAGCCGTTCCCATTGGGCATAGCGAGCCTGCTGGGCAAAGGTTTTGATCTTGGCGTTGTAGTTTTCAGAGTTAATACGCTGCTTTTCCAGCGGTACTATGAAGCGAAAGCCGATGGCGGTGTCGTCGTCATTGTTGTCCACGTCCAGGTCCTGACGCAGGAACAGGCGAAAGGTATTGGGGTGGTCTATCTGGGCGCGTTGGCGTGATTCCTTGAGTTCCAGCTCGGCAATGGTCTGGGGCAAACTGTCACTACGGATGGCTTCGGTCAGCGCCGCCATATCCAGGTCGATGATGGGTGGGTTGATCAGTTGCTCCATGTATTTGTCGAAGTTGGGATCGCTGTGAAGATAACTCAGCTCGGTGTGTAGTACGCGAGCGTCACCTTCCGCTTCCAGGGCATCGTCGAGTTGGCTCCAGCCTTTGAAGTAGGCGCGCCGTTCAATGGCGTTGACCTGTTTCATTAGGTCTAATTTGAGCTGGAGTAAAGCCGCGCGGATGCCGCTGAAGCTGCGGCTGATGTTGTAGCGCTGGCAGCGGCTGTTGGAGTGTCGGTTGTCATGGCGTTCTTTGAGTTCGGCCAGGCGGGCGCGAAGTTCTAGCGCATCGACGCGGTCTTGGTTTTCAAAATAGCCGTTTTTAAGCAGATCCCAGTCTAGTTCAAGATAGGCGCTGGATTCGCCATCATCATTGATGACGGTGCGGTTGGTGTAACCGCCGCGCAGAGTTAGGCCGTTGCGTTTGTCGTAGTCGCGGGCTTCAGCTCGCAGAATATCTGAGCGCTGAGTGTCAGGCACAGGGATATCACAATGTGATTCAAAAACGGCGTGAGCGGCATCCAGTCGCTTAGGCTCCTGCATAAGTCTGTTATGGCTGCTCTGGAGGTTATTGGCGAGTTGCCACAGCTGCTGCTCTTCCGTGTCAGAATGTTCCTGGCATATGGCTAGGCTAGAGGCCAAAGCGAGTGACATGCCAAGTAGTGTGGCCAATATTGGAGACTTCACATAATTTCCTTTAACAACTCATCAGTCCGTTGACGTAATTGGAAATGAGGCCTGTGTTACTGCCCGTTCATTTAAGTAACGGCTAGAATAAACAATGATTTAGAGAAGGTATGTGAAGAAATGTAAAATATTTTATTAGATGGAATAATTTAGTCCGACTCACACCACATCCGAGGCTTCAACAGCAGTGCCACCAGCGCACTTGCAATTGCACCTACAGACGTGAATCAACCACCCCCGAGCCGCCGGCCATGTCGGTAGAGCCAGGCAGAGCGCCGAAGCTTTGTTGCCACAGCAGTTTGCAGACGATAGCCGCCAGCAGGATGGTCTCACGCCGATCGCGGCGGCGGATGGCGCCCAGCGCACCGGCAACGAACAGACCATGTAACACACCTGATAGGCCGACATTCCAGATTAACTCAGGGCTGAGAATGAATAGCTCGAGGCTGATGTCAGGGTGTTGTTGTTTTGCTTGTCGCCACTGTTGGCGGTGCTGCCGGGGCCTTTCATCCTTAATGTCCAACTATGCCCATGTCGTCATGCTGGTGGGGTGCGATTCTGATTGGCCAGCCCTGCCGCAACAAACGGTTTATCAACAAAAAGGGGATACAACGCGATGCTGCATCCCCTCGCTCTTTGCCAGAGCACTCTGAGCCCGTTAGCTTTTAGCACGGCTCCTGTTGAGGCCTAATCCCAGAATGCCCGCAGCCAACAGCAGAACAACTGAAGGTTCAGGGACCTGGGTCACTTCTGTTCCACCACCAATAGTTGGGAACAGCGCTTGACCAGAACCGTCTGATACCGCCAGTCAAGGGTCATTAGCGACAATCTCAATCAATGAGGTGCCACAGCCCAGGCAATGGAAGTCCAGTGTTGCCAGGGTGAATGACTCCGTCTGGATAGGCAGCAGTTCAGCTGTGCTAAGCAGGGATACCTCCGCCAAATCGATTAAGCCCCCGCCAAGGTCGCCAAGGGAAAAATCGAGCGCTTCAAAAAACCCTTCATCTCCCAGAGATGTGCCCAGGGTATAACCCAGGAACGAGGCCTGTGTCGGATCGAAACTGATATCCACGTCGAAGCCGCCTACCACTTCTCCGCCTGGGACATCCAGGTCGGAGACAACCAGGTCAACGCTGTAGTCCGTGTTTACCGGAATAGTCAAACTCGATGGCGACAGGGACAAGGTTACCGCGCCCGCGGTGCCACTGAGGGTCATCAGCAGGGTGGAAATTAATAGCCAGTTTTTGTTCATGATCTTGATCTCCTACTTTAAAGATTAAATGTCGTATCGCTGTACGTGATGACGTTTAAGGTGCGCAACGTGGATTGGTGCATTGCAATACGCACTGACGCGCGTCGTACACGGTGACTACCCCGTCGCCGTCGATGTCAAACAGGGGATTAATTGTCCCACGGGCACCACCGATGTTACGGATATCGAAGATGTCTACATCGCCATCTGGCTCTGTGTCGCACGATGCCTGGGCACCGATGACTGCGGTATCTTGCGAACGAGTGGTAGGTGGTGTGTCATCGCTGTCGATGGTGGCGCTGTTGGTAATGGTGCTGCCAGGCAATGCGTTGACCGTGGCTACCAGGTCATCACAGAATGGGCCTGAACCTGCTGCAACAGTGCCTTCAAGCCAGGTCACTGAATGGCTAGGGCCATCATAGACACCGCCTCCAGTCGCAGATACGAAGCTGGTCTGTGCTGGCAGTTGATCCACGATAGAGACATTGTTGACGTCATTGGCATTCGGAATGTTGTCATAACACAGGGTGTAGGTGACATTCGCGCCGCTGACGACGGGATCAGGGGCATCGCTCTTCTGCAGGCGCCGTGATACATGGAGAGCGATGCAATCGCGAGCGGGGTATCACAAGCCCTCGGTAGGAGCCAGAGAGACGTGGGCATCTTTCGCAGAAAGTGCACAGTCGCTACTAGCTCCGTCAGTCAGTTGAGAGCCGACGCGATAGCGAGGTGACGAGGACGGCCGAGGCCTAAATGAGCTGTCGAAGAACGGAGTGGAGTTGGCCCATGGACGGGACAACTCTTTAACGAGTACTGGAGACACCCTTATTAAGCGGGTTGAACGAGATGTCCTTGCCGGGAATGGCGATACCGGTGGGGTCGCCTATGTCACCGGTAATGTCGATGCTGGTGAAGGGGATGGTGCTGGTGTCAAAGGCTTCCAGTTGGTCACCGCTGAAGCCGTGGGTTGCGTATAGCAATCCGCTGGATGGGTCTACCGCTAACCCGACCATACCGAAGGTGGTAGGAGAGGTTGTTGCTATCCGGGTGTTGAGGTCAAACATCTGGATACCGGTAGAACCCCAGCGTGAGGTGTATACATAGCCGTTGCTGGCATCCACCGCCGCGCTGACCGAAAGTGGGGCAACAGGTATACTGTCGACCTGAATCCAACCAGTGGTCTCGAATACCCGCATGGAGGTGCTGTTACGATCGACTGCATAGAGGCGATCGTTGATCTCGTCGAGGGCAATGCCATAGACTTGCGAAGTGCCCGGCAGCGTCTTGAATGTGCCTCCTTCGAGGGTCAGTGTCGGGCCGGCAGGATCCCATAGATAGACGTAAAGCCTGTTGGTGTTTCAATCGACAGCGTAGACCTTCTTTTTGTCCTGGTCCACCACCACGCCAGACAGGTTGTTGGCACCGGGGGCGGTGATGGTCTGCACGCCTGTCAGCGTGACGCCATCGACCAGCTGGAATTGCCCCCTGCCTTCCTGGGTGAGAAACAGATAGCCGGAATCGGTATCGATGGCCAGCCCTACTGAACCCCAACCAAAGTTGGTGTTATAGGTGGCCTGAAAAGTGAGTGTGCCATCCGGGTTGATGTTATAGGCCTGGATGGGTGCAGCGCTTGAATTGGTATTGGAGGCGACATATAAAGATTTCGCCATCGCTGATCCGGTTGGCAATAAGAGTGCCGCCGAAACTGCTGCCATAATTATCCATCTGGAATTTTTCATCTTTGCTCTCCTTGTTTAAGACATGGCAATAAAAACCGATGAGTTTTGGTTTCTTTCTTGGTTTAATGCCTGTGTCCTGATACTTCACAAAACCCTTTAATGTTCAATGGGTATAATGCATTTTTTAGACCAAAAAATTTTTTCCCATACTTTCCGTAGGTTATAGTTTTCAGTTATTTAGTTATTGCAAAAAGTGTAAGCATTTCCGACACTTACGATAGGGTTTTTTCTTAAGGGATTTTCTTATATGGCAAGAAATTCTCGCGCAATGGATTAAATCCAGATGCAAGGTTTTCTTTAAAAATCGTCCAGCTCTTTGAGTATTCTGTGTGACGAAATAATACGTATTGGTAAAGAGTTTACTGGCTATACGTCTGAGTACAGACTTGAATATTTCCCAAAGCCTTTTTCGAGCCTATATGGCCTCAATTCCTAGAGATGCTCAGCCTTATAGGTTCATGCCTAAATTAATTACATTGAATGTCAGCTAAAGAGTTACTGATAGTTTGGCTTGAATGATGGTAAATAATTTTGATTTGCCTTAGCGTTGAGATCGATAAAATTGCCAGAAAAGGTTGGCTGCTGGAGTAAACGACTCTCTCACTTGTTTCTAGCGTCAGATGCTCAACGGAAGTCTTTAGGTCCCGTTGTTGATTTTATCTACCGAAAATTGCCAGGAAACCAAGAGAGTTCATGGATAGTGTGGCGGAGTAAGGTGTAACGATTATTTTAGTGCTCAGCATCCAGTACCTGTTGGCTTTCACTTAGGATGTAATCCAAAAAAGTTTTAGCTACCAGGGAGAGCTTTTTGCCCTTTAAATGCACCGCATACCAGCGTCGTTTAAGCGGAAATCCTTTCACATCCAAAACTACCAGTTTGCCGGCGTCGCGTTCTAGGGTAAGGCTGTGCAGGGAGAGCACCGCTAAGCCCAGGCCGGCCATCACTCCCTGAGCAATCGCTTCACTGCTGCCCAGTTCCATATAGGGTTCAATTTTTAAGCTATTCTTTTCTAACAGCTGATCAAATGCCAAGCGCGTACCTGAGCCCGCTTCACGATGAAGAAAACGCTCTTTGACCAATGCTTTTAGTAGGATATTTTTTTTGTTTGCCAGGGGATGGTTCGGCGGTGCGGCCACGACCAGGATATTTTCAAGAAAGGGGTGGGTCACTAGCTTGTCATTGTCGGGGGTCTGTCCCATCACTACAAAGTCATCTTCATTATTCATCAACCGTTCCACTACACGAGCACGGTTGGTGAATTGTAGTTTGGGTTCTACATCCGGAAATTTTTGTAGAAAGCCGCCTAACAGGTGGGGCATGAAGTACTTGGTGGTGGTGACGACTGATAATTGCAATGGCCCTTTCACTACACCCTTTAATTCTTCTAGCGTGTTTTTCAGTTCGGCCACCCGACCGAGAATGTCGGTGCAGGCCGTATACATGGCTTGGCCTGCTGCTGTTGGGGATATTTTTTTGCCCACCTGTTCGAATAGGGGCAGTCCGGCCTGTTCTTCCAGGCGTTTTACTTGAATAGAAACAGCAGGCTGAGTGAGGTGAAGCTCCTCTGCTGCATGAGTGTAACTCCCATTTCGGGAGACTGCTTCAAACAGCCTTGGTTGTTGCAAGGTTAAATGCATGGTTTGTTTATGTATTT
>Ga0316204_10004852_pt1 | contig 23427 bp, 17 predicted proteins | sample 6monrhotite_MG_2_FD_205661 | JGI IMG/M metagenome (GOLD analysis project Ga0316204, IMG submission 205661) | Microbial mat bacterial communities from mineral coupon in-situ incubated in ocean water Damariscotta River, Maine, United States -... | ecosystem: Environmental > Aquatic > Marine >... | reverse complement strand
GGTTGTTATGAAACACCGGCGGGCACCATCATGCTTAAAGCGCATCGCGCCATGGAGTCGATCACCCTTGATCGCGAAGCGGCTCACTTGAAAGACGCCATGATGCCTAAGTACGCCGAGCTTATTTATAACGGCTACTGGTGGTCGCCAGAGCGTCGTATGCTACAGGCTGCGATAGACGAGTCTCAAGAGACCGTGAATGGTGAAGTGCGCGTTAAGCTTTACAAAGGTAACGTGATCGTGATTGGTCGTAAATCATCGACGGATTCATTATTTGATGCTGAAATTGCTACCTTTGAAGATGATGCCGGTGCTTATGACCAGAAAGACGCGGCTGGTTTTATCAAGCTAAACGCATTGCGTTTGCGTATCGCAGCTCGTAACCGTAATCGTCAGCGGTAATTAACATTTGCTAGAGGCCGTAGCTCGGCCTCCTAGCGATGAAAGCTTATCCCTCCAGTTATCGAAGGATTTAGACCATGGAATACAAAAGCGCTACTGTCACCAAAAAAGCCAATGTTTATCATGATGGCAAAGTCACTAGCCGTTCGGTGATTACCGCCGAAGGTGAAATGAAAACACTGGGTTTGATGCAAGCCGGTACTTATCGATTTTCTACCGCCGCTGCAGAAGTGATGGAAGTACTTGCGGGTAGCTGTCGCGTAAAATTGGCCGACTCACAAGATTGGACAACTTACGCCGACGGTCAAAGTTTCGATGTACCTGCCAACTCGCATTTCGATATCGAAGTGGATGAGATTTTGGACTACATCTGTCACTTTGCATAAACCGCAAAGTTAAGACATTAAGGGTTAGAGTATTTATTGCTCTGGCCCTTTTTTATTTACAGCAATCTATTAACGTTCACAGAGTTTAACGACGAGGCTTATTCCATGCGCATGCTTCATACCATGATTCGAGTGGGTAACTTAGACCGTTCTATTGAATTTTATACCGAAGTGTTGGGTATGAAATTATTGCGAAAAAAAGACTACCCTAATGGTCGTTTTACCTTGGCATTTGTCGGCTACGGTGAGGAGACGGATACCTCGGTGATCGAACTGACCCATAATTGGGATACCGACAGTTATGACTTGGGCACGGGTTATGGTCACATTGCTTTGGGCGTGGCGGACATCTATGCGGTGTGTGATGAGATTCGTCAACGCGGCGGTAACATTACGCGCGAGCCGGGGCCGATGAAGGAAAGTACTTCGGTGATTGCTTTTGTCGCTGACCCTGACGGCTATAAAATTGAATTGATCGAAGGGCGCTGAGTCGCACCTTATGTTTTTTATCGACAATCGAAAACAGTTTTTCCGGCCACTAATCGGCAAGTACCGCGCTCAATTAATGGAGTGCTTAAAAGACTTGTATGGCCAGCTTTATAGCGCCATGGGTGATTACCGCCACACCTTGAGTCGTGAGCAAGTTTTAGAAATATTTCAGCAAGCCATTACACGCTCGCCGGTGTTGGATGAAGAGGCCGAGTTTGCCTCCGTAGTAAAATCTGAACGTGAGCGTGCTAACTGGATTTTGAATCAGTTGATCGAGTTTGGCTGGTTAGAAAAGCTGGTTGATGAGGCGACGCTACAAAGCAGTTATGCCTTTAGTCGTGTTGGTCGTTTGTTTACCCAGGCTATGGTTGAAAGTGGTGGCGGGCGTTTTCGTACCCGTCATCGCAATACTCGAAACACGCGCAATGCTCTGCAATCGTTTCTCGACAAAGGTGAGGTTTATGACCTGCTGGATGCCTTTGAATATTCCGAACGTATTATCAGCGACTTTGGCGACGTGATTGCTGAGCTGGATGAGCGCAAGCGTCAGCTAGTTCAAGAAGTCGAAGCCCAACAAATCGTACAGCGAGCCAGTGACGAGTTTTTCGATTTTATGGAAAAACGTTTTATGCCTGATCTGGCGATTCGTTTATCGGCTGACAGCGTAGAAAAATATCGTGACGAAATTCAAACCCTGATTAATGCAATTCGCCGCAAACGCAAAGAGTTTAAAGCTGCGGCCGAGCGTGAACTTCGCAAAGCAGTGCCAGAGTTAATTACGGACCCAAAGCAATCGGTGTTGTTTATGATCTTAGATGGCATTGAATCACGCATGCACAGCGCGAGCGAAAGTATGTTGCCGGCCCTGCGTAATGCACTCAACAGCTTTACCCGCCGAGCAGATATTATTATTCGCCAGCTAAGTTACTCCGGCACCCAGCACCAAAATCGCTTATTGGCTGTGTGCCAAAAACTCAATGCCTTACCTGATGGCGAACGCGAGCAACAATTAACTCAAGCGGGTGATTTATTGGCGTGTTTGCAAACTGGCTTTGTCGATCCTGGCGCATTGAACCTACATGCTGATCGTCACAATCGGGTGGTCAACACAACGGCAGAGGCTCATGTTGCGATGGACCAAAATTCACGCCGACAATTGTTTGTTGAGCAAGCATTGGAGCGAGCCTTTGCCGTTAATAACCAAGCTATGCGTGATTATGTGATTGAGGTCTTAGCGCAAGGTCAGCAAGTGCGTACCCGAGATTTGCCAGTACGCAATGCCAAAGAGCTTTTGTTTAGTGCCCATATTATCGAGCTGGGTTCAGCCAGCCATTCGAGTGAATATGTGTTTCGTGTTAGCCCTGAGGGCGAATGTGGAGCAACCGAGTATTTTGATCAAACCGATCATTTCGTGATCGAACTTGTGGAAAACAAAACTTATGCTGAGTAATCTCATCGAGCAAAAGTTAGTAGCAGATAATGTCAGTGTTGATGAATTTAGAGAGCTGATTATTCGCCTAATGAACTACGGTGTTTTATGTCGAGATGAAAGCCAAACCGAACAACTTTTATATGACCGCTATTTGCGAATATCGCCTTGGATACACGATTATCTAAGTTTGATGGGCGTACGTGTTTATCATGATGACCGCTTTGCTTTTGTGCGCTTATATCCGCCAGCGAGTCGAGTGCCTGGCATGGATGATGACAATGATGCTGCCTTTGGTGGGAGTTTGCGTGCGCGCCTCAGCCAAAACGAAGTAGCCATGATTTTGGTGCTTCGGATTCAATACGATAAAGCCCTGCGCGAGGGCCAAGTCGATGATGAAGGTTATGTGGCCGAGTCGATGGAGTCTTTATCCATTGCCTTAAAAAATACTCTCAGCCGAGGTCTGCCAGAAAAAATCACTGAGCGTCGTCGTTTATTTCAGCGCCTGCGTCAACTCCGTTTAGTCCATTATCGCAGCGAAGACGAGTTGGATAATGGTGAGGCCTGGATAAAAATTCATCCCATGATTGTGAGTTTTGTTAATGAAGAGTCTTTGCAGGCGTTGGAGAATCCTTCGCATGTCGCTGCAGGCGACGAAGAGTCTATTGAGGGGCTAAATTCAGCGCCAATGAATAAAGAAGAGTCGGCCTAAATGTTTTTAAAAAAATTCATCTTTGTTAATTGGGGCAATATCCCTAATCTTGAATTTGATATGGGCCCCGTCAATTTATTTTCTGGTGGCAATGGTTCCGGCAAAACTACCGCCGCCGATGCCATTCAAACCATCATGACAGCGGCTCACGAAAATTTATTTCAATACAACCCGGGCCAAGATGAAACGACTCAGCGGGGCCGAGGTGGTAAACGTGTACGTTCACAAGCCTCTTACGTATTGGGTTGTGATGATGGCAGCTACGCCCGGCTTGATCCTACCGATGGATACCTAGCCGCAGTTTTTCATCCGACACAGGGTGAAACGGCAGATCCGTTCACGGCTGTGATCGCTGTGCGTGCTTGGTTAGATAGCTCGGGTAATAGTCCAACTGCCCGACTGGATGATTCGGCCTTTTTAATTGTGCCCGGTGAACAGTTGAGTTTGAGTCAGTTCGTTCGAGAAGATATGACCGGTCGTTACGTTACACCGATGGATAAACTCCCCGGTCTTTTGGTGGCGGAATACGGCTCAGGTGCGATAGAAAAATACGAGACCAAACGGGGATATTTACGTCGTTTATATGGTGCACTACGAGGCATGTCTGACGGCGTGTCGGAGCAAGAAGCGATGTCCGCTGCGCGCGCTTTTTCTCGTTTTATGGCCTATAAACCAGTGCAAAGTATTAATAAATTTGTTGCTGATGAAATCCTTGAACGCAAAGATTTAGGCGAAGCGGTGCGCTCTGTCTCAAGTCAGCTTAAAACTATTCACGCAATGGAGCGCGACGCCGCTCGTTTGATTGAATCAATTTCCACTTTGGAGAAAGCGAGCCAGCATGGCTTGGCCTATATCGAACGTTGGGTAGAGTTACATAGCCTAGATTATTGTTTGGCTCAGCACGCTTTTTTGCAACGCCAGCAGCAATATGTTGACGCCAAAAAACAGCAAGATGTGTTCACTCAAAATATTCAAGACAAAGAACAAGAGATTGAATTAAGTCAACAACGTGTGCAGCAAGTACGCGAACAATTAATTGGCCTTGAGGCGCAGCGTATTGGCGTTAAAGAGTTGCAAGAAAAAGATGAGTTGCAAGCTCGTAAAACTGAGCAAGATGAGGTGTTGGTGGCCCGTTCAACGGCCTTGCTACAACAAAACGACCAGCTACAAAAACATGCGCTTAGTGGTTCGGTGATTGATGAGGCTCTGCAGTCGGATGAGTTGGCTAGTTTGTTACCTGGCTTAATGGCCAATAATGCCCGGGCCTTATGTAAAAAAGTGACAGATCAACCTCAGAGTGGCGGCATTAACATCCAGCCCTTATTGCAGCGCGATATGACTAATGATTTGTCCGCGTTAGAAGACCATTTAGATCATGCGCGCGGTTTGCAAAAACAACACAATCAATGGTGGCAGTTTTGGTATAGCCATGAGCATGGCGGTGATAAAACTTTACGTGATCGGCTAGTGAGTTTTGTGGACGAAAAGCAGCGTCAGCATCGCGACCTTGATGAGCAATTTAAACGAAAAACTCGTGAAGTGGAACGACTGGAATCTCATCAAGTCAATTATCCTAACTATGTCGAACGAGCTTTACTCGTCTTGCGTCAACAGTGCCCGGAGTCTGAACCACGGGTGTTGTGCGATCACATCGAAGTTAAAGATCCGCGCTGGCAATCGGCTATCGAAGGTTATTTAGGCGGGGCGCGTTTTTCAATTATTGTTGAAGCGAATTATGAAGCACAGGCTATTCGAATTCTCCGAGAGTTGCCTGGGCGAGATAATCGTGCGCGAATTATTCAAGGTGACAAAGCACGCAAAGATGCGGAGCGAACTTCTATTGAACGTCGTTCTATTGTCGATGTTTTGGAATTTTCTCACGCCACCGCAATGCATTATGTAACGGCTAGCTATGGCACTGTATTACGCGTTGATGATGCTGATGAGTTGCGCGGTACGCGTCGTGGTATAACCAGTGAAGGTTTAGGTTCGGGCAACTACAGTATGTGGCGTTGTGATTTGCCAGATGCTGAATTGGTGTTTGGTATCGCTGCGCGTGAGCGTGCTTTAACCGCGAAGTTGGATGAGCTTGAAAAGCTGCAAGTTAGCCGAGAAGTAGCGGCGGATAAAGCTAAATTAATTGCCCGCGTTAGCAAAGCCGTTGATGCGATTCAGCCAGTGCAATATGCCGATGCCATCGCCGATATTCTTGCCGCTCATCGTAGCATTCAAAAGCTTGAAACCCTGATCAGCCAATTAGATTTGGGTGAGTTCGAAGCGCTAGAGTCTCAACTTATCGAAGCGCGAGACGATGAGCGAGGGGCGGCGGAGACGGAAGGTTGTCTACGAACCGAGATTGGTCAGCTTCAGCAAAAACTACGTAGTTGCGATGAGTTATGTCGCAAATTAAGTGCGGAGCAAGAGAAGAATCAAATTAAGGTGGAGCAGTGGGAAGAGAATCTGCGCATGCTCGCCACTGTGTGGACAGACTTCGATGTTGATGCGCGATTATCGGTCGCCGATGAAGATGCGCGAGACCTGAATGTTGATATTAGCGAAAATCAGCGTGACGAAGTCGAAAAATCCCTACATGGTAGTGAGAGAAAATTAAGTGATGCCATTCATTCCCATAATCAACATTGTCGCCCCGGTGATGCTGTGATTTATGAAGGTTTTGACGGCGACTATGATAGTGCTTTATTTAAAGTGGTGTGTAATGTTCGTAAAGATATTGATCGTGTTTATAACAGCTTAAAAAATAATATTCTGGTTGAAAAACACAGTCAGCTTGAACAGCTGAAAGAAAGTTTTAATAGTGCCTTTGTGACGCACCTTTGTCATGCCATTTATCAGGCGATTAATGATGGCCAGCGCCAAGTCGAGTTGTTGAACAAAGAACTTCAACATCATCGTTTTGGTGCGGATAGAGAAACTTTTCGTTTTGATAGTCATTGGATTCCAGAGTATCGCGACTATGCACGTTTCTTCGAAGAGGTGATAAAGCATCCAGCCTTGGGTGATGAAGTCACGTTGTTTGAAGCGGACTTAACTAAAAAATCTCGTCGTGTTTGTGACGACATGATGAGCATGTTATTGGATGAGGATGAGCAAAAAGCGTTTCGAGAATTGGAACGTATCGCTGATTACCGCAACTACCGTCGTTATGAAATTTATAAAGAAGTTGAAGGAAAACCGCCTATTGCCTTAAGTGAATACGGTACGGGCTCGGGTGGTCAACTTGAAACACCGGCCTACATTATTCGTTCTGCTGCGATCACGTCAGCCTTTCGTTTTGCTGAAGGCTGTAATCATTTACGTATGGTGTTGGTTGATGAGGCTTTTTCAAAAATGGATGAAACTCGTTCCCGTGAGGTAATAAGTTATCTGACGGATACTCTGGGTCTACAATTAGTTTTTATCATGCCAACCAGTAAATGCGGTCCGTTTATGGATTTAATTAGTAACGAATTTATCTACGCAAAGTGCCCCAGCGAAACAGAGAGAGGGCAGTTGAATACACGCGTGCTGGTTGACCGAAAACAATGTAATCAAGATAGGATTAAAGGCTTGTGGGCCAAACACCGGCGCACGGTATATCAACAAGCTGAATTGGATTTTATGGCGTTGTTGTAAGAAGTTATGAACCGTACTTAGGGAGAGGTGCATTTTTTTTGCGTGTGGTTTCTTCCTTGTGCTTATTGGCGTAGTGACTTAGTGAAAAACACTGGCTGTTAAGTATCTGGCCCTGGGGAATTGAAAAAGCCCCTACTATGGGGCTTTATTGTTTAGGCCTTTCCAGTGTTTATTATTCCAACGCGTAGATGTAGCCATCATTTGCACCAAACACTATCACCTTTTTACCCATGGCCGGTGATGATTGAATCGGGCCGCTGGCTTTAAACTTCCATTTTAAGCCGCCGTTGCCGATGGCGATGGCGTAGAGCATGTTGTTTTGGCCGGTGAAAAAGACCATGTCGTCAACAATGGAGGGTGAAGACGTAATCCAGTCATTGGTTTTGTATTTCCATACGGGTTGATGGCGTTCGGTATTAATAGCGTAGAGTCGACCATCTTTGCTGCCGATGTAGAGGCGTTCGTCATTGACTGCAGCGGAGGAGCTAACAGCGGCCTGAGTTTGTAGTTTCCAGGCTTCTTGGCCGGTATTGATATTCACCGCATAGAGGTGCTTATCATCGCTGCCGATGTAAACCGTTTCATTGTGCAAGGCGGGCGAGGAGGCGATGATGCCTGTCGTTTTGAAACGCCATAGCTCTTGCCCAGTTTGCGCATTGACGGCGTAGAGGTGTTTGTCATTGGAGCCAAAATAGATGATGCCGTTGTGGGCCAAGGGGGATGAATAAATGGAGGCCCCCGTTTTGAAGCGCCAACGTTCGTTGCCGGACTTTGCTTCGATGGCATAAAGTAAGCCGTCAGTTGCTGTAACGTAGATATTGCCATCGCCATAGGCGGGTGCTGTGCGTATTTGGCCATTGGCCGTAAAGCTCCAACGTGTTTGGCCATTGAGCGTGTCGAGTGCGTGGAGTTTTCCATCGTGGCTGCCAAAGTAGACGCTTGTTTCAACCAGTGTGGCTGAGCCACTAATTTTATCGTCAGCCTTAAATTTCCATTTTGGCATACCTGTGTCGAGGTCCATGGCGTAGAAAAAATGATCATGGCTGCCGACATAGGCGATGTTGTTCTCAATCGTTGGGGTGGCATGGATAGCGCCCTCTGTTTTGAACTTCCAGCGTAGTTTTTGCAGCTCCTCTAATGGCTTTTGGTGAAATACACCGCTGTGCAGGGCATCGCTACGAAAGGTGACTGCATCGGGTGCACTGCTGCAGCCAATTAGGCTGCCAAGTATGAGCGTGCTAGTCAGGCCAAGGGAAAGGTGTTTGAGTTTTGTCTTAAATTCCATTTTTATCGAGTCCCCTTTGGAGAGTGCGTATTCGGGCGAGTTGTCAGCCCTTGCCAGTTTAAATTTAGTAGAGATTTAGTATTGTGTCGGTAGTTTCGTGAATTTTATGAGGACAGTTATCGAACGATGCGATGATTCTCTTCCGATATTATGCCACGCATTGTTAGCTTTAGCGGTGAGATTGTGTGACTTGCGCTATTGCTGGGGCTCGGGGGACAATAGGGCTTCTTCGTGATTGATGGTCAGTGTTGTTTTCGTGAGAGCGTCTGAATTCTCCCTAATTGAAGCTTACTTTGCCCATGGTGCTGCTGAGCGGGCTGATGTGACATTGCCGATTGGTGATGATGCGGCGGCGGTTTGTGTACCTGCGGGTCATGAACTCTTGGTGAGTGTGGATACTTTGGTCAGTGGGGTGCATTTTCCAGAATTCACTGCGGCTTATGATATTGCTTACAAAGCCTTGGCCGTAAATTTAAGCGATATGGCGGCAATGGGGGCTGAGCCTGCCTGGATGACCTTGGCGATTACTATGCCAAACAGCGAGGCGGCTTGGTTAGCAGAGTTTAGCCGCGGTTTATTTGATTTGGCACAAGCGCATGGTGTCGCGCTTATTGGCGGTGATACCACTCAAGGGCCTCTGACGATTTCTATTCAGATCATGGGTTTTGCACCAACAGGGCAGTGTCTCAAACGGGGCGGCGCTCAGGTGGGGGATTTGGTCTATGTCTCGGGTCAGATCGGTGATGCTGGTTTGGGCTTGGCCTTGGTTCAAGCGAGAGCCGTGCCTTCCTTTTGTTCATCTAATCAATCTTATTTTATCCAACGCTTGAATCGGCCGACGCCGAGGATCGGCTTGGGTCTGGCGCTGCGAAGCCTTGCTACGGCTGCCATTGATGTGTCTGACGGCTTAGCCGCGGACTTGGGTCATATTCTTGAGCGCAGTGGCGTTGGGGCGTGCTTGAATATATCGGCCTTGCCCATCGCTAAGGCTTGTCATGATGATGCGATTGCCTGGCAGTCAGCGCTAATCGCGGGCGATGATTACGAGCTGTGCTTCACTGTACCACCGCAACAGACTCAAATGATTGAAGCGCTAGCGCTAAGTTTGAATTGTCCGTTGACATGCATCGGTGAGATTGAGTTTGAGCAAGGCTTGCGCATGCGCTCGGCTGACTCGCAGGTATTTCCAATGAAAAAAAACAAAGGGTATCAACATTTTGACTGATGCAAATCGTCCTGGACCGAATTGGCGTAATCCAATTCATGTGACTGCGTTTGGCTTTGGTGCCGGAGCAATGCCCAAAGCGCCTGGCACGTGGGGCACTTTAGTTGCTATTCCTATTTTTGCTGAAATGGCGGGTTTGGACTTAACGAGCTATTTGGTCGTTACGACCTTATTTTTCGTGGTGGGTGTATGGCTTTGTCATGTCACGGCTAGAGATTTAGGTGTACATGATCATCCGGGCATCGTTTGGGATGAAATTGTGGGTTATCTCATTACCATGATTGCGGCACCCGCCGGTTGGGAGTGGTGGGTGATTGGGTTTATTTTGTTTCGATTTTTCGACATTGTAAAACCCTGGCCCATCAAGTGGGTAGATCAGCATGTGCAGGGTGGTTTTGGCATCATGTTTGATGATGTGCTGGCTGGCCTTATGGCCTTGGCTTGCTTACAGGGTTTAGCGTTTTATTTTTAGTTTATGGCTTAGGTGCATCTGGGGGGCTGACGGCTAAGGGGTTAGTGGCTGAATCTATCATATAAAGCGGATTTGTTGCGCGGCGTACCAAGTTATCACTCCATGGCGTGGTCTGTAGCCATGTCTCGAATTGGGTTGCGGGTATGGGGCGGCTAATAAAATAGCCTTGAGCCATGTCGCAGCCCATTTCGGTGAGCATATCTAAGGTCTTTTCATCGTTAACCCCCTCGGCAATGACCTTATGTCCCATATTATGGGCAAGGTCTATCGTTGAGCGGACAATGACCCGGTCTTCAGAGTTCTTTAACATGTCACAGACAAAGGATTGATCAATTTTTATTTGATTGATGGGCAGTTGCTTGAGGTACATGAGTGAGGAATAGCCGGTCCCGAAATCGTCAATCGAAAGCTGAATACCCATGCTATTTAGTTCTTTGAGTATGTCCATTGCCCGGATAGGGTCTTCCATGATGGTGCTTTCGGTTATCTCTAAACGTAAATATTGCGAAGGAACATCCCAGTAATTTAAGCGGCTAGCTATTTGGGCCACGATATCATTATCTTGTAGGCTGCGGGCTGACAAATTAACGGCGACTTTTAGAGTTTCACCTTGGTCTAACCAATGTTTTATCTGCTGCAGTGATTTATCTAGTACGTAGATGGTCAGCGGTTTAATCAGACCGGTATGTTCCGCTACCGCAATGAACTCATTGGGCATAATCAAACCCTTAGCCGGATGATTCCAGCGTACCAGTGCTTCGGCCCCTGATACACGGCGAGTTTGGAGTGAGGCTTTAGGCTGGTAATAGACCTCCAGCTCGCCTTCAGCGATGGCATGGCGTAATTCGCCGACCATGGCCAAGCGACTGACGCTGTGAGAGTCTTGGCTTGAATCATAAAAGGCATAATCTGCTTGAGTGCGTTTGGCAACGTACATGGCGACATCAGCCCGGCGCATGAGCTTGTTGTGATCTTCGCCATCGCGCGGAAACATGGCAATGCCGATGCTGCTGCCGACGTGAACTTGTTGGTCTTCTATCATGAAGGGGCTGGCGATGGCCTCAGCAATTTTTTCGGCGGCCGCAATGGCTTGTAGTTCTGATTGGATAGCGGGTAGCAGGACGGCAAATTCATCACCGCCTAAACGGGCCACGGTGTCTGAATCACGCAGAGCGGCACGCATACGTTTGGCAACTTCCTGCAACAGTAAGTCACCGCAATGATGGCCCAAGGTGTCATTGATTTCTTTAAATCGATCAAGATCTAAAATCATTAGCGCCAGCGAATTATGGGAGCGCTTGGCCCCGCGTGTGCTTTGTTGCAGGCGGTCATGTAGCAAGGCACGATTGGGTAGCTCGGTGAGCGTGTCGTGCAAGGCTTGGTACTGGAGCTTGCGATTGACTGTGGCTAGTTCCTGAGTACGCAGGATGACGCGCTGTTCTAGGTCATCTTTGAGCGCTTTGATTTCATTTTCAGCGAGCTTGCGATCAGTAATGTCTCGACAGACAACGATATATAGGCAGCTTTTGAGTTCACATAATTCGCTGATGGCGACTTCCATATAAAATTGTTCGCCGTTGGCACGTAGCCCTAGGGTTTGCAGTACGGGGCGGTCGAGTTGGTAGAGTTTATTTTTCTGTACAGTTTGGAATAGTGGTTGGACGAAAAGGGTGTTGATGTGGCGTTGTATGATTTTCTCACATGGGTGATTAAACATACGCTCTGCGGCAAGGTTAAATGTTTGGATGAGGCCATTTTCATCGACGGTGATGAGGCCTTCAATCAAATTATCCATGATGCTGCTAATGCGTGTTTCACGGGCGGCAATGGTTTCTCGTTGACCGATTAATTCTGAGCGCATGTGTTCTAAGTCAGTGGCGAGATTTTGAATCTCAAAGATCTGTGACCGGACATTGAGTTTATTATCCGTTTGGCCTGAGGCAATATTGCGTGCAGCGGCACCAATTAATCGTAAAGGCTTGGTGAGTAAGGGGCCGAGCAACGCTGTAATGAGTACTGAAATAAGAATATAAGCAATTGTGCAAATGATACCCCACTGGTAGCTGCGGTTAATCAAATTAACCGTTGTTTCTTCAACGTAAGCGAGTTGAAGGTAAATTTCTTCAGTGTTGATATTGAGTCGTACAGCAGTGTGGTAGAGCTGGTCAGGGCTGTCATTAAAGGCCGCATCTTGAAGAACTGTCTTCCCGTGTACGGCTTGATCGATAGGAACAAGTGTGGCGACGGCAATATGGCCACCAACTAGCTTACTTACGTCTATCGGGTTGGGTTGATTAACTAGCAGGCTGATAAGCTGGTTTGTTTCAGAATCAACGTGGGTAAGAAATTGAGCTTTATAGCTTTGTTCGAGTAACGGTAAGATGATGGCAAACATCACTGATGCAACAGCGATATGAATGATAAATTCATTGAGAATGATGCGACTAGTGAATCGGTGTAGCATTCCCATCTTCAATTGGCCTTTTTGTTGATGAAGAATGAGGACCTGTGTTTTACTCGTTAAAACACAGGTCACATAGCGCTATACTAATCTATGCGCTTATCTCTTTCTACGAGCGCGTAGGCTGAGTGGTTATGAATGGATTCAAAGTTTTCAGATTCTACCGTGTAGGCAACAACGCGCTCGTCCGCATTTAAGCGGGCTGCAACATCACGGACCATATCTTCGACAAACTTAGGGTTGTTGTAGGCGCGTTCGGTGACGTATTTCTCATCAGGGCGTTTGAGCAGGCCAAATAATTCACATGAGGCTTCTTGTTCAACGATGTCGATGATGTCTTCGATCCAGACAAAATTCTGAGTGTAGGCGGTAATGGTGACGTGCGAGCGTTGATTGTGCGCGCCGTATTCTGAAATTTGTTTGGAGCAAGGGCAGAGGCTGGTGACGGGGACGACAACTTTAATCGCAACATCGGTCAGGCCATCTTTGATGGCTCCTAAGAGCGTGACCTCATAATCAAGCAAAGCGCGGACTTTAGAAATTGGTGCGGGTTTGTCGACAAAATACGAAAAGCTCATTTCGATATTGCCTTGATTGGCTTCCAATTGCTCAGCCATTTCTTTGAGCATGGTCTCAAAGTTCTCAACTGAGATTTCTCGCTCATAGTTGTTGAGAATCGACACAAAGCGTGACATGTGCGTGCCTTTGAAATTATGTGGCAAGTTCACGTACATGTTGAAGTTGGCAACGGTGTGCTGTTCGCCCTGGCTGCGATCTTTTACGCGCACGGGATGGCGAATATCTTTGATGCCGACTTTGTTGATAGGGATGCGACGCGTGTCTTCGCTATTTTGCACATCCGCGATGGTGGTAGTGGTACTCATTAACTCTTATTCCTCAGTGTAGCGGACGCAGGCCCGATCGGTTTCCCAAATAGTGATCGCCGAAACGGCAGTGGTTTTGCTGTTGAGTCGTCCGCCTAGTTCTTGATAGAGGTAGGCCGCGATATTTTCAGCGGTTGGGTTGATGCTGGTAAAGGGCTCTAGCTCGTTCAAGTATTCATGATCGAGACGATCACAGACCTCGTTGGCATTTTTGCGAATGGTTTTAAAATCCACCCCAATACCGACTTCGTTTAATGACGTGGCAGTGACCTCAACCTCTACCTTCCAGTTGTGACCATGCATTTTTGAGCAATCGCCAGGGTAGTCTCTCAGTGTGTGAGCTGCGGCGAAATCAGTTAAAACTTTTAATGTGTAACGAGGGGCCATAATTAATTCTTGATTAAATCAGTTGGAATTTACAGGGATCGCTTGATTTTGGCAAGGCGAGCGAGTTGAATGTTGGCTAGCGCTGGCGATGATGCCCTGGGCATCAAGCCCGCATTGGCTCAGTAAATCGTCGCGATTACCGTGTTCGACAAAGTGGTCGGGCAAGCCAAGCGCGATAAGCGGGGTATTAATCCCTGCGTTATTTAATAACAGTGCAATGCTACTGCCCGCACCGCCGGTCACCACATTTTCTTCAATGCTGATGAGTAACTCGTGGCTTTGGGCCAGCTCTTTGATTAATGATTCATCAAGCGGTTTCACAAAGCGCATATTCACAACCGTGGCATCGAGTGATTCTGCTGCTTCGAGCGCGGGCGTTAACATGGAGCCAAAGGCAAGTAGGGCGATTTTTTTGCCTCGACGACGAACTTCGGCCTTGCCCAGTGGCAGTGCGGTCATGGCTTGTTGGATGGCGGTGCCTGGGCCTGTGCCGCGCGGATAACGAATCGCTGATGGCCCGTTATAACAATGGCCGGTGTAAAGCATTTGGCGACATTCGTTTTCATCCGAGGCTGCCATAATAATCATATTGGGTACGCAGTTCATGAAGCTAATGTCTAGATTACCCGCATGGGTGGGGCCATCTGGGCCGACGAGTCCAGCGCGATCAATGGCAAAAACGACGGGCAGGTTCTGAATAGCGACATCATGAATTAACTGATCGTAAGCGCGTTGCAAAAAGGTCGAATAGATCGCAACGACCGGCTTAAGTCCGTCACAGGCCATGCCGGCAGCAACGGTGACGGCGTGTTGCTCAGCGATGCCAACATCAAAATAACGCTCGGGATATTGCTGCGAAAAATCCACCAGGCCGGAGCCTTCGCGCATGGCGGGGGTGATACCAACGACACGTTGGTCTTGCTTGGCAATATCACAGAGCCAGTCACTAAACACTTGGGTGTAGGTGACGGCGTCGCCTTTGGAAATCATTTCACCATTATCGGGGTCAAACTTGCCGACGCCATGATAGATGCAGGGGTTTTGCTCGGCGGGCGTAAAGCCTTTGCCTTTTTTAGTGATAACGTGGAGAAATTGCGGCCCTTCTAAGTCTCGCATATTTTTCAGCGTATTTATTAGCATGGGTAAATCATGGCCATCAATGGGGCCAATGTAGTTAAAACCCAATTCTTCAAAGAGGGTGCCGGGGGCGACCATGCCTTTGACGTGTTCTTCGGTGCGGCGAGCTAATTCCCATACGGGTGGAACTTTGCCCAGCACTTTTTTACTGCTGGCGCGGACGCTGGAATAAATTTTTCCCGACAGTAACCGAGCTAAATATTTCGACATACCGCCAACGTTAGGCGAGATCGACATGTCGTTGTCATTCAAAATGACCAACAAGTTGGCATCGACATCACCGCCGTGATTTAAGGCCTCAAAGGCCATGCCTGCCGTCATGGCACCGTCACCGATAACGGCGGCGACGCGACGATCCGTGCCTTGGACCTTTGCCGCCAGAGCCATCCCGAGGGCGGCACCGATCGAGGTGCTGGAGTGACCGACGCCGAACGTATCGTAGGGGCTTTCTTCACGTTTTGGAAAACCTGCCAAGCCGCCCTGTTTGCGCAGTGTGTTCATGCGCTCGCGACGACCGGTGAGAATTTTGTGGGGATAGCTCTGATGGCCGACATCCCAAATGAGTCGATCTTCCGGTGTGTTGTAGACGTAGTGTAGTGCCAGGGTTAACTCCACCGTGCCTAAACCGGCGGAGAGGTGGCCGCCAGTTTCGCTGACGGATTGAATTAGGAATGCGCGCAGCTCTTCTGCGAGCCGAGGCAGTTGGCTAGGGCTTAGGTGCTTGAGATCGGCTGGGCTATCGATGCTTTCAAGCAATGAAGTGTTCGAACTGGTCATTTATTCTTATTCTTATACTGTACTGAGAAGAAAGCCGTAAATTATGAGCGTAGGCGCTCGCTCATGCAAGCCGAGACAGTTTGGGGTTATCGCGTTCATTGGCCGCGGCTAATGATGTATTGTGCGATCCAGCGCAATGGGTCAGCCGCTTCGCCTAGGTCAGACAAGCTTTCAATAGCCTCTTGGAAGAGTGCTTGAGCACGTTCTTTGGCACCCTCCAGCCCTAATAAGGCAGGGTAGGTGGGTTTGTTGGCTGCTTGATCTGAGCCTTGCGGTTTGCCCAGCGCTTCGGTATCCGCTTCGACGTCCAAGATATCATCTTGGATTTGAAAGGCGAGCCCGATGCATTTGGCGTAGTGATCAAGACTCTTTAAATGAGCATCACTGACATTGGCAGCGCTGAGGGCCCCAAGGCTGACGCTGGCGCGAATCAGTGCGCCGGTTTTGTGAATGTGCATATTTTCCAGCGCTGGCAAATCCAAGGTCTGGCCCACGGCGGCTAAGTCAATTGCTTGGCCGCCGCACATGCCGCGTGAGCCGCTAGCGATGGCCAAGGTATCAATCATCTTAAGACGATTTTCGGCGCTGGCGCTCATGTTTTTATCATTAGCCAAGATGTGGAAGGCGAGTGACTGCTGGGCATCGCCAGTCAAAATCGCTATAGCTTCACCGTATTCGATGTGGGTGGTGGCTTTGCCGCGGCGTAGCTCATCATCATCCATGGCGGGTAAATCATCATGTACCAGCGAATAGGCGTGAATAAGTTCAACAGCACAGGCCGGCGCATCTAAGGCAGATAAGTCAGCCCCCAGTGCTTTGCCCGTGGCATACACTAGAAAAGGGCGCACACGTTTGCCGCCATCAAGACTGCTGTAACGCATGGCCTCATGGAGTTTGACGGGCACGATGTCGACACTGGGCAGCCAGCGTTGTAGCGCTGATTCTGTGCGTGCTTGGTAGTCTTTGAGTAAGGCCTTTAATGCGGTGTTAGGGGTATCAGGCATGATTGTCAAAGTCCTCGGCATCGGCAGTGTGTGTTTTTTCTAATAAAATAGAGACTTTCTGTTCGGCATCTTTTAGTGCGGCTTGACAATCGCGCGTCAGTGTAATGCCTTGCTCAAACAGTTTAAGTGACTCTTCTAGGCTGGTATCCCCTTGCTCCATCTGCTGGACAAGGGTTTCCAAATCCGTCAGAGAGGATTCAAAGCTAGGCTGTTTTTTACTTTTTCTGGGCAAAATTACGAATCCTGTTGCAGTCAAACTTATCAGGCTGGTGGGCCTGCTCGCTGGGCGTTGGGGGATTATAAAACATTGAGGGGTGTAGCGTCTTGTTTTGCCTGAAATGCAAACCTGAATTCTTGTTAATGTGTTTTTATTAAAACGGTCATCTTCGTGTCATTGGGTCGTCATCTATTTTTCCTACATTGGGTCTATCAGGGCATCGGGCTCAGAAATGCAACTCAATGGAGAAACAGATGTTAGTACCTTTTAAACGTTCTAAATTAGCGATGCTAGTCGGTATGGCCATACTGAGTAGTAGTGTCATTCTTGGAGGGTGTACACCCGGAGACGACGGTGTTGATGGTGCGAACGGCACACAGGGGTTAAATGGTAGTCAAGGCCAGCAAGGTGAGCAAGGCATTCAGGGCGTTCAGGGTGATACAGGGAAGGACTTAACAGCGGAAACAGCTAGCCTAAAACGTTTAGCTGCATTGCCTGCTGGTTCTGAAGCGACAGGCTTGGTTGTTAGTTCGGCTGGTGATTTGTTTTTTAATGTGCAGCATCCCTCGACTAGTAATACTGCGCCGTTTAATGAAGCTGCTGTTGGTGCCATTATCGGATTAAACATCAATACGTTATCTCATGATTTTGAAGAGCTAGCTGTGCCTAGCTCGGCTGTTGATAAGCAAAATGTGACGACAGCCCAGGGTCATTACCAGGTTTTGCTGCAAGAAGGTGACTTACTTGCCTCTAGTGGTGACATCGTGGGTCAAATCACGACAGCTGATGGTAGCGCGGTAATCAAACAATCTAACGATCCAGACTTTAATGCTTTCTTAGAAACTAAGTCTGATGGCACTAAAGGCTATTTGTTTACCAACTGGGAAGATCGTCCAGGTGGCATGAGCCGTATTGAAATTGAAAAGAATGCATTGACCGGGCAGTGGACTGTTGGTAACGGCTTAATGATTGATTTTTCAGCCGTATCAGGTACTTGGGTTAACTGCTTTGGGACGATGAGCCCTTGGGGTACACCGCTAACTTCTGAAGAGTTGTATTTTGACGAAACAGCAAATTGGTTTGATGCGACAAACTCTAACCCTCAGTCACTGGCTAGTTATTTGGGTTATCCAACTGATGGCACGGGTGAGTGGCCTAACCCGTATCGTTATGGTTATATCGTTGAAATCACTGACCCTACAGGCTTACCTACGCCGGTTAAGGTTTTCACAACAGGTCGTTTTTCTCACGAAAATGCCGTGGTTATGCCTGACAACAAGACCGTTTACCTGAGCGATGATGGTACTGATGTGGTGTTCTTTAAGTTTGTTGCTGATGTCGCTGATGATTTGTCGGCAGGTACATTGTATGCGGCCAAGTTTACTCAGGTGATGGGCGCTGTTGAAGAGAAAGACTTTAAATTTGGTATTGAGTGGATTGAGTTGGCGCACGGTGATAACACATCGATTGAAAGCTGGATCGCTGAATACGATAGTGCAACAGTTGCTGCTCCTTCCTATGTTACCGACGCTGATATTGCCGCTTGGGCTGCGGATAAGTTAGATAATGGCGTTTTAGATACCGTTACTGATGAGCGTGTTGCTTTTCTTGAGTCACGTAAAGCAGCTAAAGCCTTAGGTGCTACGGCTGAGTTCACTAAAATGGAAGGCGTAAACATTAACTATGACGCCGCTAAAGCTGGCACCGTGCCTTATATATACATGGCGATGGCTGATGTGAAGTCTGGTATGTCTGACGGCATGGGTGATATCAATATCCCTGAAAACCGCTGTGGCATCGTTTATCGCATGCGCTTGGATGCTAGTTTTAATGTTAATGCGATGGAGCCGGTGGTCATCGGTGGCCCCTATGACAGCTCTCACCCAAGCAATACCTGTGCGACAAACAATGTTGCGAGCCCTGATAATGTTGAGGTGCTGAGTGATGGCCGCATTTTGATTGGCGAAGATACCAGCAAGCATGAAAACAACATGGTTTGGGTTTGGAAACAAAACTAAGTCAGGAAAGTGAAGAGAAGGGCGGCTTTTGTCGCCCTTTTTTATGCCTGCTAATCGACAAAGAGCTGATTGAAGATGATGAATAAATATCTAATTATATTATTAATGTTAGCCGTCAGTGGGTGTGACCGACCAAGCCCTGACACAACGAAGACCTCAAATGTAGAGCCTGAAGATATGAGTGCATCTGCAGAATTTGTCGCAGTATTGCCCAAGGAGCTCGACTCTCTACACAACCCCGAAGCGGTTATTCCGCCTCAGTGTTACACCAAAACTGAAAAAAAATATAACCCGTGTTATACCTGTCATCAATCGCATCCCTATGGCACTAGGCCAAATGTGATGCAAGATCAAGGACTGCAGGGCGATTACGATTTCTCCGAGGTTGGCGTCAACAACCAATGGCATAATCTATTTGTTGATCGGCGAGCGGCGATTGCCTTTGTCAGCGATCAAGATATCATCGACTACGTCGATCGAGACAACTATTCAAAGCTAAGTACTCGGCTAGAAAATCAGGGCTGGCAAGGTTATTTGCCGGATTTGAACAACCTTCATTTGGCTCAAGCGGCTTTTGAGGCGGACGGGTTTGCCAAAGACGATAGTGGCTGGGTGGCGTTTAATTACAAGCCGCTAGCGAGCACATTTTGGCCCACGAATGGCGCGACTGATGATGTGTTTATACGATTGCCCGAAGCATTTCGCAGCGATAGCCAAGGCCGATATAATAAATCAGTCTACCAAGCCAATTTAGCTATTCTTGAAGCGAATATTAAAGCTGAGGATGTTGCCCATGTTATCGACATGGATGAGGCGACTGTTGGCTTTGATCTGAATAATGACGGCGTGTTGAATATCGCTAGTCATATTGATATGCCAGATCATTACGTAGGTGCAGCGAGTGCGATTAATACCGTCGAGATGCTCTACCCTGAAGGCACTGAATTCTTACACACCGTGCGTTATGTCGGAGTAAATGAGCAAGGTGATATCTATGTGCCAAAGCGGATGAAAGAGCTGCGTTATATGCGCAAAATAGCGTTCTTCTCGGCACCCAAAATAGCTTCGATATACGGCAATGAGCACCAAGAGAAAATCGATGGTAATTTGCCTAAATATCCACGCGCTGGTGATTGGGGTCTGGATAATAAAATGGGCTGGCAAATATCTGGGTTCATTGAAAATTCTCAAGGCGAGTTGCGGGTTCAAAACTATGAAGAAAACTTTTTCTGCATGGGCTGCCATACCACGATTGGCGCTACCATTGACCATACTTTCGCTTTTCCTCGTAAGGTCAGTGGTCCGGCTGGTTGGGGTTATATTAATCTAAAAGGCATGAAAGATGCCCCTGTTATGGGTGAACAAGAGGGCGAAATACTGACCTATCTAAAGCGTGTGTGCGGCGGTGACGAGTTTCGCCAAAATGATGAAATGAAGGCCAAGTTCTTTCTCTCTGAGTGTGAGGTGAATGAGGAGGCAGTCGCGGCCGCTGATGTGTATGCGTTGATCTCCCCTAGTCGAGAACGCGCGTTGGCCTTGAATAAAGCCTATCGTTTAATTGTGGAGGAGCAGAGTTTTGAAAAGGGACGTGACGCCAGCATTGCTCCGGCGATCAATGTCTTTAAATCCATTGACCAGCATGCCGAGCCGCTTCAAGAATCACACCGACACAGCAGTGATATTCGCTTGGACTGGGCGCTTGAATAGTCAACCCAATAAGCACTGAAAATAAAAGGGTGAGCCTTCTTGCCCAAAGAACTCAATCAGGCTGCCTTGGGGCAGCCTTTTTTAATTCGTCTGGGGATGTTTGTAACTCGCTAATATTCTTTTTTGGCGCGCTGGCGTACCTCGGTAGAATTAGCATTTGCCAGTCAAGATGGACGATGTGATGTTGAACTACAGTGAGCTGGCTGCTCAGCGGATTATTGGCGGGCTTACCAATTTGCTACACCAGCTGCCGCGCCGCTATTGTTGATTGGGCTTGGCCTGATGGGCTTCGAGGCAGCATACAGGGCATCATAGCGTGCATAGAAATTAAGTAGCGTGTCTCTCAAAAAAGAGCTGGTCTTCGGGGAGCCCCTTTTTGTTTGTGAGGCCTGCGTGTTACATTGAGCGCCAAAATATAATCCCAGAAATTAGGAAATTACGGTGTTATGAGCAGTAATTACGATGCTTCTTCGATTGAGGTCTTAAGTGGCTTAGAGCCAGTACGCAAACGCCCTGGCATGTACACAGAAACGACGCGCCCGAATCATTTGGTGCAAGAGGTGCTGGATAACAGTGTCGATGAGGCGATGGCGGGTCATGCGACTAAGCTTGAAGTAACCCTCCATAAAGATGGTTCAGTCTCGGTCAATGATGATGGCCGTGGCATGCCTGTGGACATTCATCCCGAAGAAGGTGTGCCGGGGGTCGAAGTTATTCTCACCAAGCTTCATGCGGGCGGCAAATTCTCCAATAAAAACTACCAGTTCTCGGGTGGTTTGCACGGGGTGGGGGTGTCGGTGGTGAATGCCCTGTCGACTCGCCTGGAGGTCAAAGTACGGCGCGGCGGCCAAGAACATCTCATTTGTTTCGCTAACGGCGAGAAAACCTCCGATCTTGTAGTGATCGGCACCGTTGGTAAGAAAAATGTAGGGACGACTGTACATTTTTGGCCTGACCCTAGTTTTTTTGACTCCGCTAATATTTCTGTTACTCGGTTAAAACACGTGCTGCGCGCCAAGGCGGTGTTATGCCCTGGCTTGCACGTAAAACTCTTTGATGAAAAATCTGGCGAGACTGACGAGTGGTACTTCGAAGATGGTCTTGTTGATTATCTTTCCAGCGCCTTACGTGGTTTTGAAATGCTGCCGCAAGAGCTATTTGTTGGATCAATGAACTCTCCGCGCGAAGCCGCTGATTGGGCTGTGGTATGGTTGCCAGAAGGGGGAGAGCTAGTTACCGAGAGCTACGTTAACCTCATCCCTACCGCTCAGGGTGGTACCCATGTAAATGGTTTACGTACCGGCCTGACCGATGCAATTCGTGAATTTTGCGAATTTAGAAACCTCTTGCCTCGTGGCGTGAAGCTGGCACCGGATGATGTCTGGGATAAATGCGCCTATGTTCTCTCTGTCAAACTAGAAGACCCACAATTCAGTGGTCAAACCAAAGAGCGCTTGTCTTCGCGTGAATGCGCCGCATTTGTTTCCGGTATTGTAAAAGATGCATTTAGCCTGTGGTTAAACCAACACACCGATGTAGGTGAATTGTTGGCGACGATGGCAATTTCCAATGCCCAATCGCGTTTGCGTGCCGGTAAAAAAGTCGTTCGTAAAAAAATCACCAGCGGCCCCGCCTTACCAGGAAAACTGGCCGATTGTGCCAGCCAAGACCCAACGCGTGGTGAACTATTTCTGGTGGAAGGGGATTCGGCGGGCGGTTCGGCCAAGCAAGCCCGAGATCGTGAATTTCAAGCCATCATGCCGCTGCGGGGTAAGATTTTAAATACCTGGGAAGTCGATTCGATGCAGGTACTAGCCTCGCAAGAGGTGCACGATATCTCTGTCGCCGTTGGGGTTGAGCCAGGCTCAGATGACCTTAAGGGCCTGCGTTACGGCAAAATCTGTATTCTTGCCGATGCCGACTCGGATGGTGCGCATATTGCCACCTTGTTGTGTGCCTTGTTCTTGCGTCACTTTAAACCTTTGGTGGATGCGGGCCATGTCTACGTCGCCATGCCGCCACTGTACCGTATTGATGTGGGTAAACAGGTCTATTACGCCTTGGATGACTCGGAAAAGCAGGGCGTGCTTGATCGTATTACCGCTGAAAAAACACGCGGCAAAGTGAACGTTCAGCGCTTTAAAGGCTTGGGTGAAATGAATCCGATGCAGTTGCGTGAAACTACGATTGATCCGGACACCCGTCGTTTAGTGTTGCTCACCCTAGGAACAGGTGATGATACCCATCAAATGATGGATATGTTATTAGCAAAGAAGCGCGCCTCAGATCGACGTAGTTGGCTAGAGAGCAAAGGCAATTTAGCCGACACGGTAATTTGATGTAAATTATAACAGGGTAAACCAGCGCCTAAGGTGGTGGGCTGAAAAGACCTTGCCGGACACAGACGTGTAAATAGGAAAGTGCTGAAAAAGGGCACCGACCCTTTTTGCCCATGATTTATTTAAGGAAGAAATAGAGAAAAAGTTAGGTAATAAAGCGGGCTATTATGCCAGGCGAGGCCGACCCAAGGGGGATCAGACCCCTAACCGATTCTTAACCGCTTAAGGTTTTATCTTTGCAAGTTATTTAATTAAACACTCAAGGACGTAGCGATGGTGACTAATTATTTTCGATCTCATTATTGGTTAGGTGTTTTTCTATTACTACCTGTTAGTGTGAATGCTGATGAGTTTGCAGAATTTGAAAAACAAATGATGCAGCAATCAAGTCAGCAGCAGGTTGAGTTTGAGAAGTTTGAAGGCAGTATGGATGCTGAGTACAAGCAATACGAAAAGGAGCTAA
>Ga0316204_10004850_pt1 | contig 23433 bp, 18 predicted proteins | sample 6monrhotite_MG_2_FD_205661 | JGI IMG/M metagenome (GOLD analysis project Ga0316204, IMG submission 205661) | Microbial mat bacterial communities from mineral coupon in-situ incubated in ocean water Damariscotta River, Maine, United States -... | ecosystem: Environmental > Aquatic > Marine >... | reverse complement strand
CGAGATAAATGACTGATCCCTGCTAGCCCTTTGGATTGTGCTAAAGTATAAATGCCAGCGTTACCAACACCAGCAGCGGCGGGACCAACTCCTGGTATTTTTTGGAAACATTTTTCGGTTAGTTGAGCGATTGTTTGCAAAGATTGTTTGTCATGAAATCGGCTCATCGACCAAAGCAACCCTTTGAGAAAGTTAAAACTGTATGATTCGATGTATTCATGGCTTTCATAATTGTATTCTCTACCGTTGTAGGAACTTGTATGAGTATTTGTGTCAACGGCAAAGTTTGCAACATTTGAGAACCATTGATTAACTAGTGCTTTGTATGCGGCTTTTCCTATAGCTTCGACTAGTGGATTACAGATACTAATAAATTTTTTGGTTGGTTTTCCTGATGTTGCTGTTGATAGGTGATGAAATAATTGATTCCAGTGATCTTGTTGATTGGTTGGGAGTGAGTCGATGTCTTGCTTTATCATCTTGCCGCATTTTCCTTCACCAAATTGAAATGGCGGAACGGTGGTTTGTCCATCGTCACTTGTAAATAACAATTGCTGAATTTTATTAACCGCTTTTCCTATATCTGCTCCCCAGTAAGATTGAGATTTTCCTCCTTGATACTCTTCAATTTCTGGCTCAGCTAATATTGTCTCTATATCTTGTGCTAACTGTTTGCTGACACCATGTATTTTAGCGTGTTTTTCGATTTGGGTAGCAAGCCCTCCAAAGGGTCTTTGATACACAAATAAATTTTTGACTGGTTTTCCTGAGTTATAATAAAAACTCTTATATAACAGCCAAAAAGAAAAATCTTTAGGAAATTCAAATTTAGTGCGCATAATTGCGTCTAATAGATTACACACAATATGATAATCGGCATCGTCCTTATAGTTACTGTATCGACTATTCTTAGGTTGTAAATAATTCGCTCTTTCCGATAAAAATATCAGCGCTTCAATTTTTTGATTAGCGGGTAACGATTTTAGCGTTTGGTATGCTTCACAGTCTTTAAAAGGAAGGCGGCTGTGGGAGTAAATATAGCGAGTTTCTTTTTTGATATGTTTTTCGATGGCTTCGATTAATGGCGTGTACCGTGGATGGCGTTCTGATTCAGAATTTTTTCCAACATTATTCTTAATTCGTTCAAGTAATTTTTCTAGCACCGAGTTTAACTCCTTTTATCCACCAACAAGTGGTGTTAGTTTTATAAAGCTAACACTCGTATCGGGCTTAATTTCTACCATATGATCCAAATCTTCCGCTTGCAAGTTATCAACGAGTAAAAAGAAACCATTATTATTAAAAGCATTTAATGCAACTTCAACTTGTTTTTCAGCATTAACCAATCGCTTTTTATTGTTAGGATTGTTTAATCTAACTTCATCATCCTTTGGTTTAACTAGCGAATATTTATAGTTAGCAGCTTGTTGATTGTATTTTTCTACCTCTTGGTAGATTCTTTCAGTAATAATATCTCGAATAGATACTTTAACTTTATCAAAGCTAAACTCCATTTCATGATATACATTGCCCAGACCATTTTCGTCTCGAATAATCAGTATGTTTTCGTGTAGCATTTAAAATTCTCCGTAAAGGGAAGTGTTTAAACGATGCATTATTTTTGGTACAGAAATAAAAATAAAATGATAGCAGATTTAACCACAAATAAAGCAATTAATTCAGCTTGGCTTACTGAAAAATAGGTGGATTGCTGTACTCAGTATTGGAGAATGTGAATCATTGTGTAAAAACGTTACAAAAGCGAGAGTAGTTTTGTTTGGTTAAAAATTTGTAGAACGACAAAATCGGGTGTGTAATTATTTGAATTGCACACCCGCCTGCGCCGCTGGAAAGGAAAATTTTATTAATTATCGACAGCCTCCGCTTCAATAACATTGGTCGCAAAACTTTGGTAAACGCCTTGGATATCTCTCGCAACCGAATCAGGAAACACATGAAAGTCACCAGCTTTTAGAGCGCTGACAATCGCTTCTGATACAACGGATGCTGGTTCAGCAACTTCTCTAAAACCTGCATCATCAGCCATATCTGTTGCAATAGGTCCTGGGTGTACGCTTAACACGGAGACGCCTTTTGGTTTGAGTACATCTCTTAGCCCTTGAGTTATAGAGTAAGTCGCTGCTTTGGAGGCTGAATAGGTGGTGAAATCGGTGAAGTTTTTGATTGATGCGACTGAATTCAGTTGAACCAGAGCGGAAGGACTGTTTTTCTCTAATATGGGAGCAAAAGCTCTTGCCACTCTTATCAGACCGTAAGTATTTACCGCTAACTCTTGGTTGAGAGATTCTTCAACATGGTCACTAAGTGGGTTTGCGCTTCTTAATATGCCTGCGTTATTAACCAATAATTGTACATCTTGCGCTGTTTCAGCTAGCTTAGTGATAGTTTCGACCTTGGTAATGTCCACGTACACAGGAGCCAGCTTATTACCGTATTTTGAAACCAATTCAGATAGAGAATCCGTATTTCTAACTGCTGCATACACTTTTGCTGCGCCATGAGCGAAAAGAGATTCAACGATGGATTTACCTATTCCTCTGTTTGCACCAGTTACTAGTGCGATCTTATCTTGAACGTCAAAATTCATGATTTATCCTCATAAGTGAATTTGATTAATATTGTACCGAACGGTACAATTGACTCAATTATACCGCTCGGTATAATTGAGTCAAGCAATTTTTGTTGAGTATTTATATGAGTGGCGGTCGTAAATTAGAATTTGATAAAGCTCAAGCGTTAGAGAACGCCATGTACACTTTTTGGAAGAAAGGTTATGCTGGAACCTCGCTTTCTGATTTAACTAAAAGCATGGGGATAAACAAGCCAAGTTTATATTCTACTTTTGGCAATAAAGAACAGTTATTTGTCTGTGCGGCTGGTTATTATCAAGAACATTACGCTGAGCAGTATGTTCAACTGCTACACACAGAGGGCTTAACACTTAGAGAACGGCTAACTAATTACATCACAACAATATGCTCCCTGCAATATGATCCCGAAAAACCTAAAGGGTGTTTTATTTCTTGCTGTGTTAGCGAAGGCGCCGGTGAAACAATCCCTCAAAAGGCTTTGGATGTAATTGAAAAGTCAAGATTGTTTTATGAAGATTATTTAAGGCAATTTTTTTGCCAAGAAATTGACAAAGGTCATCTCAGTGAGAAGATATATCCCGAAGCAGCTGCGTTTTTTATTATAACCTTGCTGCACGGAACCGCAGCTATGGCTCGTGCCAATAAAACTTTTGAAGAAATAAAACCAGTGATTTTATTGGCAGTCGACTCGCTAGATTATAGAGCCGTAGACTAATCTAGCGACAGCTCATTCCAGCCCATAACTTCAACTGATCTTCAACCATAGCAAACGCCTCATATCCATTGGAAAAAGTACCGAGTTTACCTTCTCGCGCCAAGATACCATAGTAATTATTGGTAAAATCAATAAATGGGTAAGCGCCATAGGCTCCAGGGCTAGACACCTTCGAAACTTGTGAGCAATTAAAACTGTCGGAATGACATTCTATCCAATTACCAAAACCGTAGTGCCAATCTTCATTGATGCGGATGATTGCCGGTGAGTTAACAATAATTGAATCTGTAAGCTGGTCGCTGGTCATTTGAATAATTAATTCCGGCGTTAAGATCGTCTGCTCGTATATCGCTTTCAGGAAGTCCAAGTAATCATTTGCAGTCCAATGCATTCCACCAGCTAACCGAGGATTAGTTAGTGATGGCAGGTCATAGAAACTATTAGTAAATAGCCCAGTGCGAGTTCTAAAAAGATTAAAAACCTCTTGCCAAGAATTTGCTTCAAGTGCGTTTATGGCCATTAATCCAGCGATCTGCATATGTGATGACGAATAGTAAAATTCTTCGCCAGCTATTTTGAGGTTAGATAGATTGTTTGTCAGAATGGAGTAGCCGCATGAGGACGGATCGGCATTCGGTAAATCGATACATAAGGCTTCTTCGTTAAGTCCAGAGGTAAAGCTAAGTAGGTGAGCGAGTGTGATGTCGGAAAGATTGCCGTTAGTCGGCCAGGCTGGAATGTAATCTTGAGGTTGATCTGAAAGAAAAAATTCATCGTTGAAGACTAATGATAATAAGACCGCAGAGGTCACAAATTTTGATGTGGAGGCAGAGCGATAACTAGTGTCGGCGCTCGAATTACCGACGCTGTGTTCAAATCGCTTGCCGTCATCAGCGGCAATCAATAGCGTAAAGTCAGTGTCTCTGTTTAGGTTGTTAAGAGTGCTACGAATAGAAGATTCTAAATTTGATAGTTCTGTCGCGCAGCTACCATCTCCCATTGGCTGTGGGTTATCCACGTCTTTGTCACTGCCACCACATGCTAAAAGTAGCGTTAAAAATCCCACTGCACAAAGTTTGCAATATATTTCTTGAATTGTTTTCATCTTATTTGTTTTAAAAAGCCCATTATTTGCAGTTTAGCATACCTAGTTTATGGTAAAGTTTCTGTGATTGAAGTGTAAATATTATGTAAAGAAAAGAGTGTAGGTCTTAACAGCGCGACATGAATAAGAGTGATATATTGTAGGAGTTTGTCGAGAACAATTTAAGTGTTATATTTAGCTGGTCTCTCCAGAGCGGTTCGATAAATTAATTTAATTAAGCTGAGAGGAATTTGAGGGAATGCGGCATTGAAAATTACTAAAATATCAGAGTTCAGAGCTCACTTAAAAGAAAAAAAAGAGCCGAAAGAAGCGCTAAATACGTCTTCTGCACTTGGTTTTGCTATCTTTGATGCCATAAATTTTGTAGATGAAAATTTATGGCATCAAATTATACCAGAAAATAAATTACTTATGCGCTATCCGTATTTAACTGCAGTAGAAAATTCTTCTGAGATCACTCACAAACACCGATACGTTTTGATCTATAAAAATGATGAACCCGTTGCCGCCGCAATATTTAATATCGTTGATATTGGTGGAGAAGACTTTGGTTCTGTTAAGCAAGAAATTAAAGCATCAACTCAAAGAATGGTTGATAAGTTGAAAGGCAAAGCGACTCTTCGAGTTCTTATTTGTGGAAACGTGCATTTAAGTGGTGAACATGGCTTTCATTATAACGATGAGATTAAGCCCAGGGATGCGTATCATGCGCTAGCGGAGGCTGCATATCGGATCAGGCAAACCGAAAGATATCGCGGTAGGGTTCACATTCAATTAATCAAAGATTTTTATCACGGTGAGTTTGAAAACTTAGAGCATTTAAAATTGTTTAAGTACAGAAAATTCGAAGTCGATCCTAATATGATTGTTTATATTCGAGACACGTGGAAGATATTTGACGATTATTTAGATTCGATGAAAAGTAAATACCGCAAACGGGCAACTTCCGCCGTTAAAAAAGGGCTAGCATTAGAACGGAGAATTTTAACCGCTGAAGAAATAAAAGAATTTCAAGAACGGATCAATGAATTGTATGAAAATGTCGCTGCGAAAGCGAAATTTCGGATTATCAAAATTCCGGTTGAATATTTTTATTATCTAAAAGAAAACTTGCAGGAAGATTTTGAATTTCTCGGTTATTTTTTAGATGGTAAAATGGTGGGGTTTACTTGTTCGATTTTTTGGGGTGAAAATTGTGAAGGGCACACCATCGGCTTAGATTATGAATTTAATACTAAATATTCAATCTACCAAAATATTCTTTACGACGATATAAAAACGGCAATTAAACATAATAAGAAAACAGTTATTTTTGGGCGTACAGCAATTGAGATCAAAAGTGCGGTGGGCGCAGAGCCTGCTGATATGCAATGTTTTATTCGTCATCCTAATGCAATAACAAACAGACTTCTTAAACCGATTTTTAGACATATCAAGACGTCTAATTGGACACAACGATCACCTTTTAAATAGCCGCAAATATTTGTCTGGTCGGGTTAAGAACTCTGCGTTAGTTTCTGCTTGTTTTTAGCGCTGTTTTGTTTTCTCTGGACATTTTTCTCCAGGGTTGACCATCGTCGTTCCGTCAGGACAAAGTCTATAAGCTGATTTTTTGCCTGTAGTATTTTTCGGTGGGGTGGTCATGGGCGAAGCAAGTAAAGGGCTAGCTTTATCAACTGGTCTGGTGGTTCGCACCGGTTTATGTTGACGTTTGCCTGTGGGCAGACCAGATGCAGCGTCACGAGGGCTAACCAATGGGTTTCTAACCGATTCTCCTTGTTGGGATGTGGGCGTTTGCTTACTCTCTCCAGAATAACAGGGTGCAGTGAATAAGCAGGCGGCAGCGATAATAATACTTGATAGATATTTAATATTCATGGTGTTTCCTCTTTATTGATTAATGTTGTCATGCTTAGGTCGTAGCTAATGAGGATACGGTTCAATTATTTTTGATTTATTTTTTGTATATACGTAAAGGCTAGAGTTGGTGGCAGCTATGCGCAACAAGTAAAGGAAAGTATTTGACGATTTGTTTAAAAGTTGAAGAGCCGTGGTAACTATAAGTTAGAATCAGGCATTTAGTTAAAATACTTTGCCAATACTTGTGAGGAATATTTATTTGTTCTGTGAGAAAATAACTGAAACTATTTTACTCTTTTCAAAGGAACCTAATTTGGGAGATCTACTATGAGTGAAAATATCAATAAAATTGTAATGAACGCCGACAATCCAATGAGTTCGCAAGATAGTCGAAGTGTCGAGGAAGAACGGTTACATCGAAAGCAACAATTAGTCGCTGCATTTCGCTTGTTTGGTAAATTTGGTTTTGACGAAGGAGTGGCGGGTCATATCACTGCTCGTGATCCTGAGCAGAACGATCATTTTTGGGTGAATCCTATGGGAGTTTCATTCAAACAAATAAAAATGTCACACTTATTGTTAGTCAACCACCGTGGGGAGATAGTTAAAGGGCAAGGATTGTTAAACGGAGCGGCGTTTACCATCCATTCAAGCATTCATGCGGCTCGTCCAGAAGTAGTTGCCGCAGCTCATGCACATTCTGTTTATGGCAAAAGCTGGTCAACTCTCGGACGTTTATTAGATCCGATCACCCAGGACTCATGTGCTTTTTATCAAGACCATATTTTATTCGATGTATTTAACGGCGTGGTGTTAGATATGAGTGAAGGCGAATTATTAGCAGAGCGTCTTGGTCATAAAAAAGCAGCCATTTTACAAAATCATGGATTGATCACCGTTGGAGAGTCAGTCGAAGCTGCCGCATGGTGGTACATTACGATGGAGCGTAGTTGTCAGGCACAATTATTAGCTGAAGCCGCAGGTAAACCCATTTTAATTTCTGATCAAGCTGCTGCCGCTACTTTTAAAACAGTCGGTACGGGTATCGCAGGTCAATTTCAGTTTAAACCGCTTTATGATGTGATCACAGCGGAACAGCCAGATATGTTTGAGTGAGAAAAAGCTTCACGAATGATAAAACCTGTGAAAGATTAAACTATTTAAATTTTAAAGCGAGTAATTCAAGATGAAAGTTAAAGCTGCTGTCGCATGGGAACCTAATCAACCTCTAAAAATTGAAGAGATTGATCTTGAAGAACCTAAAAAAGGCGAGGTTCTAATTCAGATCATAGCGTCCGGCGTTTGTCATACAGATGCCTTTACTCTTTCTGGTGAAGATCCTGAAGGGCTCTTCCCAGTAATCTTAGGACATGAAGGAGGCGGCATTGTCACCGAAATTGGAGAAGGAGTAACCACGCTAAAAGTGGGCGATCATGTTATCCCTCTTTACACGCCAGAATGTCGAGAATGTTCCTTTTGTAAATCAGGTAAAACCAACCTTTGTCAGCGTATAAGAGAAACTCAAGGACGCGGCGTTATGCCTGATGGTACCACTCGTTTTTCAAAAAGTGGCAAACCGATCTTTCATTATATGGGTACGTCAACTTTTGCTGAATATACCGTTGTTCCAGAAATATCATTGGCAAAAATCAGCAAAGATGCACCTCTTGATAAAGTGTGCCTTCTTGGCTGTGGCGTAACGACGGGTATTGGTGCGGTTCTCAATACAGCAAAAGTTGAACAAGGGGCAAGTGTGGCTGTTTTTGGACTTGGCGGAATTGGACTTTCTGTTGTGCAAGGTGCAAAGATGGCGAAAGCAGGGCGAATTATCTGCATCGATATTAATGAAGATAAATTTGAGATAGCAAAAAAATTCGGCGCGACCGACGTTGTTAATCCTAAAAAATTCGACAAGCCGATCCAGGAAGTGATTGTTGAATTAACCGACGGTGGGGTTGATTACTCTTTTGAGTGTGTTGGTAATGTTGAGTTGATGAGAGCGGCTTTAGAGTGTTGTCATAAGGGGTGGGGGGAGTCAATTATTATTGGTGTGGCTGGTGCTGGTCAGGAGATAAGTACTAGACCGTTTCAACTTGTTACTGGAAGAGTTTGGCGAGGAACAGCTTTTGGAGGTGTAAAAGGGCGTACAGAACTTCCTCAATACGTTGATAAATATATGTCGGGCGAAATTAATTTGGATGACTTAGTGACGTTTAAATTACCACTGGAAGATATTAACAAGGCGTTTGATTATATGCACGAGGGAAAAAGTATCCGAACCGTTATCGACTTTACGGCTTAAATCTCTGAGGGATTTATTCCCAGCCCCTTGGGGCGAAATAAGTAAATGAAAATTGAGCTTTTAAAATACCCCGCTTTCGAGTGAAACAAGAAAGTCGAGCGGTAGCGAGAGGGCTTGCCCCGGGGATTCTTTATCTAGGATAAGGTCTCCTGATTTGAAGTGATCAGCAAAATTTTCCCCTTCGATTTAAAAATAAAATCCGTAACTTTGAACCTAATCTCTAATTGCGCCGACGTACCTGATGTTACAAATTATGTAACAGGACTTGTTGAATGGAGCCATCATCAGATAACGGCAAAAGAGACGTCAGCTTTTCCAGTTTCATGTCTATTTCGTTTTTGTTATCCGATATTTACAGGACTCCATTCAGCAGCGTAAATGCAACTCAACGGAGAAACCTATGAATAAAATACTATTACCACTAACGCTATTAACTTTTTCAGTCACCTGTCTGGCCAACACTGAACTAGATGGAGCAAAGAATAATTCAAACTATGTATCACAAGAGCTATTCAGCTTAATTGAGGGCTGGAAATCTGGGGCATACAAGACCATGCCTATGGAAGAGTTTGTTATCGATGAAGCGCAGTCTCATTATGTATCCTGGTTGGATCGAGTGAGTGTCAAGTTGGGGAAAGACACGATTATTGATTATTTTAAGGCTGCAGAACCTAAATATTATCAAAGTTATCTATCTTCTATCGAGAATACTAATGAGCCATTCAATACCAGTAATTTCATCGATTTTATCAGAACCAGTAAACCGAGTGCTTTCTATGTCTTCCAACAGCAACAACTGGCGTCACTCAAATTGACTTTAGAAGATTACGTGCAAAGCGTTGATCCCAGCCTGTATCGTGTTTGGCAAACTGATAAGGATAAAGGCACTTTTAATATTAACGGTTCGCTTTCCAGTTATATTGATAATAACCACCAGTCAGATCGAGTGCTGGAGGAGGCAAAGACAGTATTGGCAAATATGGGCGTTAGCAAAGACCAGCTTCCCAGAGGCACTCGCGGTAGGGATGATGTGCTTTCGTATGATCGCGGTAGTGAATGTAATTGTAGTGTGACAGTTTCGAATGCAGGTAACCCCAATGATGGCAACACACTTCATAACTATGCACCGCAAGGCAACATTGAATACAAAAACAACGGTAAAATAAAGCGTAGCTGGAGTCTTACCAAAAGTGCGATAGGTGCAGCTCACAGTATCCGTGTCGATCGATATACCCGTAACGGACGAGAAAATGAGGTGGATAGCAGTTTGTCTACAAATTATCGCTCAGTCACCTTAAGTCTGGGTTGTATGGATGAAAACAGTTTCCCCTGTGCAGGTTATTGTTCGGGCGACATTGTGACTCAATCACAGTATCACAGTGATTTAAAGGCAGATATCAACATCACTGGTGGTATTTTAGCAAAACACGGAGTAGCGGTAGCATCAGATAGCGGGAAACTCACACTATTATCCTCAGGATACAGTGGTGTATCCGAGGAAACGCTTTTTAATAAAGCGCTGGCGGTTGAGCGTGAATATCAAACGGAATACGATACCGACGCTCTAATGTCTCTGGTCAAAACGACCACTGGTATTGTTACCACCGTGATGACCGGGGTCGATGCGACGGCAGTAGCTAACGCGATATCAGCTGACGCAGTTGCAGATACGGTAAAATCATCGATTGGACTAATCAAAAAAACGGGTAAGTCAGCGTCATATATTGATAAAAATATGCTTGCGTCTTTTAATACTGCGGATACCTATGCCAATATCTTTTTTGATATCAATACTTCCGCTACGCTAAAGCTTTCTTCAGATGCCCGGGTTCACGCTCATGGTAATAATGGTTACCACAATACAGGCTGGGCGCAGCTTGACAGCGCTTATTTTCTTGCGGTTGGAGCAAAGAACTTTCAATGCAGTGGCGATGTCACCACGGTACCCAATAAAACCAGCAACTGGAGTTATGGGCGCACTGCAGGCGCAGAAGTTTCCACTACAACTTTGCAAAATAATATCAATGGCTTTCTCGCTACGGAATTAGGGCAGAGCACTGATTTCTCAAGCGGTAACAGCGGAGGTATCGTCACTGTACCTCCACAAATTCCCCCTGTGGCGGTCTGCGATATTTCACCTAGCACAGGTATAAACAGCTTGAATGCGATAATGGATGCAAGTCTCAGTACAGACTCAGATGGTAGTATTGTCAATTATGAGTGGGTACGCTACCCCGGTCACCCGATCGCGGAAGATATTATTGATATGGGAGTCACCGCCAATCTAGTGATTACCACCGCGCCCAAATCCTACCAAGGCTTTTCAGGTATACACCTTAGGGTGACGGATAATATGGGTCTATCCGATACAAGTTATTGTGGTAATGTAATTGTGCAGTGTATCGTAGGCGGTGAACCTTGCCCAATGCCCGAATATAGTGCTCAGAGTCAGAGCATTATGCCTTGAACTAATTAGCAAATCACGGATCAGATCTTCTAAGTAATCAGGAGATTATGATCCATGAGTGATTTTATAAACCATTTCAGCAGTATCCCAGAGCCTCGAATAGAGCGTTGTCGGCAGCATAAACTTTTAGACATTTTATTTTTATCAATTAGTGCGATCCTCTGTGGTGCAGATGGAGTCAGACAATATATTCCAAAATAGAAATGAGCCTGAAGGAGCTATATTCGATTATGGGGCATTTTATGGGCGGGCATGGTGCGCTTGTTTATTGCTTCATAAGGATTAAGTTGCCAAACGGATTAAAAGCCTAGTTTGTGTATTAAATATTTCATATTACCCTATCCAAAGTTGTTTGCGTAGAGTCGCTGATACACCATTGTATGGCTAATGGGCGACCCGAAAGAGGTTTGTTTATCGATTCAATTAGCAGAGTATCCTGGTATTTCTCTTGAGGTAATTGTAAAACATTTTTCTTTGTTTCTTTTTCGGCATATTTGGTGTTGGTCTTCAGTCGATGTGATGTCTAACCATTGCCCCTGACTGATACTAGTAGAAGGTTGTGCGTTGATACTACTGATGGTGTCACCTTCTTTTATATCGAACTTAGCAGATGCCATATCTGGAAATACGTATCGAACGACAAAGTCGCCAGACTGTATTTTTCGAAGTTCAAGCCCTAACAAATTATATCGGGTTCGAAAGGGTGCATCGGAGTACGTAATGAGATGTAAATTACCACTGTGATAGTCAATTATGCTTATAAATTGGTTGATTAATGCACTGCCAATTACCCAATTCTCATCTTCGTCATCATCTTTATTGCCGATCAAGTTTGCTTTGATGTTAGCAATTTTTAATGTTCCTAATTTTAACTCTGGTATGGTGACTCGTTGATGGATAGTACGTCCACTGAGTCCAAAATCGACGGCGGTGATGCTGCGCCCTGGCAAATTAATTTCATTGTTAATGACAAAAGCAGCATTTACTTTTAAATAGTGACGACTACCCGTATCGATGATCAGTTCTTGAGGAACGATTTGACTATCACCAAAATTCATCCTGCCCTCAATACTTATTTTGCTTAAAAAAGTATCAAACTCTATCGAAATTTCGGAGCCATTAGCTTGATAGGCTTGACTACTGATATTGATCCGATTGGCTCGTTTATCAAAACTCCAGCTGAAATGGTGCAATATGTCATGTCCTAAAACGCCGTCAAAGGTTGCCTCATCCGGTCGCAAAAAATATTTACTTTTGCTGACAGGAATGTAGGCCAGATTGACGCCGGTAAAATTGACTCCTGATAGTGTTAGTTTATCCACTTCGGTTTGAAAAATGGGAGTATCCTCTTCATCTCCCCAGCCGCCAATTGAAAGTGTATAACCTTGCGACAGATTCAGTGCTTTGACTTTTGTTGTATCGAGCAAATAAGTCATTGATGCACCGGTATCTATCATAAACTTAAAGCCATCTATACCATTGATACTAGCGTAAACATAGGGTTTCTCACCAACATAGGTTGAGCGCAGTTTGACTTGTGTTTGATTTGTAGGCCATTCAGCTATAAGGTGGTCGTTGGCATATCTCATTCGCAAGAGATTCGTGACATTACAGCCACTCAAAAGTGAGCAAAGGGTAACCAATAACAGGAGTTTTTTTAATGACATTTTTGTTTCTTATCCGTCAACAGTATTGAGTTAGTGTTGTATTAAACTATAACACCAAACGCAAGATTAGATTATTTGTATATGTAACAGGATATATTGACTAGCCAGTGTGGGATGTTTGGCTCCACAAAATCGAAGGGCAGGCTAAAATGACGGAGAGAACTTGAAAGGTTGCTGAATAAGCTATTCATTGTAAAATGAGCCAGATGTAGCAGATGCTAGGAGCTGCTTATTTGGTATTCCATTTTGTCATTTTGTTTTTTAGATCTTTGTAGTTTCAACCCCTAAACTGAATTCAAAGGATGAAAACAAATAGACTTAACTGTAACTAGTTTCATTGAATTGTTTTTGAATTATTTCAACTTCGGACATGTTGCTGAGCAAGGCATTCACACAATCGTTATCCAATGTTTCTCCGGCTATTTTTTTTAGCATTTCAATCGCTTGCTGATTACTCCACGCTTTTTTATAGGGTCGCTCGCTGGTTAATGCATCAAAAACATCTGCTACTGCAACGATACGAGCTTCTATAGGAATTAGATCGCCTTTTATTCCTGAAGGGTAACCTTGACCATTAACCGTTTCATGATGAAATTCAGCGATATTGCGAAGCATATCGATAAATTCAATATTCTCCAGTCCAAAGTTCTTGAGTAATTCATCAATCATCTCACGACCGATGGCTGCGTGTGTTCTCATTACTTTTAATTCATCTTCATCCAGCTTTCCGGGTTTAAGCAGAATATTATCGGGTATTCCTATTTTTCCAATATCGTGTAATGGAGAGAACATGAACAAATGCTCAATATAACTATCGTCCAAGTTATATTTGTTAGCTAATTTGGTTGCAATTAATCGACTGTAACGAGACATCCGATCAAGGTGGCAACCAGTCTCTGGATCGCGAAGATGGGTAATGCTGCCCGTAGTTTTAACGGCGGCCGTTAATGTTCTAATAGAACGAATTTCATTAATCACCATTAAGGAAATCATATGTCCATAAGTGTCAATTTGCTGTAAGGCTTTTTCTGAGAAAACATCTTTTTTGTCAGAATTGAAAAATATAAAACCAAAAAAATCGCTGTTGTTAAACATGGGCAATGTATAGCTGGCAACATAACCTTGGCGCCCAATTCGTTTGGTATGTTCGCTTTCACTGTTTTCGAAAGTGAGGAAGTTATTAATGACACGCGGTAGACCTTTGTCAAAAATAGCCTTTAAGGATGGAACATCGTTGATATAAGCCTGATAATTATCGAGCGGATTACTATCGCCGCTGCTGTGTAAATAGGTTTTGAGCAATCCCGTCGCAGGATCGTATAAAGCTACGGCGATCCTTACGATAAAAGGGAATGATTTATTAAGGTACTCATGGGTGGCAACCAGTTTATCTCGTAACGGGATCCGCTTGTTTAGCTCATTTAGACCATCTAAACGTTCAGTCATAATTTTAGTAAATTATTTGAAGGACTCAAGTTACTATATTAGCCTAGTTTTATCTAGTTCGGGGGATTATTGATAATGTAGCACCTAACAAACCTAATATCAGGCACCCAGATTATAGTTCCCAGAATATAGTTGTTCTCTCACAATTGAAACCAACCCTTTTGAAACTTAAAAGAACCCACATTTCATTAGAATACATTTTGCTCAAAAAATTCTAAAGTTATCGATATCCGACACGATAACTATACCTAGAAGGACTTAATATTTAGTCGTAATTATTTTGTGACAATGGCAAACCAGCCTAAAGGCTGGGACGCAAAGTTACCTACCTGTCACCCCAAGGGGCTATGGTTGAGGGACAACCGGAGAAGTGATATTAATATTCGTTGGGTTTATTTTCAGTTTATTTTGTCCTGTTTGTCAGGATTATTGTTATTTACTGCTTGTGCAAACGCTGGTAATTTCCGTAGCTTTATTTTGGGCGGCGAATCAGAGAACAGCTCCCAGAAATCAGTTTATTTTTCTGCAAATAGCAAGTCCGCATCATGTATAGAATGTCATGACGGGCGCAGTGCGATAAACGTTAGTTTGAAGCATGCAGATACTGCTATGAGATTTACAAATCACGGTAGCAGTGATCATCCCGTTGGAATGTATTATGATAGTTATGCGCGTAAAAGTCCGTTTTCATACATTTCTGCTGCAAAACTGGATCCTAGAATTAAACTGGAAAATGGTCAGGTGACCTGTATTTCTTGTCATGAAACCAGTCCGCAGAAAGTAGCGGTTGCTCTAGTGAGTGAACTCAATATGACAGTTGAAAACTGCAGTTCGACCAAAGCACTGACAACTGGTTCGGATCATACAGGTCTATGTATGTCATGTCATTCGATGTAATTTGCGAAAAATAGTCATTACAAAACGTTTAACAGACTTAGATATATAGCATCATGAATATTGTCAGAAATAGGTAAACCCATAGGTTAATGATCATGTATATTTTACTATACAATACATGCAGACTCTTTTCCTATCCCTTTAATTTCTCCTTAATTCCGAGCGGCAAGAGAGTAACGCTTCCAACATGATCCAAACTAAGAATGCTTAGCTTTTTTACCTGAGTATTGTTCGATATCGAATCCACCAAACAAAAATGTGAAACGATTTTTCAGGTGTCACCGATGTCACCCCTAGCTCATTGATAGTGAGAGTCGTTTGCCCTATAGTGAGTGTTACTTAGTGTTCAATTAATTTTACCAAAGAAGTAAATGGATTCCAGAGACTTTACGCAAAATCTTATACGCTGGCGAAATGGGGACATTGAGTCATTCAATCAGATCGTGCCACAAGTTTTGGAACAATTAAGAAGTATTGCTGGAAAGTGCTTTGCCACTGAAAACCCGGGACACACCCTACAAGCTACCGCATTAGTCAATGAAGCTTATTTACAACTAGTCGAAAAAGAGATCTGCTGGCAAGATCGAGCGCATTTTTTTGCGGTGGCGGCTCGACAAATGCGGTTTATATTGGTTGATCATGCTAAAGCTAAGTCTCGTCAAAAACGTCGTGGGGATGTGCCACATCAATCCATCTCAGACACCGTCGCAAATGAGACGGGTAGCTTAGAAGACTTCATATACATCGAAGAAATTCTCACAAGGCTTGAGTCGTTTGATAAACGCTCGGCTCGCATATTCGAAATCAAGTTTTTTGCGGGACTCTCGGCGCGGGAAATAGCTGAAGTTGAAAAAATTTCATTGGCGACTGTAGAAAGAGATTTAAGAGCCGCTAAAGCCTGGATCGCTAATGAATTAAGCTAAATGCGACATTACCAAGCTTTCTATCAATAACTTCTTCTAATTAAATCCATATTCTCAAATTAATTTCCTCATAAATGAGGGTTTTGCACTCCTATATATCGCTTTATTAAGTAAGGACGTAATTTCTTAACGTTCATAAAATGATTAAAGGGGTAAAATATGAGTGTTGTTAAAATAAAGTTGGTCTTACTTTTAGGTGTGTTTTCCCTACTTTCTATATCTGTAACCGCTATGGAAATACCTAATGTTCCCAAAGTTCCTGCCTTTTTACCAACGGTTGACCAAGTTTCCGCCAGACAAGCAATGCCCATCGACGGTACCTGGCTTGTCCCTGCAATAGGTAAAAAAATACGAATTGATGGTGGCAGAGCTTATGCGGTAGACGGTTGGGTGCATCTTTTTGTATTAGATATTCAGCCTGGCATGGTGGTTTTGAAAGACCTAACTCCCACTGGTCCAGGACAATATGCAGGTGAAGATTTACCTTTAATGGGAAAATTGACGGCAAGAGTGATGGCTGACAGGTCGATTACCGTGAATGTGGCAGGCATGTTAGGTGCTGTGAGTTATAAGTTAGTACCTGTTCAAATAAATAATTCCGACTGGTACCAGCAAGAAATGCAAGCCGCTGGTTTAGTGACTCAAGGCTTTAATTCTTATCAGCAAAGTTATCAGATATCAGCTCCTCCAGGTTCGATGGGGCAGCAAATGAGGAGCCAACAGGGCGTTCAGTCGCAACAGAAACAGGGTTATCAATACAACTATAATCAACAAGCCAATCAAAACTATTCTAACCAACAGCAGGCAAATCAATTTCAAGATAATCAAAATCAGCCAAGTAAGCCGTTGAATCAATATAACAAACAAGCTGCCAGAACACCGGTCTCAGCTAATGATGTAGTGCTTGAAGGAAACTCTGAATGTGAAGAAGAGGTTTACGACCCAGAGACAGATACCATTAGCTGTTACAAAGAGGGAGAAAACCAATGAACAAAAAAAAATCGAGCTTAGCCGTTTTCTGTACGCTTGCCGTAGTGAGTTGTTTTACATTTAACACCTTTGCGGCGGAAAAACCTCGCTGGGGAAAAGCAAAGCATAAATGTACAACCGGTACAAAAGGTCTTGTTTCGGCCAAGCTTAAGGGCGTAAAGCTAGGTAAGAAAAAGAAAACTTGCGAAAGCAAAAAAGGATACACCGCACCCGCATTTAATGCACGGGGGGCGAGTGGTAAACCGAATTATTGTAAGACTCTACCAGCAGGTGTTTACGGCTATTGGGAAATAAACCAAGACAAGCAATGCAAAGATGGAAAAAAAATAAAGGATAAGCAAGAGCCCTATTGGGATAAACCTAAACATCGCTGTACTGCTCCAGGAAAAGGAGCAGTAACCGCAAGACTTCTTGGCGTTGACGGCAAATTGTGGGGAAAAAAAGGAAAAAAATTGGACTTATGTAAAGGTAGCGAAGCACCTTCAATAGATGCCCTTGGCGTAAAAGGTCGCCCCAACTCATGCAAAAAGAAACTGGTTCATGTTTACGGCACTTGGAAAAATAACAATGATGAACTTTGTGAACCTACCTGGAAAAAACTTGAAAAAAAGGGATGTATGGGACCTGATGCGGAAAATGGAATCACCAAAGATCGTCAGGTGACTCGATCTAAGTTAACGAAATTGAAAAATGGAGGAAAATGGTGGCAATTAAATAAGTGGAAGTGGCCTTTAACCGATAAAAAGAGAAAGTGGGCTAGAGAACAATGCATGAACCTAGCTCATCCCAAAAAAGGTAAACCCGACTATTGTAAGATTAGAGCGGGAGTATGGGCTTATTGGTATGAACCTGTTGAGCAATGTGATACTCCTCTGAAGTGGACAAAATTTAAAGATGATGGGTGCGTCAAAGATATGGAGCACCCAAACTTGAGCGGAGGCGATTTGGATTCTAGTGGTAAGAGAAGTTATAGCGCTAGACTCAAAAAAGTTAAAGGAGATTGGTATGAATCTTGTCGTACATGGCCCATTGACTCTCAAGAGACCAAGAATGGTACGACGTTAAATGCCCTAAAACCTACAGGATGTATTTTACGAGATGGTGATGCCGTAGCAGGCGTGGTGGTTGGGGGTGCTTTGTCAGCAGGTGCCGCGTATTATAGCTTGGGAGCAAGTGCGAAAGCGTCAGGTGCTATTTCAGTAGTTGGCGCTGCGGCAACAACGTTGGCACTAAAGTCAATGGATACAACAACCAGTGTTGATGGCGTGTTGTGGGTGGATGACAATAGCTGTCACTAGCCTTTCTGCAATATTGATAATAAGATAGTCAAGCAAAAAATATAGATAGCTCTTGCTATAAGTGTTATTTATATCCATCACGCCTCAAGAATCATGCATCTTGAGGCATGATGGGTATAACTAATCCTCTTCTAATTTCAATACAAGAGACAAAAACATGGACTCTCGTGAGTGGAACACGATCAAGGAACTATTTTCCGAAGCCATAAAACTTCCTGCCGAACAACAGCAGCAATTTGTAAAGCATGCATGCAAAGGTAATATTGAACTCGAAAAAAAAATTCTAGCAATGATCTTTTCCGAGTCAGATGAGAAAAAAAGCAATTTCTTCGATAAAGCGATATCGAACCAAGTAACAAGTCTTCTAAATGAACGGTTTGGCGTTGAAATTGGCGAGAAAATAGGCTCCTATCTGATCGAATCTCAAATCGGACAGGGCGGAATGGGTAAAGTTTATCTTGGCAAACGAGCTGATGAAACATTCCAGCAAAACGTTGCCATAAAAATTATATCAGACCAAAATATTAGCCAACAATCTATCCAGCGTTTTGAAACAGAACGACAAATACTCGCCAACTTGGAACATCCCAACATCGCACGGCTTATAGATGGAGGTACTACGGAAAAAGGATTACCTTACATTGTGATGGAGTATGTGAAGGGAAAACCACTGACGGATTATTGTATTTCTAACAGATTAAAACTAGAAGAACGATTGCGGTTATTTTCTCAAGTGTGTAGTGCTATCAATTATGCCCATCAAAACCTAGTCATTCATAGAGACATCAAGCCTAGCAATATACTGGTTACTGAATCTGGCGAAGTTAAATTATTAGATTTTGGCATTGCGAAACTTCTAGTAGAAGATGAAGAGAAAAATTTGGATATCACCCAAGACAACTTACGCATATTCACGCCAAGTAATGCCTCTCCCGAACAAATAATCGGACAGCCTATAACCACCCGAACTGATGTCTACGAATTGGGTGCACTGCTTTATCAATTGCTTACTGATTCGCCTCTGTTTCACATCGAGAGCGAAGTGCGAGCGGCACTCGAAAAAGCGATAATAGAAACGACACCAACTAAACCTAGTATCTATCTTAAAAAGCAACAGAGTAAAAGAGCTGACGATGATAAGGTAATAGTAGGCAAGGGGTATTCTAGGGTAATTTCTAGCAAATACATACATGAAGACTTAGATACAATTACTTTAAAAGCTCTAAAAAAAGATCCTCAAAGAAGATATCAATCGGCTAACGAACTTGCAGATGATATCCAAAGATATCTTAACGATTTTCCAATAGCCGCAAGACCTGATAGCTTTGCTTATAGACTAATGAAGTTTGTAAAGCGGAACAAAGCTTTATCGCTTTCTTTGGCTTCTACATGCTTTGCAGTGGTTGCTTTTGTTGTCGTAGTCATTTTCCAAAATGTAGAAATAGAAAAACAAAAAGTCAATGCTGAGGAAGAAGCGTTGGTGGCGAATAATGTGGTAGATTTCATGGTCGAAATATTTGATCAAGCTAATCCTAACTCGCATCAAGGAGAAGCATTAACCGCAGAGCAATTGCTAATAGCCGCAGCGGTGAAACTTGATGCTCTAAATGTTTCAGAGTCTGTGATGAATCGTCTTAAAATAACAATAGGACGTTCATTTCAAAAAATGGGTGATTACGACAAGGCGTTATCTCTTATCGAGCAGGCGATAGAGCACGACGTAGGTGATTCAATTAGTGAACAAAGAGCCCTGGCAAAAGAAATGTATATTTTGGGTGATGTACTAACGGAATTGATGGAAGATAAGAAAGCGGAAACAGTCTTGAGAAAAAGTATAGCGATATATTCAAAGCTTTTCACCAAGCATAAAAATCCAGACGATGAACTAGCGATTACTTATCCTTTGGTTTCCTTGGGAGCCGTTTTATCAATGCAGGATGAGCTTGAAGGCGCGAAGGAAGTTGATTTACGTGCTTTAGAAATCATTACAAGACACCTTGGTGGAGATTCATTCGAAGCGGGTGAAGTCTATAATGGACTTGGGCATGTTTATAGGCATCTCGGGAATTTTGAGGAAGCATTGCAGGTAACTCAAAAAGGGCTGGATATAGTGAGGCGCTCTCAAGGCAAAGATACTTTGCAGTCAGCTCATAGTTTAAATCAACTAGCGAGTACTTTATCGCATCTCAAGCGATATGATGAAGCAATGTCGATGGCCGAGCAAGGATTAGCTATACGGCAAAAGATACACCAACAAGCCCATCCGGAAGTCGGTGCAAGTTTCGGTATGATTGCCAATCTACTTGCCAAAATGGATAGAATAGAAGAAGCAATAGTTGCGAGGAGAAAATCCATTGCTATTTTACTTGAAGTTTTCGGAGAAGAGCATAATTATCTAGGGAGAAGCTATGCGTCACTGGCTAGATTGATGTATATGCAAGGGAACCAAATTAAAGCTAAGGTTTTCTTTGAAAAATCATTAAAAATTAACAGGAAAACTCTACCGTCTGGAAATACCGGTATTTCATTTTCTTTGGATGGTTTAGGTCAGGTCGCTATCTTTCAAGGTGATTTTGAATTGGCAAAAAAATATCTTGACGAATCGTATCAAATAAGGAAACAAGGCTTACCCCCAGGGCATTGGAGAATTGCTGTTAGTGGAGAGCTTCTAGCTGATGCAATGCTTGGATTGCATAATAATAAAGCTGCTATAACTCTTCTTCTTGAGGCAAAAGAAATCCTATCTGATTCTTTTACAGGAGAGGATGAAAGAGTCGTACGCATTAAAGAAAAACTTAGAGCGCTTACAAAATAGCTAATAATTGTCTTTCGTAAAATTAATAGCCTACACTCGTTCACTCTCGCTTTATATAACCAATTCTTAAGACGTAAAGTTTTGTGCGATTGTTAGTAGAGTCTGTGAGAGAATGGCTGTAGGTTGACTGTCTGGTCTTGTCCTTATTCTGGTGGTTAAAGGTCAAAGACAAATTAGCGAGTATTTGAAACTTCAATCTATTTTATTAAGCCTAAATTAAAGAGTACAATGCGCACTAAATTAATAAAAATTCTCAAATAAAGGAATATGTAATGCAAAATCAGTTTTTTAGAACCGCCATTATCATTAATCTACTAATGCTTTTCACTTTTATCCTAGGTCAATCAGCATCAGCGGTTGAGGGATACAAGGATATTTACTTAGATAGGGAGCAACCTGTAAATATACATAGTATTTTTTGCGGTTCTAATCTTAAAAATTTACAAGCGCTTAAACCTGCTTACATATATACCAATAGCGAAAATATCGAAAAAGGTACTTATCACTTTAATAGCGCCTACGGTAAATTCTCTTATACCTTTAACACCATCGATGGACAACAGCCAACTCAAGTTCTCGCACGGGGCTTATTAAAAGGAGGAAAAACCCAAAAAAGCGAGATGGAAAAAGCGATCTGCATCGTAGGGGAAATCGCCGGTCTTCCCCCAGTGCTTTCCAATAACATAGGCAAAGTAACCTTGTCAGTTAACGATCCTGAATGGGATCAAACAATGGTTAAATATGGTATGTTTGGCAAGCCTGCATTTGGTAAAGGGCTCTACAAAGATCAGCGAACAATAGCCAAACACGATGAGCATGATCAAAAAGTCTATACCGCTAATCAGGCTTATTTAGCAAATATCGAGCAACAATTTGAACAGCAGTTTAATCAAATCGTTAGCGAGTTTCCCAAGAAGCTGGAAAATGCAATTAAATACGCCCATCAAGAAGATGGTTTTCTTAAAACTAAAGTTTATCCGGTCATAAAAGAACCAAGCGTTTGGACACCAATAGCCAAAGAGCGTTATGAAACACAACAAAGAAATTTACATCAGAAAAAGGACTGGGATCAAGTTATTCAGCAAAACTTTGACTGGTTTTTTAATTTAATAGGAAAAAATAATTCGTTAAAATCAACCGAGCTATCTGGTTCATCCGAAAAAAAATGGGATAATCGTAGATTACAAAAAACTATCACAGTTAGCGCAACATTCGAAAATGGAAAAAAATTAGAACTGGATTTTTTGGTCACATCCGAAGAGATAGCTAAAGAATATTTTGAGACTTTAGAAGAAACGAAACATAAAGCAATGCTTGTTCGTAAAAGCTTAATCGCTCAATCTAAAAAACCAAGAAAACCAGCAGAGCTACCAAAAAGTAATAACCTAAAAGTTTATACGCCAACAGAAGAAATGGTAATTTTCTTTTCACCGTTTAGAGGAAAATCACTCGGTGATAGTCACCGCTACCAGTAGCTAATTGTTAATACTCAATCTCGCCTATTCCCTATATCAGGCAATAGGCAGCGTATGGGCACATGTCTTTAATTACCTATTTAAGAATCTGCTAAGCCGACATAACTTGTTAAACAAATTGATAGAATACAACCAAATAGCTGTGAGTTATCTGTCAAGTCTTGAGATCATAAACTCACGCTTGAAAATTAGTTGGGTATTGTAAAAGAAATTATCAGGCAAAAGCGCAACCGGATTTTTGCTTACGTTGCCTATATTGATATTCTAAACCAAGATTAATAATTCTGCTTTTTTGTTTTGAATAATGCCTATGAATAAACGGTATACAATTGGTTTATTAGACATCAGGCAATTAAAGACTTGCCCTATAAATTGTTTGACTAAAGCCTGATGAAATTCAAAATCATTTCTTAGCTGAGAGTAAACTTGTCGCCAGCATGACATTGTTAATGTCAGCACGCTGTAGCCAGCTACTCACTGATCGATGCTCAGGTTTCATCCAGAAGTTATCTATTAATTCCGCAATTTGTTGAAATTGAGAAAGTTTATTTAGAATAGAACTTAACTGAGCTGAATTACTAAATTTGTCGGAATGTTGTTCGATAATCAACTGCATTTTATTTATTGAATGTAAACCGATAGCCAATCCCAGTTCACGAAACGCTAGACGGTATTCAGCAGGAAGATTTAGTTGGTTATGAGTGGCAAATGCATGCTGACTAAGCTCAATATCGTCTAACAAAATAGGATAGGTCGCGCGCAGCCGCGACTTAATCCAATGTTGGACAAGCCCAAGTTGTGATGCTTATTATAGGAAATATATTTTGTCTAAAGGTTAAGGTGAGATGATTTCAATAAAAA
>Ga0316204_10004849_pt1 | contig 23436 bp, 35 predicted proteins | sample 6monrhotite_MG_2_FD_205661 | JGI IMG/M metagenome (GOLD analysis project Ga0316204, IMG submission 205661) | Microbial mat bacterial communities from mineral coupon in-situ incubated in ocean water Damariscotta River, Maine, United States -... | ecosystem: Environmental > Aquatic > Marine >... | reverse complement strand
AAGGGAAGTCGAACCAGGTCGGACAGGTGAAGCTTCCGTCCCCGTAGCTGAGATCAAAAGACCTGCCTTCCTGGTCAGGTAGGTTCGGACATTTGTAAACTCTCCGCTAGCAGTGGGTTTCTTTTTATAAAATTGTACTTTTAAGTTAGTTCTTTGATGCAGTTAAAAATTACTACTTAATACCGGAAAAATTATCGGTATTCAAGTAACATACCCTCACGTGTGTTGCAATTTAATAGCATGTGAAAGTTAAATTGCAAATAAGCGGTAGTAGCTTTATTTTAAAGGCCGAAGATGGATTTATAGCTGGAAAACTATGATAAAGAATAGATTACAATATGTAGCGATTGGAATAATGGCAATTGTCTGTATGCAGGCCAAAGCACAGCAGATTAACTACCAATGGGCCAATGGGCTGTTTGGAAACGGGATCAAGTCAATGAAATCTGTTAAGACCGATTCGGAGAGCAATGTAATAGTTTGTGGAAGCTTTACTGGCTCAAGCGATTTTGATCCAGGCCCTATGGACGATACTCGTGCATCAAATGGGTCTCATGATATTTTCGTTGAGAAGTTTGATGTTTTGGGAAACTTGGTTTGGATACACACATTGGGTGGTACTGGAGAAGACATTGGACATTCATTGTCAATTGACAATGATGACAATATATATATTGCGGGACAATTTGCTCAAACGGTCGATTTTGACCCAGGCAGTTTAAGTGCAGATGAAACTTCGGCTGGCGGGCTGGATGCTTTCATCGTAAAATTATCGCCAGGAGGACAATTAATTTGGGTCCAGACATTTGGTGGTCCGTTCTCCGATCTTGCATCTTCTATTATGTTGGGCAATAGTAATGAAGTTATTGTTGCAGGCGAATTTCGTATGACCGTTGACTTTGACCCCAATAGTGGAGTCGTGAATAAAACGGGCCAAGGTGGCTCTGATTATTTTATTCAATCCTTAGATGATGATGGGAATCTGCAATGGGTGCAAACTTTTGGAGGAATTTGGGACGAAAAAGAAATAATAGTTACTACAGATATTTTGGATAATATAATTGTTGGAGGAAAGTTCACGGGCACGGTTAATTTTGGCAACTTATTGGCTCCCATTAATTTATCTAGTTACAGTTCTAATACTACTAATGATGCCTTTGTTCAAAAATTAAGCCCACAGGGAATAGTACTTTGGGCTAAACATTTCGGAGGCACCGGAGGGGATTGTCTAGGTGCTCTTGACTGCGATTCTCAGGGAAATATCTATGCAAGTGGAGAATTTGAAGGAACAGCAGATTTTGATACGGGCACAAATTTGCCAATGTTTTCTTCAAATGGCTTCAATGATATTTTTGTTTTAAAAATGAATGCGCAAGGTGAGTCGGTTTGGTCCAAATCTATTGGAGGGATTGGCTTTGACTGGGGTTCAGCATTGACGATTGACAATATATTCGGAGGTATTTATCTTACAGGTTCATTCGGATTTGATGTTGATTTCGACCCCGGTCTTGACACACTAATCAAAAACCACGGGTCATCACCGGGACAAGCTATATTTTTGTTGAAACTTACTGAAAATGGAGAATTTGGTTGGGTTGAATCTATTAAATCGTCCAATGCTGGGTTTGGCCAGGAACTTGCTCTTGATTCGGAAGGAAATATTATAATAGCAGGTGAAATGATCGATACAGTTGATTTTGATCCAAGTTTAGATACAGCGAACATTGGCGCTCCACTCGGGCTTAGTCTTTACATTGCTAAATATGAGTTGCTTGCTCTTGGAATACCTAATCTACCTAAGACTGATTCTAAAATAAAAGCTTATCCAAACCCAACCAAAGGCGAATTAAATGTAGAGTTGAAAAATGTTTATCCTGCTTCTAAATTGGAATTACTGGACATTACAGGTCGGACTTTGCAAACCAAAACTGTCCAAGCTACAGGTAAAGAGACACTCAACCTACAGAGTTTCGCCAGAGGAGTTTATTTGGTAAGAATTACAAGTGGGTCTGATCAATGGACGAGCAAAATCATAAAAAAATAAGTTGTTCGTGAATAGCGTCATTGCAAATTCAAAACCACCATTGTAATCAGGAAGCCTAATAGCAACAAAATAGCCAACCAACTATGCCTTCATCCAGTTCTGTCGCATTTGTCCAAGTTGAATCTTAAATACAGAGATTAACTCTATTTTAAACAGGCAGAGAACAGAAGGATTTGAACATGTTTTTCTCTTGATTGTTGAGGATAAAACTAAGGTGCGACAGAACCGATGAAAAAGGCTTTCATAATAGGATTGATTTTGATTACCCTGCTAACTGGTGGGGCGGCTTTTGGGCAGCAATGCATGACTTACCAAGAATTTGAAAAGGAAGGTCGCACGATGTCCATGCTCGATAGCATCTATCCGAGCGCAATTCATCCAGATTCTTTACCAGGGCCATTCTTTCAGCGGCAAGCGGAATTTGTGGATTCTTGGACAGCTTTGTTCAAAGAACTGATGACATTTCTATCGGCACAAGGATTTGTTTGGGGAAGAGAAACATGGTGCCACGTTCGTATTTATTTCGCGGCCGATGGCATCATAGAGTACTGGCTTTATAATTTTAAAAGAAATGACGGCATTTTACCTGAACAGCAAGACGAATTTCAACGATTGATAACCCTGTTCAGTCAGGAGCATACTATCAGCATAACAAGCAAAAGCAGTTTTTCACAATGCGGAGGCGTGACATTTTGGGACATGGATTCAGAATAGCGTTAGTCGTTACTCTTTATTTTTGCGCTTTGGATATTTGTTTTAGGTCATTTCAAGCGTAGTACGACAAAGCGTTTGTCCAGCAGATCTCAATAAGCTGATTTCCTTGGTTTTTTGAATCTAAAATCCACCTCCGAATCCTGTAAATTGTAGTTGATTTTAGAGTATTCAGCATGATAAAAAGATTCAATTAACCTTTGTATCTCTGCCTCGTAATTCTGCTTTATGCTAAAGTCAAAAGTAGCGATTTCGCGCTCCACATGAATTTCGACATTCGACACGTTTCCAGCCTGTACATTGGACAAAAGTTCGCATTCATCCTGGCACAAAATTCCAACATCGGACCATAGGGTAGAGGCATTAGCACTTTTGATAAAGCGAATGATAAGTTCCGTCACAGAAATTGCCACAAACGATTGGAAGTTGAAAAGACTTAATGGAAAATTGTTGCCCAATCCCATGTGGGGTTGATGTATGAGTACTTGTGAGGCTCCTGCGCGATTTTGAAAAATGTAGAGCATGTCCCGGTCGAAAATGGTCATGACCAATAGTACGACCAGATAGGAAATAGATTCAGGCATTTGGTTGATCCTGGATTCAATCTCTGGTTCGTGCTGGTCGCCTAAGAAGGGCCGAATTTTCAGCGGTTCCATTATGTCCAATTTCATACGAGCAATTTTATCGGTTTTTAGACCATAGCTGTCTAGTTCAGCAACAATTTGAGTCCAAATAAAATCCACAAAACTGACCTGCTCATCAAAGTCCAGCAACCCGGCTTTTTTCCAATCGTCAATGGAGGATTGAGAGAAATCATCATAGAGCGACTTTGCTAATGTCTCCTCTGAGAATTGCTTTTTGTGGATTTTTAACAATAACTCTTGTAGGGTTTCGGAGTCTCTATATTCTGCCATGTCCTCCAAAAGGACATTGTAATAATGGTAAAATTTCATGTTATAAGAGGGTTGGGTTAAACACAATAGAAAGACGCAAAAACTACCTAAATAATTGTGCAACGCAGAGCAGGAAGCTATTTTTTTACGAAAGCAGAGGTTAAGGTCAATCTGCTATGAATGAATCTGCCGCCTTTAGGTAGGCCAATGGTCATCCCTTCCCCTCTTGTTTCAGAAAGGCTCATTGTCATAAGTAGGATTGGCGAACCCCCTCATAATATCCTAAAGCATAGGCAGCATGAGGACTCCGATGTCTCACATTGCCAGCTTAACTTTGTGGTAACGAGTCCAGGTCAATATAGATACGTTCCTTTCGTTGTAACCCGTCCTGTAATCCCACATCATAGGCACATCCAGCGCATTTATGCCTGCCGTTTCCGCCCTGATCTATGGGCAATTTGGCAAGTTTTTTTTCATTTCGGTGTCCATCTTTACAGAGCATATTTTCTTTCCATTAGTTGAGTGATTCCTTGTTGACAACGCTCTTGATGTTGATAGGGCTGCTCTGCTTACTTACGTCTTTTGGGCCTTCACCCTCATCTTCATTCCAACGGGAAAGAACCTTTTCCTGCGTTTTTGAATTTTTGTTGGGAACATGTACAGTAAGCGACTTAGCACCAGCATGGCGATTCCCATTTCCATTTGGCCCAAGCCATGACCAAATACTGTTGAATAGTTTCGAAAAGTCCGTACCCCTAAAATATGGGTTTCCCGGTTCCATTGGTCAAATAGTGCCAAGCCAAGTTTGCCCAAAACACCCCCAATTCACCCCAAAGCTGAAAATTATTTTTAGCTTTTTTTGTAGTAACCCACCGAGCCAACCCCCTGAAAATCAAATGTACCTCCCTTGATTTTTGTAGTTACTACAAAATCGACTACGTGGAATTCTGGAAAATGCCCCTGACCTTTGTAAAAGATTGATTGAGCAGTGTTTAGATACGCTGGCTTCAACGTGAAGAAAGATTCGTGAATCAGAAAAAGGAGAAGTAAGATGGACAAACTAGCAACGAAGGAAATGACCAAGTTCGGTCTGTTGTCACTTGGGATCGCCCTGGCGGTAGTAACGGCTTATCACTTTGTAGTGGTAGCCCCCAAATTGGCAAGCAAAGATTCCAAAGAAGAGAAAGAAGAAGTCTAACCACCCGTTAGACACCAGAAGGAAACAAATGCCCCTTGGCATTTGAGTGAAGAACGCAAAAACAAGAAAAAATGGACAAGGATGAAATGGACCGTTACGAGCGTGACGGAGAAGATCGCTTCGACAATTTCGGAGGTTATGATCACAGCGAAGAATACGAAGATGACTACGAGTTCATCGAAGTTTACGATGATGAGTACGATGGCTACCAGGCCAACCAGGTGGGTCGATTAGACCCGAATGACACGACCTATACGTTTATCATTACCAACGCCAATGCCCAGGACGAAGACGTGGTATTGTTTGGAGCAAACGAGGCAATTCAACCTCCGGCAGGGGTGACAATTTTAGTAGCCGAATCCAGCCACAACGAGGTACGTCAAGAGAGTTTGGCCAACCCGTTTTCAATAATTGGAATGAAAATGAAGGTCAGTAATACCGCCCAATTTAGCAACGTACTGATGTTGTACGAACGTACTTCCTCTGGCCGTGTGACGAGTCACGTCAAGCAGCCATTGACGTACCAATCACCACAAAACCAGGTGGACACCTTAATTCACGCCATTGACTTTCACTTTGAAGTGACGGGAAAAAGCAGCCTGCGATTTAAAGTAAAACCAGGTACTGTGACCTTCACGTTCAACGTGAGCAGCCGTACCAACATTGGCAATGTGCTGCAAGGTAAAAGTGTCTCAGAGGTGAACAATGCACCACAAGCTACGGGGCTTCCTCAATTTGATATGGTCCGGGTGCCATCCGCAGGAGGGCGAAAAGAACCGGGCAAACGAGTTGTCCGCGCCCGAAAAGAGGCCGCAGGAGATCGTATGCGCGGTCGCTCAGGTGGACGGAAGCAATCCCGCTTTCCCCGATTGGGTAGAAAGAACCGGGGTTAGGTCAATCGACCACCATCGGCAACAGTTATGGAACACCGTCAAAACCTCCGGGTTTTGACGGCTTCCTACTACCGAACACGCTGCAAAGCGGAAAAGCAAAAAGCTATGAGTAATCAAAACAGAACCCGGTTCAACCGGATAACCTATATCACGTCAGAAAATCCGAAAGCCGTAGCCAGACTGCTGGACAAAGCAGGTTTCCAGGTGCCGGATAATTTGCCCGATTTGGTCGAAGCGGCCAAGGAATGGGTGCGCCTGGAAGGACAAAAGGCAGTCATCCAACTGTTGCAAGTTCACCCGGAACGCCAAGCCATTTTAGCGGCCAATGCCCACCTGGAAGAATCGAATTTTTCCGGTTGTGGATGCCAAAGCAACTTTAGCAGTGGAGAAAGTTGTGGGTGTGGGTGCGGAGGCAACAGCAATTTTGCCGGATGCGGTTGTCAGAGTTCTTTTTCAGCGGACCCAGGAACACAACAATTACTAGACGAGTTGGGACAGCTAACCCGAACCGAATTAACCAACCGACTGAATAAGCTGAAGCGGTTGGTTCGACAAGAACCTGAAAACGCAGCACTGCGCGAAGAAATGGAGTTGACCTGGGATCAGCTGCGACCCGATGAACAGGAAAAAGAGCTTTCAACCCAATCGCAAGAAAAAGCAAAACCAGCAGAAGACAAGCAAAAAGCCAGTCTGTTCCAGATCACAAAAAAGGATGTGGTTATTGGAGGATTCATACTAGGGCTGGCATTACTACTGACACGACTTAACAAGCAATCGACATGATACGAGTAGTTAAAACGACAAAAAAACCGGAGTCACCCAGTACTGATCAATTGTCGCGTAGTCAATTAAAGACCATTGCACAAAAGATGACCAAGGTGATCGGGATTGCAGTTGCAGAGGAACCAGCAAAAATTCGGGCCTTGCTTCGCAAGTACCGAATCCGGCTATCTGACCAACCCAATTCCAAAGAACTGATTGCGCGATTGGTGGACAAATTGGCCCACAATGACGAGCGATTTAACATGGAATTAGGCCAATTGATTCACGACAATGTTCCAGGCATAGACCAGCTAGAACCCTTCGACAATTTCGAGGGAGCGGAAGCAGTAGCCTCCATTGGTGGGGGAGCAGCTTCAGGAGCAGCGGGTGGCGGTTTGTGGGGTGCCGGGTTAGGGATAGTCAGCGGAATCCTTGATTTGGGTAATAAATCCAAGGAGCAGAAGATAGAAAAAGACAAGGCATCGGCCATGACCTTCAGTAGTATGCTGGCTTACAAAACAGCAAAATTACAAAGTAAAGGAGGTCAGAAGATTTCAGGCACCCACATAGCCATCGGTGTTACCGTAGTAGTCGTGCTACTTGGTTTGAGCTATCTGGTTTTCAAAAACAAGAAAGAAACAGCAGCATGGAACGATACAAATCTAGCCACATGAAACAAGGAAACTTTGGATTGGGTGGCAACAAGCAACCCAAGATCCGAAAGGGAGCATCCTATGATGGATGGTTCTGGGAAAGCAAGGAAAAGAAAAACCTAAAAAATGAGGCCGCGAAACTTGAAAATGACAGCAAACGCGCACAAACAGAGTTTGCCCGGTTCATAATGAACGAGGAAGACACACCAGGGCAGTCTTCGAGCAATGTCGGAACCTACGCGATGGTTGGTGCTGGAATATTGGTCCTGATTGTTGGTGGTTATTTCCTATTGAAAAAACGAAGTAAGGCCACGGCAAATGGCATCCCGAATGGTGATGCAGGAACATTAACCAATGCGGATATACTGCTATAAAGGAGGGAATAATGCGAAACGGACAAATGGTGAGAAAGACTTACGGCTTAGAGCAATCCGGTGATGGCTACGACTACCTTTTTAAGTCCAAGTACAAAAAGGACAAGGAAAAACTTGACCTGAAACAAAAGCAATCTACCCTGGACCTAACTCGGTTGAAAAACGAAAAGGAAAAAGCGCAAACCGAATCAGAAAAGCACAATGCCATTGCCGCGAAAGCAAGAGCGGAAACAGCCCAAATCCAGGCCGCAAAAGCGTTGGAACAAATGAAAGGGGCCAAGGCAATGACCGGACTCACTTACCTCGCTTATGGCTTCGGAGCATTTCTGATGATAGGTGCAGTGGTGGGGGTAGTTCTCATGGTAAAACAAGGCAAAAAATCAGCACTGATTGCAGCTAAAATAGCCAAGGCCAGGGCAGCGGCAGCAGCATAGAAGCAGATAGAAAAAGGACCAAAGCAACAGACAGATGGATATACTAGCGGACCCACAAGAGATAGTAACAACGGTCGATGGACAAACAACGGCAGGAGCCTTGGAAGTAGCCTTTAAGAATATAGGCGCACAGACTGCCATTGTGAACGGCATCGAACTTCCCCCTGGTGAACCCTGGAATTATGGTTTTGTAGGCAAACCCTACCGGGCCATTGCCTACCAAACGAACGGAACGACTTTACGAATTCGATATACAATCTGATATGATAGCAGGAGAAGATTATTGGTTAGGACAAGAGCAGATGAGTGATGAGGAATATGATCACTTCCTGAAAAAATTCAGGGACCGGATCAAAAAATCCAAGCCTTTGAAAGTTCTAAACCCTCTGAATGTGGTTAAGGCCGGGGCCAGTGCCGTTGGTCAGGTAGGTAAAGGAGTTTGGCAAGTAGGTACAGCCATACCAAACGCTGCGGTTAACATTATCAGCCCGAAAAAAAAGTCGTCAGGACGAGTGGTGATCAAAAAACGCAAAGCCACCGAGCTAACTAATGTCTCCAACGACCAGGAACCAGAAGAATACCGAAAGACCGAAGAACAGGTACAGCAAGAAGAAGCACAGCTACGAGCGGAACAAGAAAAAACGCAATTAGCCGAACAGGAGGCTTTGGACGCACAGCAGAGTAACGCCAAACAAATGCTTCTATTCGGAACAATTACCATAGTAGGATTAGTGATAGTAGCCGGGGGCATCTTTTATTATAAATCCCGCAAAAACCAGTTGGCAGCATTGCTGCTAGACGACCTCGCCTAACCAAGCCATAACCAGACCTTATCAGGTCCAAAAGGAGAAAGATATGATAGCAGGAGATTTTGAAGAGCAGGACGCGAACGACCAGTACTTTGGGAACAAAGAAAAAAGGGAGCAAAGACGGTTGACGCGGGAACGGAAAAAGGACCAAAAGTTAGGACCAATGAACAAAATAACCCCCAAAGGAATGGACAAGCCACAGGTGGACAGGCAGCTTAAAACAAGACCCCAAGCTAAGGAATTTGGAACGATGAGCAAACCAAAACCACAAGTTCACAAGACGAAAAAAGTGGATTCGTCCAAACCAAAAACCGATGAAACAGAAGCGGCTGCAACCGAAAATCTAGCCCAAGCTGGTTCTAAATTCGGAAGCACTAAAATGTGGTGGTATATAGGTGGTGCAGTGGTTTTAATCGGAGGGCTAATTGTCCTAGCAAAAATGACTCATTCGCAAATGATAAAGCCGAAGGTATGATGCGTTTTCCTATCCCATGCGACAAACAACGATTCCGGCTAAAATTAGGTTTGTACCTGAATGAACCCACCTCCCTTATTTTGGTTGGTTCTGATAGTGATAGGCCAAATACAGTTTACGTTTCCAGGCGAGTGAATTTTACAGCGGAAGATTGTGCGGGAGGTGATGCCTACAAAGAGGTAACCATCCCTTTTCCATTGGCACCGGAAAACATGCTCTTTGAAATTTGGGATGAAAACTATCCAGAGCAACGGACCTTTGAGCTACTCACCTTGGAAGTGGAAATGATGGAGCCAATGGAAATTTGGGAGCATCCAGATATTCACAGCTTTATCCCCTTTGCCAGTTGGTTCGCCCAAAAATCCGGGTTCATAAAAACCGGGATTTACGACAGCCCGGACCACCGATTCCTCATTGAATACATGCCTGTTATCAAAGATGATTTTGGCCAACCGCTTATAACACCCGCCCGGACTTCCAGAGCAAACGGGCGCATCCAAGTGAGCCAATCTCATTTCCTGCCTTTGAGTGTGCCGATAAGGTGGTTTATCCTGATGCACGAGCGCAAGCACTTTCAACTGCCTACCCGCATTGAAAAGGTTGCAGACTTAACCGCCTTGCGGGTCTTTCTTGATTTCGGATTTCCCAAAGTGGAGGCCATCTATGCTTGTACAATGGCCATGAACGCAGACAATATCCCGGCCTTGAAAGCCAAAACACAACGGCTAAAAGACATTCATGCCTTTGTGGATGAGTACATCCGGCAAAAGGCCAATCCTAAAAAACAAGCAGCATGAGCGAAGACGAGGAAGAACGGATACAAGCTGCCAAAGGGCAGGCTGCAAAGAAAGCCTTGCAACAAAAATCAAATAAATGTGAATTAAGCATTGGCAACAAAATAATGATTGGTGGCACTGTGATACTGGCCGTAGTCAATATAATAACGGCCATCTCTAATTGGAATAAAAACAACTAATCAAACTGTCAAACAACATGGGCAAAAAGAAAAAAGAAAAGTCAGAAGTGCGATACTACGAACTAGTAACGAATTATGATCGGCAACCAGTATGCTATGATTGTCAACGAGAGCAAGATGCCCTAAGAAAAAAAGAACTGGACGACCAGACGAAAGAATCAAACTGGGACTCTTTCTTTCAAGCAGCAGGAATCACGTTGTTGATCATTGGAATAAGCACTGTTACAGCAGCTATCGTATCAAAAAAATAACCGTGAATTCAGACAATCACATATCGCAACAACTACCCATTGACCCGGTTCTGAATCGTCTTGCGGTCAGCGACAGTTGGATCAACGAGTTGCAAGGGTACAACCGTACCCAAGTAACCGTCACCAACCTGACCAACACAAATCAGGAAGTACGTCTTTGGGGAGCTAACAAAGGGGCGCACCTGAACAACGTACTAACTGCCATTTCAACGGGTCTATATCCACAGGCAATCGCCTACAATCCAGTAAACGGACTGGTGTATGTCGCCAATCAACTGGACAACACGGTTGAAGTCTTTGACGAGTATGGGAGCCGGGAGGCAGTCATACAATTGGAGCCCGCTTTTCCGGGGTTTACCTCACCCGTTGCTATGACAGTTAACACCAACAATGGACAGGTTTACATAGCTGGTGCCATATCCAATTCGGTTTATGTCATTTCAGTCGCTTTTCAACTAACTGCGACCATCCCGGTTGCGGTTCGTCCCGTGGCTCTCGCCTACAATGCTTTTAACGGGTTGTTGTACGTGTCCCATTTGATTGGAAAACAAGTAAGTGTAATCGACCCCGTGACAGAGACATTGGTAACGTCTGTGGCAACAGGGACCGATCCAATCGCTCTGGAGGTGGATGCACAAACCGGACGTTGGTTCGTTGTCAACAGCGGGGACGATAGTGTGACCATTTACAACGCCAGCAATTTTTTGGTCGATACCATTATACCTGTGGGACAACGGCCAATAGCCGCAGCCTACCACAGTGGAAATCAAAAGTTGTATGTCTTGGGAGCGGAAAGCAAGGAACTGTTGGAACTGGACCCAGCCAGTCTCTCGATAACTGCAACAACCCCGTTGTTGGGTGAACCCCGAACCATACAGATTTCACCAACGACTGGTCAAATTATCATTGGCGAAAAAGAAGGCCACACGCTGACCATTTTAGCCAGCGACCTATCACCCATATCCATTATCCAAGCCGAACAAGTGAATATCGGAATGGCATTCGACCCGATAAACGAGGTCATCTATTTGACTGACCCCATTGCCGGGGAGGTAGCCGTATTGCGGTTGGGACAAGGAGCAGGAAAAACAGTTGAATTCTCGGAAGATTACGCAGAAGCAGTGGTTGATTTTCAGTTTAACCCTGCCCTACTGAAACATGTCCGGGCTTTCTTTTCTGACGGTGCTTATTCGCCACTAATGTCAGTTGGACGAAGTACCCCAAGCGGTAAACAACAAAGCTGGGCATTGGCTTTTGGCAAGCACCAGCACCCGCAACAGCGGTTGCCCATAGCCGAATTAATGGAAATGGAGAACGAGGTGATTGACGGACAAACTTTTTGGGATTTACAGTTATTGCCCTGGCAACGGGTTGACCTGATGTTGTACTACACACAGTACAGCCGACAGGACGAATTGTGAAGTGAGAACAAGAGATGTTGAACTACCTGGTTGTGCCTTCTTGCAGGAGGTGAAGCAGGTGAAATGTGAAAAGGATGAAAGAGTTGAAAGAAATTATCCAGTATGCCCAACGGCAACTGAGACTAAAGGACGATGGTATCATCGGACCCAAAACCCACGGTAAACTAGAGAAAGCAACCAAGCGCATTCCAGCCATCGGACGAAACTGGCCCATTCAGCGAAAGGCGGTAGCCTTTGTACAAGTCCTGGCCTTAAAATCGGGAATCGACCCCGGTAGTATTGATGGATTCATTGGGCCGCAAACCTTGTACGCCTGGGAAAGCCTGGTCTACCTTCAGCAAAACGGACAAGTACCATCCACCTGGCGGGATGAGGACAAGGCCAACCCTGTTGACAAATCCGTCAACCGGGATGCGAATCCAAACAATTGGCCCAGGTATCAGGATATGCGTTCAACATTTGGTCAACCGGGTAGCCATCTTATTACAGTCAGGTTGCCTTACGCCATGCGTTTGGCCTGGGACACCAATACCACGGTATCACGACTGACCTGTCACCGCAAAGTGGCCAAGTCCCTTACCGGAGTTTTGGAAGTAGTGCGCGACCACCACGGAATTAGTGGAATTGCCGATATGGGCTTGAACCTGTACGGAGGGTGCTACAACTTCCGAAAAATGCGGGGCGGCACCCAATTCTCCACCCACGCCTGGGGTGCAGCAATCGACTTAGACCCTTCCCACAACAGGTTAAAATGGGACCACACCAAAGCCCGTTTTGCCAAGCCTGAATACCAATTCCTTTTAGATGCTTTTGCTCGTGAAGGTTGGGTATCGTTGGGTGAAGCCAAGGACTACGATTGGATGCACTTTCAGGCCGTCCGACTATGATAGCGGCAAAAGACACCAGCTCGACCTGGGGAAACAAAAGAGCCGAAGATCCTCATCCGCTCAGTAATTATCAGAACCGATACGGTTCATGATTCGGGCTATTCTGTTTGCTGCGGTAGGCTATTGGATCAGCAGACAGGTTTACGAACGATACGACAAAGCCAACCGCCTCGAACGGGAGCAAGACATAGAACGCAAGTTAATAGCGTGGCTCACCGCTGAAGGCTGGACCACTGAGGAAATTAAAGAAGCAACAGACGAAATACTAGGAAATCATGCCAGAGAGAATTGACAACATAACCATACCAGACTCCAATTCCTCCTGTCAGGAATGGAAGAACTACTACGACCAGTTGGAAAAGGAATTTGGTGATACGAACGCACAGGAAGCGTGGCTCTATGCATGGGGTGTGGATAGCAACGATATGTGTACCAAGGATGCTGGATTTAACAAGTGGGCTGAACGAAACAACATAGCCGTTGCTGATGGGCTGGACAAGGCGGTAGCCAGCACTAGTGCCATAGGTCATAACATCTTAAATGGCATTGGCACTCTGACCGGGCTTACTCCAAAAATTGGTGCGGCAGTGCTGATTGGAGGGACAGGATTGGCCTTGTTCCTCACCTTCCGATTGGCCATGCAGTTGAAACCCGCTGATTTGCTAGGGATGTTGCCACCGGGACGCATGGGAAAAATGGCCAACGCACTCAACAAGTAGGGATATGAAAAAGAAGATGATGGTAGCAGAATTGGCCCTGTTAGGGTTGTTGGTTGCAGGGGGTATCACCTTTCATATCCGGGCGAAAAACAAGCGAAAAAAGCAGGATGAAAACTTCAAGCGTTTCTTCCAAAAGCTGACCAACGCAAAGGAGCCAGAAAGTATTGAGCGGGCTGATTTACAAAAGGCGTTCGACCCGGAATACTGGAAGGAATATACAGGGAGTGTATCGCTTATTTCAGATGCGAAGGCCAAAGAGTTGGCAGTGCAAATATACGAAGCATGGAATGCTGGCACCTTGTGGGATGACCTGGAAGAAGAGGTGTATGAAGCGTTTCAAAGTCGCTTCCTGAAATCTTACGCGGATGTTTCCAAAGTGGCAGAAGCCTATGACACGGTAGCCGGACGGGATTTGTGGGACCACTTGGAGGACAAGTTATCGGACCAGGAAATGGCTGAAGTGAAACGCATTGTGTCATTAAAAAACAACTAACAGCGATGGAAAAAGCAAAGGAAAAACAACCTGGTCACTATGAAATTCTAGGCTACGACAATAAAGTGTTGGGGCTTATGGCCATCGGTTCAGCAGCGGGAATGATACTGGCTATCTACCAGAAACGAGGCATTCTGGCATTTTTCGGATTCGGCATATTGGGCAGTGCTTTGGGACGGGGAATTGGGCTGGTGGTTTCACCAACGCCTAAAAATACGGAGGACAAAAAAGATGGAAGCGTTGAAAAAGGTTAAGCCCATTTGGTTTGGTGTGGCCGGGGTAGCGGCCATTGGTATTGGTTATGGAATCTACTATTTGTGGTTTAGGGATAAATCGGGAATTACGTTCTCTGACCGTCTCAATCAAATCAGTTCTGGTGGCAAACGCAACGACACTTCCTATCCAATTCGACAAGGCAGGATTGGGGAATATGTAAAACCATTGCAACGCCACCTGAACAAGTTGATTAAACCACCGCTGGTCTCTTTAAAAGTGGATGGAAACTTTGGACCGAAAACACATAACGCAGCTATTAGATACTTGGGCAAAGCGGAATTTTCCAAATCGGATATGGAGCAATTGACGGCTCCCTTGCCTTCACCTTTTAAAACCAGATAAGATGAACAACGGGACAGTGAAAGTTTTAGCAGCAGGAGCAGTAGGACTGATTTTGGGATTGGCTATTGGAATATATGCCTCGCAACCCAATAAGGATTCGAAAAAATTGGGTTCAAACAGTGATGAATCCGAAGACGATATGTTGGCTGAATTGGTCAAACCCAAAAAACGTAAAAAGCCAACACTGAAAACCGATAACAGGTCAGAGAAGGTTGTTCCTAATCCCGCTGGTATTGTCCCAAAGAAACCTGCTAAAACAATTATTCTGGACGACAGTTTTCCACTTCGTTTGGGGTCGTCAGGCAACCGAGTTGAAAGGCTTCAAATATTCCTAATGCGAAAATTTGGAGGGGTTGGAACACCCTCTGGAACATTCGATGCCTACACCGAAGCCAAGCTGATGAAGTTCCTCAGACTATCAGAAGTGAGCCAAAATTTATATGAACGACTGCAACTGGACAAGATGGTGCATGACCAAAGAGGTAAAATAAAAAGATAATGCCAGAGCAAAAAGAGCAATCAACCATCTATACCTACCTGGATCGAATCACCGGAGCCGATGGTATTAAAACCACCAATAAGATTCAGGTGGCCATTGACATAAATACTGCGGTTACCATTGTGGGAATTGGGTTGGGGTTGGTAGTGTTCAGCCATCTACTCGGAGCAGGAATCCGGGCATTGGAAAGAAATAGTGTGCGGTAGAAAAGAAAAGTTTTCAGTAGGAAATGCAGTCAGAGAACTGCCATGTTTAATTAATAAGGAGAAGTGAGATGGAAAATGCGATGAGTGAAGTGTTGTTGCAAATCCTGCCCTTTTTGGGCGGGTTGGAGTGGGTGTTTATTACCAGCTTCATTGTGCTGAGTTACGGGCTTGAACTGTTGGAAGGCGCGGTTAAAATAAAGTTCCTGTCCAAAATCAAAAAGCGATTTAAGGTCGCCCTGCTGGGGGTGTTATATGCCCCCGTTTATTATTTCCTGGCTGGACTCATCCCCTCGGACTTAGGGCTACTGGCCTTGTCCTACCTGGTAACGTTTGGGTTCCACAAACTGCTGGTAGAAGCTGTCATTGGGCAACTCCAACAGAAGCTACCCAAGGTAGCCAAAGAAAAAGCAGCCGAAACCATCCTCAAACAATTGGAGGGGGGCAAAAATGGATAAGCGACAGTGGTGGTTTATGGTGTGGCAATTAGTCATGGCCATTGGTATCATCTTTTGCGTGACCGGTCCCTTTTCTAATCAGGAAGAAGACCACTATCGGCAAGAGGTGGAAAGATTGTCCCGCGCCAACATCGAATGGCGGGAATTGGACAAGGAGTGGAACGCCAAAATCATTGTTTTTAAAGCTCAGGCTGACAGCCTGCAATGGGGCATTGAAGACGAGGACAGTATACGTACCCAAATAGAGGTGGAAAGGGGCTGGCAAGTTTGGGGCATGGACGCCCTCAACCGTGATAAGCTGCACCGTTTTCCTGCGACTCTCAGACCAAAGGTGATAGCAATAAAAGGGGACACTTTTTTGTGTTTCACCGGGCCACAGAGCCTGGAAATTGCCCAACACCTGGTTAAAAGCCAGTTCTCCGATTCATTGGCCGTGTCCTATGAATATTCGCTGGGGCTGTTGGAATACCAGGCAAAACTAAAGGACAGCACCATTGCTGCCTTGGAGCATAGACGGTAACAAGTAGTAAAAATTAGAAAAACAGGAACATGAGTTTTACAGGAGGATACCAGTTTACGGGCACCAGTGGCGGGGGCCAAAACGGTGCAGTGTTTATTACAGACATTGAACCACAAACCCCCGATGGCAATGTCGGAGGAAAGGTTTTTTCGTCAGGCGGCAAGGTGCTGGACCAATGCGTGGCAGATACCGGATTGATTCGGGTGCATGTGTTGGCCCTTACGGGCAATTCCAATTACCAACCCTCAGTGCTGGTTGAAGGACTGCCCGTTGCCTTGACCGAAACGGAAGATCGTAGCGTGTGGACCGGGACAATCGACCTGGACTTGCAGGGCAAAAGTAGCGTGAGTGCCACCCATGATGACGGCCCGGTATTCTCCTGTTTAGTATTAACGGATGTTGGCCCGGAAATAGCCCTGGCTGAATTTACCGGGGGGTATCCCGGTGCGCAAACCGAGTTGAAAGCGGGTGATACCTTTTTGCTGCATGTGGTTTCAGATACTCCTATGACCCGAATTGAACTGGCGGATTTTGGAGCGGCCCAAGCCGAAGTATTTGATTTTGCGGCCACGACTGACAAGACCGTTTTGCTGACCATTGCTGACAGGGGTATTAACGCACAATCATTGGGCGCACGGCTAAAGGCCATGAATAGTAACGGTTCGTTTGGTGCTTCTTATGAAACGACTATCGGTGGCTCAGATGACGGGCTGCATTCGGTTACACTTAATAACCGCCAACCACAAATCAACATTGGTTCCATTGTCTACCCGGCTACGCAGGGTGCATTGAAGGACAGCGAAGGGGCAACAGTGAACCACACTATTGCAGATTTCGATGCCGTGGCTTACACAACCTCCAACGGGGAAATTACCATTGCCAACGCCAACACTTTTGAGCCTGCCAAATCAGTGACCAGAAACAGCGGCAGCTACAATGTCAGCGGGGCCAATTTCAATGTGGTAGCAACACGCACAGCCAACGCAGCAACCATCACAGCCGCAACAACTGTTCGGATCGCTCATGCACCGCCAGCCATTACCATCGTTGCCCCAACCACCCGGCTGCAATCAGGTGGCAACCAAGGCACCGCGCCAGTGAATCATACCCTTACGGTGCTATCCAATCAACTGCTATTGGAACTGCCCCAAATCAATGCTCCGGGCGGGACACTCCAGGGCACCATAAACGGCAACTTAAACGGTCTGGTTTTTACCCAGGACTTGCAAGTCCATGACAACGACACCAGGGGCATTTATGCCTTTCAGTTGGTGGAAGCTAAAAATCTGGCGGGGCAAATTACCACTGCCTTTACCGGAAATGCCTTCTATGAAATAGGTGGATTTGTGACCCGAACCATTGCCATACCACGATTTGAACGGGAGGTAGATATTGGTACTGCCGTGGTTGATACCAACAAGCTGGTAGCCACCGACAAAGACAGCATTGCCATGACCTACGCCAACGATTTTGCGGACGGGTTACTACGATACACAGTAACTGGTCCACCAGGAATATTAAACCCTATTGGGGACCGATTCTACTGGAACGACAACCAGGCGGTCAACAACAACACAACGGGACTAGCAACAGTGACGCTGGAAGAACTCCCATAGCGGGGAGGCCCCGCAGCCCTATAAGGCACTGAGAAGAAAGAATGAGAAGAAAGAAAAGAGAAGTTGAACCATCGAAAAGCTATTTATGCGCTTTTCGATTAAACGTGATGAAAAATGCCAGAAAATGTAGAAAAATCGTTGTTTGAAGCCAATGCCGCACTCAACGCGCAGGAATTTGCCAACCGCCAAATCCTTATCAAAGGAGATGGCCCCCCAACCAGCCCCGCCCCTTTTGGGGCGACCTATATTGACCAACTGGCCAACCCGCCCGTAGTGTACCGCCAATTGGACGCAGGAGTAGGCACCAATTGGGATGCCGCAGGCACGGGCGGTGGAGGTGCCGGAGTCAATGGAGCAGTGTTCATCACCGACATTGTTCCGCAAAACGTACAGGACAACGTGGGCCAAAAGGTGTTCAGCTCGGATGGCAACGTACTGGATTCTGCCATTGCCAATACCAGCCTCGTCCGGGTGCATGTCCTGGCAGGGTTGGGACATACCAACTACAAGCCTGTTGTTCTGGTGGAAGGGCTGAATGTGACCCTTGCCCAGGATGAGGACCAAAGCATTTGGGCGGGGTTTCTGGACATGGACACAGGCGGGGCTGCCTCCATTACCGCCACCCACGAAGATGGGGCAACCCATACGGTGGCCATGACTACCGACATTGGACCGGACATACAAACGGCTGTTTTTAGCGGTGGTTATCCAGGGAGCCAAACGGAGTTAAAAGCGGGTGATTCTTTCCAATTGGATGTAGCCTCCGATGTGGATATGACCAGCATCGAAGTGGAAGATTTTGGAGCGGCCCAAGCGGAGGTTTTTAATTTTAGTGCTGCGTCCAGTGCATCCATTTCGATAACCATTGCCGACCGGGGAAATACAGCCCAGGCATTGGCCGTTCGGCTACGGGCCATGAATGCCAACGGCTCATTTGGGGCGGTGTTTGAAACGGATGTGGCCGGAACTACAGACGGGGTGCATGTGGTGACTTTAAACAACCTCCGTCCGGCTGGTATCATTGATGCCATCCAATACCCCAACAGCCAACAGGCGCTCAAAGACAGCGAACAGGCGGATGTGGATTTACTGGCTTCTGACTACGATACGTTGTTGTACGATTCGCCCAACGGAGAACTGAGTATCGCAGACCCCACGGTTTTTGCACCGTTTAAACCCGTTAATCGAATTTCGGGTAATTACAACGTCACCGTCCCCAACATCCGGGTAACGATGACCAGGGAGGCCAACAATGCGGTATCAACCGATGAGGCCATTGTGCAGATTGCTCATGTAGACCCAATAATCTCCGTCACCGAACCGGAAACGCGCCTACGCAGTGGTGGAAAGGCCGGGACACAGGTTCAAAACCACACCATCACCTTGACTTCGGACCAGGAGTTGTTATCGGCTCCCATTATTTCTGCTCCAAACGGTACACTGGAAGCAACAATGGTAGATGCTGGTGGTAAAGTGAGCTGGACCCAAAACCTGCGCGTTCACGATGACGATGAAAAGGGCGTGTTTCAATTTGCTTTGACCCAGGCTGAAAACATCGCTGGCCGGGTGGTCAGTTTGCTAACGGGTGACAACAACTATGAGTTGGGAGGTTTTGTAAGCCGCACGATTCCGGTTCCGGCTTTTGTGGCTGAACTGGACATGGAGGTCAAAGTGGGTGACACGAGCAAGGTTATTGCGCGGGACAAGGATTTGGCGTTGTTGACCTACAAAAATGACTTTTCGGATGTGGTAAAAACTTACTCCATAGCGGGGCCTTCCCTCACCTTGAATGTGAACGGGAACTTGTTTCTCTGGACGGATAATCAGGCCGTAAACAACAACACGACAGGGTTGGCCACTATCACCGTTGAGGAAATAGTCTAATGCCCGGTTTCTGGACCATAGCACAGGGCGAAGCAAACGCTGACCGCAACGCGCAGGAATTTGCCAACAGGCAGATTCTCTTGCGCGGGACTGGTACTCCTGATATGCCTGCCCCGCTGGGGTCGGAGTATGAGGACGAGAGTACGGTGCCGCCTACGCGGTATCGGAAGACCGGGGCCGGTCCTGCTGACTGGTTGCTGGTCAGCATCATCGAAACGGCCAGCCAACAGGAGGTAGCCAACGGGGTCAACACCACTAAAATGGTCACCCCCGCGACCCTCTCTGGCAAGCTGGACGAGTTTGCCTTGCAAGTTCTTGGTATTCTTCCTGCACAGCCCACTACCCAAACTGGTTTGGTTGAAGTCAACGCCAGCACTTCGGATGCCGGGGCCGCCTTCGACATCACGTTACCAGACGATGTACAGGAGCCGGTGTTGTCGGTGGTGATAACAGGGTACGGGGCAAACGCCTCCCTGTCCAATATCATGGGTGGAGCAGTAGGACAGGTGGTGAGCCTGCGCAGGGACGAAACAGGAGGGTTGACGATTAACAGCACAGACAACATCAAAATTTCAGGGGTCATGCTTATGGATGATTCCAACCAACTGGACAACCTCACCTTGCAACGTATCTCGGATACGGTGTGGGTGGAGGTTGCCCGGAAACTTTTTACCTAATGGCCATTGGTAAGCACAGTTGCGCATGTGTGAATGAAAACAAAAGGAAGATGGCGCAACGCTTCCATTGTTTTACCTGCCTGCCTGAGTCCTGCCCATTGGTTGGACAAGGCGGGTTATAAACCCAATACTCTATGTTAAATTTTGTAACCGTGTTGCCCGTAACGCTCGAACCGAACAACATCTATTATGTTCAGAACGGTGTGGACCGGGCAGCGCATTATGTAGCCGACCAGAGTGGTGCGCCTTTCGAGGTGAGTACCGAGGCACTGATTCAGGCGTACATGGCCACCCTGAAAGGGGCCGCCAATGGATATGCCGAACTCGATGGTGCTGGCACCGTTCCAGCGGCTCAATTGCCTGCTGGTGCCAGTCCATCGGACATTAGTGCCGCCATTGCTGCCCTGGATGCCAGCTTACAGGCTGACATTGCTTTAAAGGCCAACTCAGCCGATGTGTACACCCAGGTTGAGGTGGACGGCATCGAAACTGGTTTGCAAGCCCAAATTAATGGGAAACAAGCCTCGCTTGCGAATGCCGTGGACGTTGGCCGGATTGGGGATTCCACGTTTGGCGGTGATCCTTTTGTCTTGCTAAAGACAACTGATTGGTAGGATGAATGGAACCGGAGGGGCTTGCCCCTTCGGTATCCTTCTTAAAATGGCTCTGGCAATGAATGTGAAGAAACTAAAAAGCGCAGACGTTGGTACTCACCACCCTGAACAAGCGGTGATATTTACCGACAAGGGTGAACTGTTTGTGACCAGAGACGAATTGACGGCCGATGGGTACGAACTGGTCAGGTTCCAAACCTATGACCTGGATGAATTGACCACCATTGTCAACAACGTGCTAAAGGGGAACCCTGTCGCTAGTGTTGCTTCGGTGCAGATCGAAGCGCAGACTATCCTGGTTTCTTCTATCGCCAACCTGTTTAAAATAACTGGCTATTTATCCGGGGCGGTGCTGGACACCATCATTGGTGGCAGGGAGGCGCAGACCATCACATTGACAGGCGATGGTACACCCCTTACCATTACCACAACAGGGAATTTGAAATTGACAGGAGATATGACCCTAAGTTCTCCTTACAGTATTCTGATGCTACAAAAAGCAGGAAACACCTGGATTGAATTATCGCGCAGGCACAACAACTAAAAGAAGGGACGACATGATGGGAGATTGGCAATATTTTATGAAAGTGGCGGGGGTAATTTTTGGTGCCTCTGGCGTTTGGAAGGTAGTTGAACTGTATTTCAAAGCGCGATCAGACAAGCGGCTTAAAGCTGCTGAAACCAAAAACCTGCATGTGCAGGCGGAAGGGGCGATTGTACGGAATTGGATTCAGTGGTCGCAACACCTCGAATCGCGTGTGCTGGAATTAGAGGCTGTTGCTGAAGAAAACCGCAAGCTGACGCTTATGGTCAACACCCAAACGGATATGATTGAAGCGCAACGGGCCAGAATCAGCGAACTGGAATCAAAGGTGAAAAGCCTTGAAAAAGAGAATGCAGCATTGAAAAGGCAAATCACAGGATTAACCGGAAAGAAGTGATAAAGGACCAGGGACCGGCAATTAAATTTTTGATGGCATTGTCGCTGATTTTGACAGTAGCTAATCTAACCTTTTCCTTACGAGACAGACTTGTAAAGAAACCAAAGAAATGCAATTGTAATAAGGCCGAATGAAAATCAACAAGACATACGTTTACTTTGCCGGGGGAATCCTGATTGGTGGAGCGGTGCTTTTTCTGGCAGCGAAGTTGCTCGCAAAACGGTTGGGAAAGAAGCTGGACCTGTCTCTTTTTGACAGTCCGGATCAACCTGGGTCGGGTCAGCAAATGGACAAGGCATTTTTAGAAATGCTAAAAAGGGCCGAAAAGTATGCAGGGTTCTCATTCTCGTACAACTCTGGTTTTCGAAGTAAAACCCACAATCAAATTGTAGGTGGCGTACCCAATTCAGCGCACACCAACGGACAGGCAGTTGACATTAAGGCTGCAACGATACAATTGCGTGACAAGATAGTATGGGCAGCAAAGAAGGCAGGTTTTAAGCGAATTGGCATTGGGCGAACGTTTGTTCACCTGGATAATGATGCCACCAAACCCCAATATGTTGCGTGGGGTTATCCTTCGGGAAGCCCCGCTCCCTATAACCCTTTTGGATAGATGAGGCCCATTTGCGTGAGGTCTTTTTAACGGAACTGTTCACAATAACCAGAACTTTTCCATACTAAACCAAACGTTTGCTAGTTTCTATTACGTGTACTATTTTGCTCTTTATGTTCATATTTTGTTTGACTTCATTTAGAGAGAAATAGTTACCTTAGTTTAAAGGTTCCACCTAATTTTAAGATTCCTTTATTCAGCCATCACCAAATCATTTATTTTCCAAATCAAAGCCCCCCACGCGATGACTCATTTACAATTTTTTAAACAGTTAGTTGAGACGGAAGAACCGTTAGAGGAACTGTTTCAACAGTTAGAAGATAAAAGCTATCCTGCAATCGAGAAATTCATCAAAAACAAGGTCGAAACGGATGATATGTATGCAGACGATAGGAAGGAATCTTCTGCTAAACCAATTGCTTATGAACGAGTTGAAATCGTCCTAATGATTGTAGTTCAAAATCTTCCTTTTGAACTAAAGACGATTCAAGGATTTCAAAAAGTATTTGAATCTTTGAGAAAAGAAAATGATGTAACAAACAAGAAAAAGAATGGCAGCCCGACTGCGGTTTAATCCACCTTACATATCAATCTTTAAGTAGTCGTTCCTGAACAATCTCCTATTGCGCTGTTTTTCAACACATTATGTTGAAAAAGCGTCTTTCCCCCATGGTTTATATTGCAAGCTATTGGTTATCTTGAGTGTAAAACCTTGCAAAAAATGTTAGGAAAATCACCTGTTCAGAACCAACGCGATATGTTTTCACCTTTGCTTGATGATTTCATTGATAATGAGC